>Ga0123342_1010807_pt1 | contig 10283 bp, 7 predicted proteins | sample Turbeawhitnodule_FD_89960 | JGI IMG/M metagenome (GOLD analysis project Ga0123342, IMG submission 89960) | Root nodule microbial communities of legume samples collected from Mexico - Turtle bean Mexico white nodule | ecosystem: Host-associated > Plants > Roots > Nodule | place: Mexico: Nepantla...
TGCCAGACATGATTTTTTATTTAGGGGATAAAAATGGAGAGGCTGTCAGGGCACCAAGATCGGTGCTCTGATACCATATAAGAAAATGATAAAAAATGGTAAGAAGAAAAGATGTTTCTTATTTCTCTTATATGTATATTACATTAGTCATGTATAGGAAATATATAGGGAGTTTCTCTCTCCCAAATTACAATCTAAATAGGTAGGATACTAATCATGAGATTCTATAATTATTAAATTAATTGCATATAATTGGGTACAATATCGTCAAATATTGCATACAATAATTACATATAATTTTATAATTATTATTTCCTTAATAGTATTGTTTTTTACATTATTGTATTGTCTAATATTTTTTTCATTTCATCAAGCTCATATTTTTGGGTTTCATCAACCTCTTGTTTACTTTAGCTTTCAGTTTAGAGCCTCTATTTTTGGGTTTGCTGCTTCCACTTTAGTCTTTTCTTTGGGTATGCTTAGATAAACTTCTTTATTTGAATGTGTAAAAGTTCTTTTATATAACTTCTTCAAAATCAATTTTTTTACTTATGTCTATAAGTTAGTTTTAATTTATAGAGAAACTTATTTTACTTATTTTTTTCTTATTTTTATTTCCTAGAAACACTTTTCAAGAAGTTTAAAAAAGCAGACCCTTTATAAATCTTAAAATAAATTTTGTTAAGTCCGAGTATGAAATTACCATTAGCAGCAGCCCGTATATTTTGAGCATGTTTTGCTGATTGCATTACCAATGGCTTCTTCTTTCTGTGATCTTTTGCATGTCCAAAATTTAGTTAGGTAAGAATGATTGGCGGGTCTAGTGGAAGGAGGTAATTTTGTTGTTGAACTAAGAGGCTGCTGGGTTTAGTATAAATAGGTCATGTTTGTATGCAGTATGGTTTCTGTTGAGTCTTTTTTGTGTTTGAGAGGTGAATTTTCCTTCTTTGCTTGGTTTCTTGATATGGTATCATCCTGCTTAGAGAGGAACATAATGCTAGTTTATTATTTGACCACATGTTTATGCAAATGTAGCAGCCATATCTTGAGTAAATTACATTAAAATGTGCAGAATGATTTAAGTTGACCAAGTTATTTTGTTGTTAGGTTGATTCCTATATTCCTTTTATACATTCTTCTGTTTGGTGTGAAGGGCCATCTACTCGTGCTTGAGAATTTCAACTCCCTTCAATTGAATCATGGCTTGATGGAAGCAGGTTATCTCAACCATCCAACAATTTCTGATGTAGAATCGTCCGATCCTGAACAAAACTTATCTGTTTCAATGACAGCAAATACAGATGCAGCAGGGAATCTTCTACTTGGTAAACTTCTTTTCCATGACCCATATACATCAGATGATTGCATATGCTGCTTTTGAGTTCTAACTATAATTTATTTTGAATAATCATTTTTATTTAAAAGAATTTCCTATCAAACAGTGTCTATGGTGCTGTTATTCAATGACTTGGTTTCCTCTTTATTATACCCCTCATGGCTTCATTTGCATATACAAGATGGTATTTTGCTGTTTATTGGGGAACAATGTATTGGAGTTATTGAATTGTTCAGATGAGCATATTTGGATTGAAAAGTCTTATCTTTTGCCTCAACATAACCAACCTGTTATGATTTTCTTAATAAACAGCTATCTAGTTTTCATGAAACAGATCAACTTTTGCACTTGATGCAAATGCTTCTTTATTGGTTTAGAATTTTAGCATTTCTTTTCCTTCTTTCAAACCAAAATCTTGTCTACTATCAAAAGGGAGTAGCCGTGAATTTGTTGGTTTCAACACCGATTTGGATGAGTCTGTGGTAAGTCACATATGGAAGAAAGCTGGAGAATTCTTTCCGAAGTTGCAAGCGCTTTCCCTTTCAGATCTAAGTGCAATTAGAAAAGTGAGAACAGGATTACGACCTTATAGTGAGTCACAATATCTCTTTGTATTTACATTTCCAAAATCTATGAACACACAGAGATCATGTTATATTTGATTTGCATAATCTTATCTTTGTCAGTGCCTGATGGGAAGCCAGTGATAGGGCCTGTCCCTGGCTTGTCAAATGTGTTCCTTGCAGCTGGACACGAAGGGTGTGGGCTTTCAATGGTCAGTTCTCACTTCTCAGTTATACTAAATTTTTATGAATGTTCTGAGAAACTATGTATAAACACTTAATTATATTTTCCTTAACTTCAAAGTAATTTGTAAGTTAGTTTATATGAATTTCTTCAAAACCTGTTTCTTAACTCAAATATAAGTTGATCTTAACTCTGAATAAACATTTACATAATTTTGTTCTGATTATGGAGAAATTATTTCAGGCTCTGGGAACTGCTGAAATGATAGTTGATATGGTGCTGGGATATCCAGAAAAAGTTGATAGCACTGCTTTTTCTGTGAATAAAGTTGGTTAAAATTTGCTGAACTTATAAGTAATGGCTTAGAATGTGAAGGAATACGGCCACTTGGAATTCTTATACATCATTTCTGAGTGAGTTGTGTTGTTTTCTTGATGAAGACACTGGTGACTTATCATTATTATTTGTGAACATCACAACTTTCTTTTATTTTCAGACATTAACCCTCTTTCCAAAGAAACTAATAACCATATGAAAGATATTCTATAATAGAATTAGATTAAATTATACTTTTGTTCTCTAACTTCTTTAACTTCTAAAATTTTCATTTTAATATTTTAAGACTACTTTAAAATTAGCTAAAAGTTGAAACGTAAAGCTAAAATTATTTGATAAAGTTAACTTAATAATAAATTAATTGTAAAGTTTTTCTTTAGTTTTTTATATAATTAATTTTAATATTTATTTTAAAATTGCTTTAGTAATAATTTAGTTGACTTAAAAGCTTATAAATATAATTTTATTCTCTCTGTCACTCACTAATTATTTTCATATTTTTTTTAAAAATTTACTAACTTTGAGCATGAAAGAATATTTTACGGATAGATCTGTACTTCATCAACAAAAATCGGTAGCTCTTAGAAAAGATCGACTCATCAAATGTTAAGTGATCCTTTCAAACGGTTCCAACTCAATCTTAATAAAAAATAAACTATAATATTTACTATTATTTTTTATTACCGATATTTAGTCCTTATTGATTTTATGAAGTACTAGTAAAAACATTTGTGAACATGAGAAAAAACTTATTAACGTCTAATTAGCAGCGCAAAATTACACTACAATAATAACAGTAGTGACAATTTTAAATTATTAACACAACTTTTTTAAGTGATTATGATCCACCCAAACTACTCAAGTGGACACTAAGTTTTCTAGGTATTTTCATAGTGATTTTACTGATAACATTCTATCCACTCAAACACCTTATTGGCTTCATCATCTTATCACGAAAATCGCGATCACTTCCAATTTCATAAGTCAACGAAACATGACAATGACTCCTGCATCGTCCACTAATCATGGTGTGCACAAGTCAGAAATGTCTGCTACAAAATTCAACGTTCCACTATGACCCACATTCGTTTTTCTTCATAAGAAGCACTTAGCTCAGCGAAAATGGTAAAATAAATATGTATTCCTCATACAAAGCCATGTTCTTATTGTTCCTATGCACTTGGGGTGCAAAAGCTGTTGACCCTTTAGGTGAATTCTGCAATAGAAACACCAACATCAGCAATGGAGGAAAACTATCTGCCAATATTGATAAAGTATTGGGTGAAGTAGCCCTCAAAACTCCCTCCACTGGTTTCGTTGCCACCACTTATGGAAAAGGCCGAGACCAAGTGTATGCATTGGGTCAGTGTAGGGGAGATGTCAGCACTGAAGATTGCTCCAGTTGTATTCAAGATGCCACAAAGCAAATCCTTCAACGCTGTCCAAACCAAGCTGATGCAAGGATTTGGTATGACTATTGCTTTCTAAGGTTCAACAACAAGAGTTTCTTTGGTGAGGTTGACACATCTTTTGGTATATTCTATTTCAATGTTGAAAATGTAACTGACCCTGAAGCTTTTAACGAGGAGCTTGGGGCTCTCATGAATCACATTAGGGCACAAGCTGTGGTGCCTAAAGAGGAAGGGCTTGGGAAGGGAAAATCTGTGTTGTCCCCATTTGTGACACTCTATGCATTGGTGCAATGCACAAGGGACTTGTCCCAAATATCCTGTGCTCAGTGTTTGGCTATTGCAGTGAACAGCTTCTCCAACTTTTGCAGCAACCGTAAAGGGTGTAGAGTGCTATACAGTTCTTGCTATGTTCGATATGAACTCTACCCTTTTTTCTTCCCACTTGATTCTAACAAAACAGGACCTTCCAATGCAGTAAGACTCAGCGTTTATACTTAAAATACCATTCTATTATGCCAAAACTCTGTTCTTGGTTGCTACCAAACCTTTCATCTTTAACATGCAACTTGCATTTTGAAAAACTTTGAATCTATGATATATTAAAGCATAGGGCGGAAAGTTTGCCTTAATGGTGAAATTCAATTTATTTCCTATGGATTTGGGTAAAAAAGTTATTACTTAGATTTAAATAAATTGTGTTCATGGCTAACAACTTTATTTCACTAAAACTGTTTTAAGTCTACACAATTTCATTTAATCGAAGAATGAGTCTTTATAAAGACGATCTCCTAATAATTGTGAAGTCGTGACTAAATCTTCATGACTTTGTTATGATTTGTTTAGTTATCAAAAATCAATTTACGAAGTTAATTGAAATTGTTCTAACTTTAAATGATTTTGATTTGAAGAAATTATAAAGAAGTCGTAAATTTTGTGGACAACTTCAATCGTAAAGAAGTCATGCATGTCTTACGCAACTCCAAATAATCTTAAAAATTTAGCTCAACGAAATCATGCGTGAACAACTTTTTCATACGATGGTATATGTAAAAGAATTTTTTTGCTGTGTGCCTAATCGATTTCGGATATTTATTGTTAATTCCATACCATTAACTACATTTCAAACCCTGAAACAAATATTTAATAATTATAACAAATAAACAAATATAAAAGTTTATGTATTACTATGGAACTTCACATCTTAACTACAGTGATACCTCAAGTAACAACAATCATCTGTCATCATATAAAAAAATATTGTTAATAAAATAAAAAGAATATGAAAAAAGTAAATCAAAATTTATATGTTAACAAAAACGATACATAAATAGACTATACTTATTTACAAAGAATTCTAATAATAGACTATATGAAAATCTATTATACCAATAAAATGATTCTATATGAATAAATCCTAAATTAGCCAATTTAATATTTCAACAATATTTTTATTCTTTTTTCATTTTATAAAAATAATTATATAGTTCTTTTCAACAACTTATTCCTTTAAAAAGAAATGTCAGTTTTGCTGATTTTTTTTATTTTTATTTTTTATAGTTCTTTCCGTTAACTACTATTCAATTACATAAATTAATAATAATTAATAATAATTTCAAGATTGTACTCATTTGGATATATTATATTATGTAATATTTGTCACCAATGTTTGATAAACAAGTGGTTTTGACAAATTACACAATCTTATACGTATAATTCATGAACCCATTAAACCACGAACACAACTTCTTCATAGTTAGAGTCGTCCACCAAATTCACGACTTATTTATAATTTCTTTCAACCAAAATCGTTTAAAGCTAAAATAATTTTAATTAATTTTATAAATTATTTTTTGATAATTAAACATAAGGGTTTGTCACAATTTTATAATTATTATCAAATATTTTTGTCTGTAAAAACTTTTTCTTTATGATTAAATGAAATCATCGGGCTTGAAATGATTTTGTTACCTACACACGACTTACAAATATATTTTTACCCAAATTCATAATAAATAAATAGAATTGCATAATTAACTTAAATTTACCGCATTGTCTCAATCGTTGGTCGATTATATAGTCCAAAAGCTTTGTATGTTAGGTAAGTAAACATGTCACATCTTTTATGTTCTCATTTACAATTTTTTTTTCGAACGGAGTTTGAATCAAGAGAATTATTGAACCTTTTTTTCGTTCAGTCAGCCTACACCTCACTCCTTCCTCTCGAATGAACTCCTGACACTCTTGCTCTTTCACTCCTTCTCTCTGTGAACTCCAGGTTCTGTGATCTTTCATTATTGGGCATGATTAAGGATTTAATATGTAATTAAGAATGCAGTATTTAATGCTTAACCTTTGATTTCTTTTGCTTGGGCGTGATGGTCTCGGTCGACCTCGATTGGATGTTGGACTTTGACTTGATCGTACAGACTAACCGCTTGCCCCATAGGCTCAAGGATGTTGAATCCAAAGAGTCTTTGTGATGGTTGAGCTTTCCGAGGCGAGATGTGACATTGGCAGTGCCAGACGCGTAATGATTACTAGGGTTTTTGGCACCATTTGATGTGGGTCGTTGGATTAAAGGGGATTTAACGGTTAAGATGAAATGGACATTCGCTCTCCCTCTCTCATCGAGGGCTATAAATAGTGGTCCCCCACTGATCCTTCTCATTGCTACTTCGCTCTGACTTCTGAACCCCAATCATTATGGCAAGGTGTTTTCCCTTCATCCTGAGAGGTTAGTCATGTCTTCCCCTATCTCTTCGTCTTCTTCTTCTCCTAATTCCTCCACGACTGAGCCTTTGTCGGTTGGGGCAATTCAAACATTGCCCCGTGGAGACTTCTGTGAAGGTCAATGATCCGTAGGACGACCGGGCAGACCTTGCCTGAAGAGTCATCTCATCGTTCGAGATTTGACTGGGTTGATCCCAAGGTGACTGAGTTCATCTATTGAAGTCGGATGCTGCTGATGACATCTTGGCAATTGATTATTATCGATCGACCGACACCACTTGTATGGGTCGAGCTACCTTAGAGGGTCCATTTTTCTTTGTTTATTCCTGCCACTTCTCAGACCTGCACGTCGCTTTACCTTTTGATGATTTCATGATGGGTGTCATCCGGGCACTCAACGTTGCTTCTTCACATCTCCATCCAAACACATGGCCCTCCAAACCTTTCGACTTATATGTGACATGTTTCGTCTTTGTCCAACTCCTTCCACCTTCCTCCATTATTACCATCCCACCCGACCGACCCTATTAGATGGTTATCCCTTGTCAATTTGTCATAGTATGAGGGTGCTAGTTTCTATCCACTTTATGCTCTTACGTGGGAGGCACTATTATTGTACGTTTGTGTTTCTCTTGTTATTCCTATTAATGGTAAGCTTGGTTTTATTATCATTTTTATTGCACTCTATTTGTATCTTCTGGAATGTTTGTTGTTTTTTGTGTTAGTTTGCAATAATGGAGAATTGTTTTTTATTTCAAGGAGGAGAGACTATTTAGGTAATGACTTTAGGGATAAACTTGACAGAAGGAATTTATGTTCTCGAAGGTACTCACCAACTCAAGATGCAAGAGGCCACTAGAGCATCCGTGGTCAGACACAACAACTTTATATTTCCAGTCTTCAACTTCATCTTCACAGCCATTGCACGATTGTGTGCATCACGTCTCATATCCACACGATTACACCCACCTTTCTTCTCTGCCCATTCAAATGCAAGTAGAACCAAGAAGTTCCCGTTCACTCTCCCAGAGAAATTTCAATACCTGTAACCGTGTGGGAATGCTACGCACCGCCACACAACACAACGGCAGTCACATTCGGAGGAGACACTGCCGGAAGCTTGGTCGCTGAAGTTGCCGACAACGATGGGAGGAGATGCTACTGGCGACGATGAGGAGATCCCTTTCTCCGCCACGTAAGCAACCACTTGACACCTCACATCTCTTAATCTCACCTCTCTCTGCCACGTAAGCAGCACTTGACGCCATAAGGAGCGACTTAACGAAAATGACCAATTTAGATACATTTTAAAAAATATAGGACCAAATTGATTTTTTTAAAAACCACTGTACCGACCAGTCCTTGGACATCGCTGACTACTAGTAATGGTGGGCCATGTAAGATGGGACCCACAAGCGGCATGGGGCCACTGTCTCACAAGTGACATGCGCCAAGGTGCTGATGAGTGGTCAGACATCGATCACCAGTATGTGCTGATGTGTCCTCGGCATCAGAGTGAGGGCGATGTGACATCAAGCATCGGTGACTCAAACAGCAGAGCTGGACCATGAGAGGTGGATCCCAACAACACACCAGTTATAAGTAGGGGGAAGCATAGATCACGAGGGGTCCCTGCGTGTGGTGTCAATAGCGCATTCAGGCGCGACACAAGTAAAGAACCACTGGAAGCGCTAAGGCCCATTAGGGTTACGTTGCAGGGGTAGGCTGCATGCATGGCACGTGAACAACTAGGGTACCCCTAAGACGGATGGCCCCAGAGATTAGGTGCACAAGTTGGTACCCAGGTGGCCATTCTGTCAGAGGTTGCACTCCAGTAAGGGAGCCTTACGCGCTAGATTGCCCTAAGATTGGGTGATAGCAGCGCTAAGGCATACCCTCAGAACCCCTAAATGCGGGTAGCGGAAATAGCGGAAACCCTAGACTATATAAAGGGTAGTAAGAAACCTCACAAGGTACGCAAGTTTTAGGCAATCTTTTACATAGTTCTTGAGACGAACTGAGAGATACACATTTCTGTTTCATTGCCCCAGTATTGACTTGAGCGTCGGAGTGCAAACGGCCTCTAGAGCCCCCCTTTGGCTTTGCAGGTTCAGGGTGTTTGATCGAAAGAAAACACGAACGAAGGCAGAGAGAATTGGGCGTGTGATCGTTGTTAGAAGTATGAGGGCAATCGAGTCAACCGGTAGGAACATTTGGTGCCCACCGTGGGGCACGATCAAAATTTTTGTCCCATTCAAAAGCATAAAGCGAAGATTCGTCAATATGAGAAACACGAGGCAAGGATCCGTCGCACCAAATGGAGGCGAGAGCATCACCATGCAACAGATCATGGAGACGATGCACGCCCTTCAGGAAACGGTGGCGACATCAATAATGGATCAAAAACGCATCCAGGTTGATATGGTTGCGTCGTAAGCAAGAAATGAAGAACTGCGCAGGACCAATGAGGAATTGCGCAGGAATTTGCAACAACAGGCAGGGGAACATGTGGTGGATGAACAAACGCCACCCACACCACCTAAGGCTTTCCCAATGCCGTTTTTGCAGCCGATCATAGACGTCGTGATACCAACCACGTTCGTGGGTCTTAAAGCCACCTTTACAGGTGTAAAGGACCCAAAGGCTCATCTCACGACCTTCCACACACAGATGATGCTGACTGGGGGATCTGACACAGTGCATTGCAAGTTGTTCATGAGCATGCTGACAGGCACGACGCTAGATTGGTTCATCAGCCTCCCTGATGGGCATGTGACATTGTTCGCGTAGTTTTGTACGTTGTTCAGGGAGCAATACATAGCCAATCGGGCTCCCCCACCGGTCTCTTACGATTTTTTCGACGTAAGGCATTACCAAGGGGAGTCCTTGAAGGACTACTGATAAGTGTCTAATTTCCGTAATATTTCATATTAAAATATAGACACTTATGAGGATTTATTGTTAATTTACATATAAAATAATCCTTAATTTATGAATTTATACCTTTTTACATTTTTTATGATCTTTACTTGAATAAGAGCATTTTATTCCCAAATTTGGTGTTAATTGCAGATTTCTAGGGAGGATTGAAGATTTGGAGCAAAGGAGAATAATTTGAGATAAGAAGATAGAAGGTCCCATAATGGAAAAAGATGCAAAGAAAGATTGAGCCTTTTTTATGTTTTATCACTTAGCCCATTAGCGCGACACAAGAAGGAACCTAACCCTAGAAAATTAGGATAAATAGGGGGCTAGAGGTTCAACCCTAGGGTGCCAGATTGAGAGGAAAACACCATAGAGTGAATTGTAACCCAATTGGGAGAATGGAATGTGCTAGAAGTATGCGTGGCTAATTCTACCCTTTGGGATTGGGAGTAATATGCTCAAACTCTTATGTATTGAGGTGATATCTTATATATTAATATTTAGTTCTTGATTGATTATTGGTATTGTCGTTTTACTTTTAACTTTCTGTGACAAATTGAGAATCTTAAATCTGACCGGGAGGTATTTTTAGGGTTTGGACCTAAACAACCATACTTAACATATTTGAGTGTTAGGAATAGACTTGAAATGTTAATTGTTATTAAACGTATGAACTTCGTTCTAAGTTGTTCTTATAATTATGCGAGGGATCGATAGTTTGGGGACATTCTTAAGGATTTTATATGCGAGGAATCGATATAAATGATTTTTATATGGGCATCAATTTCAATCAAAAA
>Ga0123342_1010808_pt1 | contig 10282 bp, 7 predicted proteins | sample Turbeawhitnodule_FD_89960 | JGI IMG/M metagenome (GOLD analysis project Ga0123342, IMG submission 89960) | Root nodule microbial communities of legume samples collected from Mexico - Turtle bean Mexico white nodule | ecosystem: Host-associated > Plants > Roots > Nodule | place: Mexico: Nepantla...
ATTCCCACCAAAAACAAGTCACATGGGAGGTGTGACCTTTTTCTACTATGACACCTCCTAAAAACTACACCTACACCCCCCTACTAAGTCACATGGACAATGTGACTCTCTCTAATACATTCATACCTATTTATTTAATATCCACACCTCCTACCAGAGTCATTTAAATGATGCTCTTTTATTTAATGCTTGGCCTTGCCCCTCATGGTTTGGACTTGGGCTTCTTTGGCTTGGGCCTTCTTGGGCTTGGGCCTCATCTTTTGCAAAGACTAATAAGAAGAACTTTAAATGCTTTGGCCCTTGTCCATTTCTTCTATGGATAACATCTTTTTGATTCTCATCACGTTTCCACATGACTAAGTGCTTACTATTACAATGTTTAAATTTGAGATTGCTTTAAGAGAATTTTCCCAAACACAAAGCAAACAAATTACAAATGAAAAAAATTAACACAAAGTTCCGTGACAATATGATTTTACAAAAATAAAATTTTATGTTTGATCTTTGTAGCTTGCCAAATCTTCCTCTAAAGTGTTTATCACTCTTAGTGTTGAACTTCTACTTGTTTGTTCTCTAAAGAGTGGTCATACAATATTAGTCAACATTTCTCAAAGATCATAACTAAGAGATAATTTCCATCTCAAGAGGTGAACAAAATTTCAAAATCAAGAAAAAGTCAAAACTAAAAAACTCAAGTCAAGTTATTTGGAATCATGACAACTTCAAAGAATAATTTTAAACACTCTAAAACAAGAAAGAAATTAAGGTTTCTAAAAATCTAGGCACAAAAATAATTTCCTAAAAATAGGCAAAAATATTAAAATCGAAGAAGGAATGTAACCAATCAAAGCCACACACCAAGCACATTTACTACAACTTTAACTATAGCGAATCTCGGCCAAAACTTGCCATTGAATTTTAATTCAGCTGCTGCAATAAAATATCCAATTTCACCAATCAACGATTCTCAGGTAATTTCTTAGATGCATTAACAATAAAATTCGTTAGACTTTGACAGCACCTTTGTTTACTAGCATATTGCCTTTTTCTTGCTTGTGCACCGAGCAAAATTCCACACATATATTTAATCAACTAATTTTGACGTGCCTGCTTCATCAAATCTACTTGCAATTCAACCAATCACTAACTTTCATGGATAAAATGCTCAACATCACTTCAATTATTTCATTGCTTTAACCACATGAATTTCATGCAACAGTACTTGGCACCAAGAACCTTAAAAATCAGTGCTAATTGATAAAATTATGCACAACATCTATAACAAGACAGCCAAACCAGCGCTAGCTTTCAATGCCCAAATTAATACTCTTATTCTGCGAGCAAAGGACAAAAAAATAAATCAGTAAAAATGGATTTAGATTTTCCTATAAATTTCTCGAAATTTTAATGCAGAATAGAATAGAAATCTGCAGGTACTGTAATTTGAGTTTTGAGTTTTGACACTTGAGATGATTTAGTCCAAGCTGAAGCAATTCAATAAGCAATTTGCACCAAAGAATCAGATTACGTGTTTTAATTTTGCACCAGCTTGCCAACAAATTCTCCAAATCCAATGATTGATCAAAGCATCATAAATTGTCTCTAATTTGGTTAATATGCATCACTACAACTCCAAATCAATCTTCAATTTTCTGCTACACCAATTTCAGTAGTTTTGCAATTTTAGCAAACAGTTGGCGCCCACTCGTTACAACAACAATTATTAAAATACATTGAGTTCCTCACTCAATCACAACACCATAACTTGAACTTAATATCACTGAATCAAGCTTTTAATCAAACACCTAAAAATAACCGAAAACCTTCTACAATTGCTTCAACTAAATGGTTTGTGCTGCTCAAATCAGCGTCAATTTGCTGACGTCGGAGAAGTTAACTTCTCTTATTTCAACCTTCTAAATTCACTTTGTTGCATTGTTTTACTTCGTTTGCACTGTTTCACAATGAATTTCACTCCAATTGTAGTAGCTTGAAACACTGGATTTCGCTATAGCGTGAATTTCACAACTCAACTAGTCGCAACAGAAAAGAACGAAGAATAGCTCCTTCACCAGCTAAACAAATCCAGAACAGAAAATAGTAATTCTTCAATTGCAATGCGTTCTTCAATCAATTCCAGCAATACGCCAGTGTGAATTTCAAATAACTTTTCACCGAACATTGAAATCGTGAAGCAAGAATTGCGCCTAGAGTAGGATTCACACTCAATTACGTTGTTGCTCAAACATAATGAAATGCTTCAGTGAAATTTCAGAGTAATACCAAAAATAGTAACAATACATAATTCAACATTTCCGCGCCAAAAAAATGAAGAACAATATAAACGTGAATGACGGTGCAGCGAAATTTTTGTGAAAATTTGAACACAACAAATTACTGTTTACACCACTAGAAATTTCTTTTCACACCATAAAACTTTTTTCAAAAAATTTTGAGAAATTTTCGGAACTGAAATTTGAAGAGGATGATAATGGAAATCTCTCTAAATAAAACTACTAATGGTCTAGTAGAAATTTAAGAACTCAAAAATGAAAATCAAAAGCACACAATAACTCTAATCTATATAGAAGTTTGAAAAAAATATATCAAAAGTTGACTTTATGACATTTTTATGACTAGAAATAACTCTAGATAAAATATTTATGATTATAAAATCAAAATGACTAAATTATAAGAAAATTTCACCAAATTTTTTTGAAGAAAACTCAAGAAAATTCAAAAGAATGAATATGAATACAAGAACACCTAACAACACATACATGAAGGTTCAAGTAAGAACAATGAATTTGAACCGAAAAAAAAAAAACCACAATTTCAATCGATAAAAATTCAAGACAATCAAGAAAAATATGAACAACAAGGAATTAGAAAAAAAAATTCAAAGAAGATGCTACTTATCTTTTAAACCAAAACTCTGATTACCAAATGATGCAATCCTAGCTTGCATCTTCATTTTAAGATCTTCTTCTTCATTGTTTTTTATTTGAATTTCTTTAACAAAAGATGAATGATTGTGGAAGCTTGAAGAATTGTAGAAATTTTGGAAGAGATGAAAATTATGACAGTGAATCTAAGTGAGGTTAGGCCAACACTTAGTTTCTAGAGTGAGGTTGGGCCATCACTACTAGGAGGAGTCTAGAAAATTATCTAGCAAGAAGACAACTCTAGAGAGAACTTAGAACAAGTAAAAGTTTCTCACAAATTGAACAACATTTAATTACTCAAATCAATGTTAAAAATCATGTACAAGAGACTTTTAAGCACATTGAAATTAGACATCACTTTATACGTGAAGATGCACCTAATGGAAATTGTGAGATTAAATTTGTTGGAACGGAGAAACAAATGGCTGATTTATTCACTAAAGCACTAGCACAAGATAAATTTAACTTTCTTAGAATATAATTAGGCATCATCATCCTAGGTCATGTGATGCAATCCAAATTGAGCTTTGGATGATGAAAGTTGAATATGCACCGGAAGTAATGTGAAATACACCAAAGATATGGAGGTTTGGTTAAGGTTTGAAGTGGTTTTGGTGTTAAAACTAAGGAGATGTTAGACCAACTCTATAAGGATTCACTAGGTGTCTAGGCTCTCTAGCAGAAAAAGAAGATTTAGGGAGAATGAGTTTTGAAAATTAAGAGGTTTTCATTCAATTATGCCAAATCTGAATATAAGAGGTGAATAACACCTTTTTATAGATGAAGATGTGAAGGTAGCTTGCTTCTTAAGCTACCATAACTCTAATTAAGCAAACATAACCATGATGGGTTGTAGTAGCCTTAATAGGTGTCATCCTAGTCCTTTTGAGATGCTCTATAAAAGCCTTGTTTGTATGAAAAGTGAGGGTTTCTAAAGTGTCTGTGATTTATTTGACATCCTACTCTAGAAATGGCTCAAAAGTACAAGACCTAAAAATAACTACTCGACTTTTTACAGGACTAGAAGATTTTAATTAAGCACATGAGAAGAGTCTTCTGAATAATCATTCCTTTCTCTATTCTTCTAGTCATGGCACGAGTCAGAGGTTCTAAGTTTGTCCTATTGGATGATCCTCCGTCATCATGTTTCTTAGATAAAGTTAATTGGTTTAAAAATGAATCTATCATTTTTAGTGATATTTGTTAGTGAACAATATTTTGAATAGTTTAAAAGATATTTTAACTGATTATTTTATTTTTACTCTGTGCTAACAATTATTTGTGAAAGGCATAACAAATTTTTCTTTGTCTACTACGTAAAAGTGTAAGTGTTATGTCCACGTGTCACCATGTCCTTGGCTGATAGTAAGTTGTTGGGATTTGCCTTTGACTGAATATGTTTTTATTGCAATTCTTTAATTGTTTGCATTCAACAACACTTAAGTTTGATTAATAATATTGATTGAATATCAGTTTCCCCACATAATCAATTGAATTGTTTACCAAACTGATTAATTTCATTTGTTTCTAATAAATGTTCACTCATTTTATATTTCGTAACCATGACTAATTTGTGCATACACTTCAAAGTTATTGTTTCATTGTTTCTAAAATTACAAGTGTAGAGATTACGATGGAGTTCTCCCTCTTCTTCTTTAAGTTCTTCAGACATTGATGGAGAAGACATGACAACGAAAGATTTCATTGAAAATGTATAAGAATATGAATGGGTTTGGGTTTGGAGAATGGTGTTAGGAAGGAGGGTAGGCTAATCTTCTAGCTTTTTCTATGGCTTCTACACTTAGAGAGTGAAAGCAAAAGAAATGTGAGACTTGAGAGAAATTTTGAAAAACAGTTAGGTAGAAATTCATTACATAATTCAAGTCTTATTTTACAATAGAAAATCTCTTTACTTATAGATCCAAAAGTGACTAAAGGAACTCCATTCATGGAATGACATGTGGCACCTAAAATACTCTCCATTCATAAGTTGCCATGTGGAAATCCATACACATTCAAGCTCTCCGTTTAGGATATCACAAGGGGCACTAAAGAAGAGGAGAAGGCATCAAGGAAGAGGACAAGCGAGAGGCGCCCCTTCCTCCATGTGGAAGAAGACTGATTACTTTGGGGAAAGGGAAGGACAAGGCTCCATGTATGTGTCCATGTGGCACCTATGTGGATGCCTTTGGACTTCCCTTCAAGCTCTTCTATTCTAATATAATAATTGGACCAAATACAAGGTCCAAAAGTATTGTATAGAATGTTAAAGACTGAAAAAGAAAGTCCTAATTACTCTATACAAAATTTACAAGGCATCCGAAAAAGACTCTTCTTGAAAAGAATATTCTATTCAACACTTCTTCTCTTGTGAGCTTGATGTTTTAGGTGGCGAGGATGATCCTCCATCATTCCTAGGATGGTCCTCCATTAGATTATGTCAGCTCCTTAAATGAAGAGATCAAAAGGTTCAACTTAAAATCACATTTAAGGCACCTAGAAACATTGTTTTATGGAAACAAAGAATGTATGACAAGATTACTACACGAGATGAGCATAAAAAAATTAATATTCCAAAAGTTTTGCAATTCTTATGGATGAAGAATCAAAAGCTACTTGACGCCAAGAGTCTACTCAAGCATAAAAAACTACAAATTCTTGGAGTTAACAGGCACCATATATCTTGACCTTATTTTAGTTTTCTATACTAAGCTTGTTTTTTTATGAAGAAAATATGCAAATAAGGGTAAAAGGTGTGGATATGCTTATCACACTAGATGTGTTAAACGGGTCTCAAGTATGGAGGCATCCAAGTAGGTAAAGGTTGTTGAACATGGAAGATTTGATGTTTCAAATCCATGATGAAGCTTGAAGCTGTGCTGCTCTTTGTTTTGGGTTTAGTCTAGGGTGTTTAGAATCTTTGTAAGATTTTTCCTAGTCCCTTGCACAAAACTTGCTCAATCTGTTTTGTTAAAGAAAAATGTTTTTCTAAGCAAAGAGAAAAACAACCGGCTGATTTATCGAAATTATCGGTTGTTTGTCACTTGGCTTGTTTAAAGGATTTAAAACTTTTTTTGACTTGGTTATGTAACTGACTAACAAATTCAACTGGTTAAAACGACTTTTCAACCGGTTGATTGTAACATTTCATAACGACTTTTTGAAAACCTATTAATCTGTTTTGGATGTGAATCAAAACTGTTTTGGCAATAAATGCTGCCTAGAGCGGCTAGTTTAGTGTGATATAAATATAGTCTTTCTTTCAAAACAAAATACACAAGTTTTATATCAAACAAAGTGAGATTGAGATTGATTTGAAAGAAGTTTTTCAAAAGTTTTGCAAGATTGTTGTTTAGCTGTGCACTAATACAAGGTCTGATCATAGGAGCTTCTTGGTTTCTGTAATCTCAAGTGTTCTATTCCTTTTATGATTCTTGTAATTGTACTTTCATAAACTTGTAAGTGTGTGTGAAATATTGCAAAGTCAGAGGGTGTTATGACTAGAGGTGTGTGTTTGCAAAGAGGGTGAGTGGTTCTTTTGGTTTCAAGAGCACTTCTTGTGGCTGTGTTGTTGTAATCTGTGAGTGATTACTAGTGGAACCCAGTGGTTGTTCTAGGAACTAGACGTAGCTCAAGGTTGAGTGAACCAATATAAAATTGACTGTGTAAATGTCTCTCTCTCTCTTTCTCTTTATAACAATTTGTTTTAATTATGCTTTTGCTGCTGCTATAAAGAACCGGTTAAAAGTATTTTCAGCTGATTGAAATTCTGCAAACAGTTTCTTAATCATTGTTTGATTGCTTTCCTTGATTGCTTTATCTGTGAATTGTGTTAAAGCTTCATTCCTAATCAATCTTTGCGAAAATCTTTGATAAACAATTCACCCCCCTCTTGTTTAAGCCATTAATTCTTACAAAGGTAACACTTATGAAATAAGTGAGTTCAATAAGATCAAACATTACTGCACTTTCTTGTGAAGGTATAGTTGCCTCTAGAATGAGGGAGGTTGAATAGAGACCAAACTCTTTTTCGTACCTGCAAAAATATCAATCCAAAGCAATATTTAAAATATAGACAATAGAGAGAGAAAAGTACGCACAAAATTTGTACTAGTTCACTCACAACTTGGGCTACGTTCAGTCCCCCACAAGTATTCTCCACATCTCCAGGTACATGATAAGTGCCTAATTTCAATGATATTTCATATTAAATAATCCCTAACTTATGAATTTATACATTTTTTTACATTTTTTATGATCTTTAATTGAATAAAAGCATTTTATTTCCAAATTTGGTGTTAACTGCAGGTTTCTAGGGAAGAATAGAGATTTGGACTAAAGAAGAATGATATATGCTAAAAGGAGAAAGCTGGAAGGCTCAGAATGCACAAAAGAGAGAAAAAAAGTCCAACTCAGCAGCGAAAATCCGTCAGATTAATTGGGATATTTTTATGTTTTTATCATTAAGTCCATGAGCGCGACACAGGAAGTCAGCTAACCCTAGCAAATTAGGTTAAATAGGGGGCTAGAGGCACAAACCTAGTGTGCCAGATTGAAAGGAAAACACCATTGAGTGAATTGTAACCAATTGGGAGAATGAAAGGTGCAAGAAGTATGCATGGCTAATTCTACCCTTTGAGATTGAGAGTAATCTGTTCAAACCCTTATGTATTAAGATGATATTTAATTATGATATAATATTTTGTTCTTGATTGATTATATGTATTGTTTTTTTTTCTTTTTAAATAATTGTAACATGTTTGAGGATCTTAAATCTGATTGGGAAGTATTTTTAGGGTTCTGACCTAAACAACAATACTTAACATATTTGAGTGCCAGGAATAGACTTGAAATGTTAATTGCTATTAACGTCTGAGCTTGATTCTAAGTTGTTCTTATAATTATGTGAGGGATCGATATTGAGGGAACCTTAAGAATTTTATATGCGAGGAATCGATATAAATGACTTTTATACGAGCATCAATTTCAATAAAAGAACATAATGTTAACATGCTAATCAAAATACATAAGAGTGAGACAGATAAAACCTAATCCCCATTTTTCCAACTTGAAGCAACCAATTATTTGCATGTTTTCTTATTGATCATCGGCAAAACAACCATTCTCAACACACTTTTAATTGTTCTGTTTTATATTTAGCGATTATTGTACTTGATAATTCACTGTTCCTTGTGGGATCGATATCCATCCTGAGGGACAAATTATTACTTCTGACAACGCGGTGCACTTGCCATAAATAGTTATCAGTGCACAAGTATTGAACACCTCTCCAAACAACAAGTCTTAATCCCTCCCTGAGACTAATACCTCTCAATAAGTAAGAAAAACACTCTCGACAAGAGATTAAGTAGTGAAATCTCACCGGGTAATCTTCACACAATGAAGGATTTACAATACTAAGCTCACTCCCCAAACTATGAGTGCTTTAAATAGCAGATATGAAATATTCTCTCAGAATACTAAAACAATGAAAACTAATTTGTATATAATGATCTTTGTATGCTTTGATGTTGTGTTCTTCATCTTCAAAGTCTTTATTTAGAGTTTCAAATTGTGACTGATGAAGCTTTGAGTTCATCTTTGTTAACATAGTCGTTGGACGCTGGATTAGGAAATCAATCCTCTTGATTGATTAAGCTGCATCTTGGACATCAATTTTATTTGAAAAGCTTCTTCTTCCATTCCCAATGTGAATGTTGATTCATTAATTTCGTAATCTCTGGGTATCATATATCATTATGCATTGTTCATCATTTTCACTATGTTGGACGCTAAATATGGAAACTTTTGGTTTGATTATATTCTTTGCGTCTTTGATCATTTAAAACAATTTGAATTGTTTCCTTTATGATCTTTGGATATGAACATTATCCCTTTGTGACTCGAATCTTCGATCATATCTTTGTCCCAGGTGCTTTCCATGAAATTGTCTTTGACCTTGAATATAGAAATATTTGCTTTGTTTATCGCGCCATACATTTTCACAAAATCTTTCTCTTTTGGGAATGTTGATTTGATGTATCTAATGTTCCTTGAATCTCATTCTTCATAGAGTAAATTACACTCTTCTCTTGGCCACATTCTTCGCACATCTTCTTAAATAAGCTCTTAGAATGTTGTACTAACTCTTTGTCACATGAGACGATGAAATAAGAAAGTTCTACTTGCATCTTTAATGGTTGTTCTCACTTGCTCTCTTATCAATGTTTTCTCTTTTGAGATTCTTTTGTTCTTGTCTGTCCAACAGCTAAAATGTCATCAATGACTTCCATGAATTGTGCTTTGCAATAATTTTATTTTTCTCATTGACGTCTTAATGGTTCCTAAAATCATATTAGGAAACCTTTATGATTACCAGTAATTTAATATTTCCAATATCTCAAACCAAATATATCACTGCAAAATAATTCATTAATATCTTAGAATATCAAACGAAATATATTCAATTCTTAGACATTAATTCAAAACATATAATCAATATATTCGAGTTAATTTTACAAATTAAATCTCTTTCTCTTGAATATATTCCACAAAACCTTTTCAAACACAAATTTTAATCTCAATTAAGTATAACTGTGTTTCTACAAAATATCTTTTGCATAGATATGTCAATTAATCTCATAATGTTTTAAATATATTGGAAATAGTAGTCACAAGATATATTCGTTGAAACTTGTTTGCAAACATTCTAAGATTTTAATTAAAACACTACATTTTGATAAATATGATTTGTATGACTTAACATAATAAAAAAAAATTAAAACATTTGAATGTCACATGTAAAAGTGAAAGGATTAAGTATGGAAACTTCCCTGACACATGTTTGTCCATCGCATGATCTTCGTCTGCTAAGTTCATTCGATCATCGTCTTTTTTTTAAGGCTGATGCTTTCGTGCATGCAGTGTAGCACATTTTATCAACATCATCTGATGTATTTACCTTTGTGTTTAAACTTCGTCTAACATTTGAGTATGACGTTTGATCCATTGAGTCCTTTGTAGACTTTGTCTACTATATAATATATACATCCTGTTGCTTCTAAGATTTTCTCAAGGTTTTATTAGCTCTTTGTTACCACCAAAACATATATGATTTTTTTTGCTAAAGGGATCATTTGGGAATGAATCGTTTCAACAACTTGAAGACTCATAATGTCTTCATCAACCAATTCTATGTGGGAAATCTTAAGGTCTGATCCTGCCTGTTGACCGGGACGCAAGAACCTTGCCTCGTCAAACTTGGATCGACTTCTGCGCCGTGTTAGCCTCCGTCCTTCACCGCGATTCACCTCAAGAACCTGCAAAAGACAGAACGG
>Ga0123342_1010809_pt1 | contig 10277 bp, 5 predicted proteins | sample Turbeawhitnodule_FD_89960 | JGI IMG/M metagenome (GOLD analysis project Ga0123342, IMG submission 89960) | Root nodule microbial communities of legume samples collected from Mexico - Turtle bean Mexico white nodule | ecosystem: Host-associated > Plants > Roots > Nodule | place: Mexico: Nepantla...
AACTATTTTTATTTATATAACATTAATAACTTAATATTATTTAATTCACTTTCTTTATTTCATTTATGACAGGATCGTCGCAAGAAAGCTCAAGACATAGCATTAAAGAATGTTACCCCACACATACTGTCTCGTTCGGGGTATCAAAAGCTTGAGTAATCACTGATGGTGGAAAAGGAGCAATCCAAACAGGAGACTAGGTATGACATTGATACAGGAGACTTATATTATTTTGGTCTCTTGCAGGATTCCTTGGTTGAGGAAAGCTCCCAAGGTAATTTTTTCCCTGGAGGTTGCTGCGACATACTGGTTGAAGCAATTGGACGACCTGAGCACTGTGGTCATGTTCGTGCAGTTGGAAAAGAGGTTGAAATTAAACTATTTTGAAGTTGCACCACGACACTTATCCTCCTCCCCCCTAGAGACCAAAGTAGAAATAAAGAGTAAGATACGTCAAGAATTAATGGAGGAGATGAGAAAAAAGGCTGATCGGATGCGGTTAGAGTTGTGACAAGAGTTTCTATCGCAACAAGTTTGTGTTGAGCCAGTTAAGGCGCTTGTTAGTTCTGCTCCCAAGAGCACAAAGGGAAGTTGTGCGACTCCTACAACATCAGGGGAGGATATCATTGGCCAGACGAGCCAATGCGAGCTACTGGTAGAGGGTGGCATGCTTCCTCAGATGGTGGCCATTGGAATAGTCTATCAAGAGGCCACCACCTTACATAATGTTCCTCTCTCCCCTGATGTGGCAAAGGTAACAATTGAAAGAGTGCGAGTACCTGATGCTTGTGTTCCACTACCAAGTCCGAAAAGGAAGCATGAGGTTCCGATTGACGATCCTATAGCTTCCTTAACTGTAATTGCTAGATAGATTGGTCAAGACCCTTTAGAAGTTCCATGGGATGATATGTTTTTTGAAGTAAACACTGACCTCCCACTATACATATACATGGCATATTTGTTAGAATTTGTAGTTAAGGATCAAAAGCTCAATATAAATATAATTCAATTTTGTATGATGTAAGTATCTTTACCTATATTTCAATTTACTTTATGTTAAATTATTATAGATTATGCTTTAAATAATAACTTGTAGGTTTTTGAATGGAGTCTCTCTCACCGAGGGGAAGGAAAATGTGTATGGGTACTTAGATCCCGCATATACTAATCCCACTGGAACAAAGGCAACTGAAACCCAATCATACATCACTAACACCCTGGAAAAAGTGGGAAAACATATTTATTTATGCCCTTATATTAATGAGTAAGTTTAATTATAAGTTGTCAATTATTACTATTTCATGTTTTAAATATTTACTAACTCTTTTCATGGATGATATAAGGGTCATTGGCAGTTACTTGTCTTATCAATGGTTGAAAAGACTGTTGTGTGGTTTTGTTCCCTACACAAGAAGCCATCCACAAGTTTGAAGAATATCATTGATAGGTAAGTACACTATAAACTTAACTCCGTATGTTACTAATTAAGCATTTACTAATGCAACTTTTTGTATTAATCAGTTCATGGAGTGGATATAACATCTGCAAAGGTCGATCCAATTCAAATTTTCAAAATCTGAACTGGATAAAACTAAAGGTTTGTAATTTTTGTCTTTCTCTTTTCATTGTTTATCAATATTAACTTTTACCTTTTATTGAATTATAGTGTAATAAACAACCAGGAAGCTATGAGTGTGGCTATTACATTATGCAATGGATGGTTAGCATTGTAAGACTAGGCCTTAAAAGCGATTGGTATGAGGTAACATGATGGTAAATTATTTTTATAATTCCTTAACATATACGTATCTTAAGACTAATTTATGTCTCCGCAATTCTTCACAGATGAGCGACCTATTGATCTAGAGTGATCGCTTGCTTTGAAGAATCCAAATCTCTTGTTGATGCAAAGGCTGGTGTTGCTGCTGTGTCTAGGATAAGATCTGGGTAGATTGATTGTTTAAATCCACTCTTGATTGAATCTTAAAGCTAAAGTATTTTCAAACCTTTTAAGTTGAAAGTGTTTTTCAAACTAAGTGAAAAACAACGTGTTGTTTTGTCGAAACAACTGATTGTTTTACTCTTAGGTGTTTTGAAAAAGGTTGAAAACTGTTTTGGTTGGTTGACTTGCTGTCAAACCAAAACAACCGATTGATTCGCACATTCAACCGATTGTTTGTTTTCAAATCATAACAGAAAACTGTTTTGTGTGTTGACTGAGCTTTAAATGATTTTGTAATTGAATGTGCTCCTGTTTTAAATGCTTTGACCATTCTTTGAAAGCAATAAATAGTTTGTTTAACGTTTGTAACAAACAACAACTGAGATTGAATCATAAAAAAACAGATTTGAGTTTCTCACTGATTTTAGTTTTCAAGAGTTAAAGATTGCTTTGAGCTTGCATTGATCAAGAGAGAGTGGGATATGATTTCATTTGTATTGATTTCAGTTCATTATGTAACAAGTGTAATCCTTCTGTACTTTGTGTAAACTGTGGTGTGGTAGGGCAGGAAGTTTTGTGTGCTCTTGAGGTTGGTGTGTGTGCTGAGCCAAAGGAAGTGTGTTTCTTGAGGGGATCAATGTCACTTCTTTGGTGGTGTGTGTTAGTAATCCACGTTTGGTTACTTAGTGGATTCCCCAGTGGTTTCTGGAAAACTGGATGTAGCTCTTGGTTTAAGAGTGAACCAGTATAAACTGTGTGTGCAATCTCTCTCTCCCTTAAAATCTTTAATTTGAGTTTGTGCTTTTTCAACTGGTATAAACAACCGATTGTTTCTGCGAAACAACCGATTGTTTTTCTGGTGCTTTATTAAATTGCTTTGTGTTTTTGGCTAACTGGATTCTGAATCAAGTTTTCTCAAAGGAATTTCATTCTAGACCGAAAAGTTTGTGAAAACCCCTTTAAACAATTCACCCCCCTCTCATTTAAAGCCATACATTCTAACACGACCAATGTCTTCGGAAGCTATAACATATGTGAGACATTCTTGGTCCTCATATTTCCTAAATTTTTATAACTCTAGGATAGCTGATGAATAGTGTAGGAACTAGATAGATATATATTTTTAGTGTTTGTAATTCATTTTTATCAATATATAAAATTTGATTCTCTGAATTTATGTATTTGTTTGACTGAGTTATAGTTGAACATGCCAATTTAGATGAGAATTAACATTAAACTAATTGTACTAAAAAAAACGAACAATATACAACGACAACTATTTACCATAGTCGCATTCGTAAATGTGATTTATAAATGCGGCTATGGTAAATAGCCGCATTTGTAAATGCATTACTCCTCCCTCGTAAAGATAATTCAGAAGCATATAAGAATGCGGCTATTTTCCATAGTCGCATTTATAAATTGCATTTACGAATGCAGCTAAATAGCCGCCTTCTTATCTGTTGGATTTAAGACTACGTGTAAATAAAATGCGCCTATATAGCCACTATTTTAAATTGAAAATAGTTGTTGTCTTTAACCTTTCTGCACCAGTGTGATTGATGATTGATATTGATCCTTAAATTTGACTGAAAAGTACTTATAAGTTTATTACCTAAATGATAATGTCTAACATATTTGAATGCTAGGAATAGATTGGAAATGTTAATTTCCATTAACATCTAATCTTATGGGTAAATAGTTTTTTATAAATATGCAAGGAATCAATATTTAGGAGACTCTTAATAATTTTATATGCGAGAAATCAATATAAATGAATTTTATATGAGCATCAATACCAATCTAAGGATAAAATATTATTATGCTTTTCAAAATACAAAAGAATAAGAAGGATGAACCTTAATGTCAATTTTCCCAATTGAATCAACAACACTTTACTTTGCTTTATTTACATTCTTGCAATCAAACACAACCAACATGCTACAAACTTTTACTTTTTGTTTTCTATTTAGTGAATATTATACTTGATAATTCAATTGTTCCTTGTCGTTTCGATATCCGTCCCTAGGGACAATTATTACTTCTAACACAGTACACTTGCCGTAAAATAGTCACTAACCACATAAATCATTAGGCTCAGAAGAGAAGAAATGTTGAATAGAAGATTCTTTTTTTATAAGATTTTGTTTTTGAAGCCTTGTAAATTTGTATAGAGTAATTAAGATTTTCTAATTCAGTCTTTAAATTTTTGTATTAGACTTTTTGGGCCTTGTATTTGGGCAAATTTTTAGATTAGAATTGAAGAGCTTGAAGGGAAGTCTACTAGGCATCCACATAGGCATCACATCAACACCTATATTGAGCCTTTTTCATTCCTTTTCCCAAAGTGACTATTCTTCTTCCACATGAAACAATGATGAGCCTTCTACTTGCATTATCCTCTTTCTAATGCCACTTGTCACATCTTGAATGGAGAGCTTTGAGGTACATTGATTACCACATGGAAACTCGTGAATGGAGAATTTTTAGGTGCCATATGTCACTCCATGAATAGAGAGTTTTAAGTTCTATTATTCACTTTTGGCTCTATAAATAGAGAACTCTTCTATTGCAAAAATAAGACTTGATTTGATTAATAAATTTTTGCTAGTTTGGTTTCCAGAATTTTTCTCAAGTCTCACTTTTCTTTTGCTCTCACTTTCTAAGTGTAGAAGCCTTAGAAAAAGTTAGAAGGATGGCCTAACCTCCTTCCTAGCACCATTATCCAAACCCAAACCCATTCATGTGCTTACCCATTTCTACTTAATTCTTTCGTTGCCTTGTCTTCTCTAATCATTCAAACAATCTACAACCGAAGAACTTAAGGAAGGAGAGGGAGAACTACATCAGTTTGTACTCAAAGCTTCAATTTTTTCATCAAAAAATTAAAAAGAGATAAGTTATTGGTTGTTTCCTTTCTCTTTTTTCTTGTTCTTTGTTGAACCAAACCATATTGTATTTTATTTTTTGTTGTTCTTCATTTTCCTCAAGAGTGGTTGAGTCATATTCATTTTAATTGTTGTAGAGTTATCAGTTCTCAAGTATTGATATTTCTTTGTGTTCCTTGTTGCGTACAAAATATAACCTACCATGTTTGATGTTGATTTTTGTTTTGGTTTAGTTTTAGCTTTTTTTGCTTTTGTTCTTGGTAAACTGACTGAGTTTCTTGATGTTTGGGGTCTTGTGTTGAGTTTTTGTGTTGTTTTGATTTAGTTTTCTATTTGGGTTTTGTCTTGTCATGTTTCCCCTTTCAATTGTAAAAAAAAAATTCTATGATTAGTAGTGTATCCAAGGTGATTGATAAAATGTCTATGAGTTTCACACCAAGTGTTTGTGAAAATGCCTCATATGAAAATCACATTGTATAAGCTTTTGGTGGATTTTTGGTTTTAGTTTTGAGTTATAAACTTACTATTAGGTCATTAGTAAGTCTCTTGCATTACAATTTCCTTTGTGTCTAGTAGTTGTGTTATTTTGCTGAATTATTTAGGTTTCAATCTTGCTGCCAAAATTGCGTGACATTGCTATGGATTGGAAAATTTATTGTGATCAAAATGCTTGTCCAAATCAGTTGAAATTCAATATGTCATTGATGTTGGGTTAAAAAGGAACATCAAAATTCCAAATAGAAAAATTATGATAAATTTGAATAGGCAGGACATTCATTGTCAAAATCGGGTTTGTGCGGGAATTTTAGCTCTCAATATTGATTTGTTAAAAATAATCAAGTGATCTATTTGACTTGAAATTTTAAGAGGATGATGCTTGAGATGTTACCTATAACTGTTAAAATTTCATAACCAAATTTCATAAAGATCATTTTACATAAATTTGGGAAGTTTAGTTGCTTGTGGGAAATAAGATTAATATATAATTCTCCATGAAAGAAGAACCTTTTGACTTCCTGCTTCTTCTTCCATTCGTCTCACCATGGCCCTAGTAAGTGGTCTAATGTGCATCTTCTCAGATGGTCCTCCATCGTGTTGAATCAAGTGTGTTCAAGCTTTGAAGAATCCAAACCCTTTGGAGTTTGATGGAAGGCTGGATGTGCTTGTTGTTGCCAAGGTGTTTTAGAATATGATTTGGGGTAGATTATCTGTGTAAATCCACTCTTGATTGAATCTAAAGCTTAAGCATTCTTAAACCTTTTAATTGAAAGTGTTTCTCAAACTAAGTGAAAAACAACCTGTTGTTTTATCGAAACAACCGATTGTTTTATACTTAGGTGTTTTTAGAAAGGTTGAAAACTGTTTTTGATGGTTGACTTGCTGTCAAACCAAAACAACTGATTGATTCGAGCATTCAATTGATTGTTTGTTTTGGGACCATAACAGAAAACTGTTTTGTGCTTTGACTGAGCATTAAATGATTTTATAACTGATTACGCTCAAGTTTTAAATGCTTTGACCAGTCTTTGAAAGCAATAAATAGTTTATTCAGATTATGTAACAAACAAAAACTAAGATTTAATAAAAAGAAAAACAGATTTGAGTTTTTCACTGATTTTGCTTTTGAAGAGTTGAAGTTTGCTTTGTGAAGCTTTGATCAAGAGAGTGTGAAATAGGATTTTCAACTTGTATTGATTTCAGATTTTTTCTGTAACAAGTGTAATCCTTTTGTACTTTGAAGAAACTCTGTGTGTGAAGCTGAGAAGTGTTGTGTGCTCTTGAGGTTGTCAAGATCAACATTCTTAGTAGTGTTTATGATGAGGCAAAGGAAGTGTGTGTCTTGAGGGGATCAAGGTCACTTCTTTGGTGGTGTTATAAGTAATCTAGGGTTGATTGCTTAGTGGATTCCCTAATGGTTTCTGGGAAGACTGGATGTAGCTCTTGGTTAAAAGTGAACCAGTATAAACTTGTGTGTACAATCTCTCTATCCCTTGAACTCTTTAATTTCAGTTTATATTTGTGAACTGGTATAAACAACCGATTGTTTCTGCGAAACAACTGATTGTTTTTCTGGTGCTGTACTAAATTGCTTTGTGTTTTTGGCAAACTGAATTCTTAATCAAGTTTTCTCGAAGTAATTTCATTCTAGACTTAAAAGTTTGCGAAAACCCTTTTTAAACCATTCACCCCCCTCTAGTTTAAAGCCATACATTATAACACATCAAACATGGTCATGCTTCGTCTATAAGACGATAGTTAAGTTCAATAGAAAATCATGAAAACATGTAAGTGTTTCATCTGACAAACAATATAACACTGTGCAATTTTATTTTATGTCTGATAAAGCATGTACATGTTGAGATGATGAGCATGTAGAAGTAATCTAACCTCATACTAAATGAAAAAGATATAAATGTTTATTCTATGTTGCAGGGAATGTTTACTACTTCTGTTTGCCAAAGAGATCCATTAGCAAAAAATTTATAGGCTAAGGAGACTCCTAAGATGACTATTGAGTTCTAAAAAATACTTTCCAAGCAAGAAATTCTCCACTCATGAGTTGACACATGGAATCAAGTGAATGGAGAGTCCTTCATGAGGCGCCTTGCATAGACTTCAGGAGAAGCTTCAAGAGTCATTCTTTGCAAGGAGAAGGCACCTAAGGAACTCTTATTTGGATAGAAAGATATTCCTATTCTAAATTTGGAGTAGAAATACAAACCTAGAAAATACTATTTTACTATTTACATTTTATACAAAAACTAAGGCTGATATTATCTTATGAATTCTACCAATTTAATCCTCTTCCCTTAGTTGATAAGAATGGTGGATTTAACAAGGATGGTCCTCCATCAGGCCCGATGTTAGAAAAGGATCTGTCCTCAGATCCAACTCGTTTTGATCTTTTAGCCACCATGTTCAAAAAGCTAGCACATTCCACTAAGTTCAAAGATCCATTTGAAGAAAATAGGAAATATGAGAAGAACACATAAGATGTATAAAGGTTTTTTTTTATTATTTTGAAAATATTTAAAAAAAATTAAGAGTATAAGAAGAAGTACCTCTCTTAAAAGAAGATTGTAACATACAAAGAGGTTTGGATGACAATGATGAAGAAAAGTAAGGAAAAGAAAAATGTAAGAAAGGGCATTTGCATTAAGGTCAATGTACTCCTTAACTAAAAGATAGTTAGTATGGACCCAAGAAGTACTCTTATTTATATATTTATTTTTCTGTTTTTGTACCTTATGAATTGGCCAAAACTTTTTATCTTCTTGTGTTATTTCAAAAATATCTTCACAAGGTTTTTTAACAAGATCTGGTTTAACTTTAGACAATTTTTTTAGATATATTATCACAAGAATTTTCTAAAGATAAGTTTACTTCAATGTCTAGTTCAACTCCAGACAAAGAATTTTCTTGAGTTATTTTCTTCAATTTTCAAACTTGGGATTCTAAAAATTCATTTTCATGGAAAATAATTTGAGTATAAGTAAAATTTTATCACCATGAGTTGGAAAAGATTGATGATCAAAAGAAGTTTCGAAACTATGTTTTTCCTTATCATCAAACGAGATTATAGGCTACTTAAGACATGGAGTATATGAATAAAAGATGTGACTCTTTTCCTCTTTTTCTCTTTGTTCATTTTCTTTTTTCTCTCTAACAATATTTTGAAACATTTATTTAAACTCTTTTTCTCTTCTAACATATTATTTTTCTACCTCTATAAATTTTTGACCTATTATAATAAATTTCTTCAAACCTTGAAAACCAGGTGTAGAAATAGGGTCAACAAAAGATATCTTTTTATAAGGCACCTCCCTAAAGTGTGGTTTGGATGGGTAACCCTCCCTCTTGTCATCATTCCTAGGGTATGAGGTGTTAGGGTATGCAATTATATAATGATGGTTATAATATGAAGGTAGAACAAATGTTCTTCAATTCAATCTAGTTTAAAATGTCCAATTTGCGACCAATCCTAACATCATATTGCCTTTGTTTCCACCAAGCCCTTTTGACAACTTCTTAGCATGCATTACATCTATACAATGTCTGACTTTTAACCTCGACCAGTACGAAAGATCAAAGAAGATTGATTTTTTCTTCCAAATGTTTGTCACAAATGACTTTTTTTTTACTTACTGAAGGCATGCTCTATGTTATTTACCTTTTCGTAAACCTCAACACCAGTTAATGGAGTTGGTGGACCACTAGTCTCTTGATGTCCATTAAAGGCTTTTTTCAACCTCCGGTAAGGATGATGACTTCTAAGAAACCTCTGATATTGAAGATATATTGTCTTTCTTCCATGTTTCAATTGTTGAGAAGTGGTGTCTTCTTCACATATTGGACATGCTTTATGACCTTTAACACTATACCCTGATAAGTTACCATATGCCGGAAAGTCATTGATGGTGCAAAATAACATGTCATGCATCTTGAAAGTTTCGTTAGCAAATCTTTCAAATACAACACCCTGATCCCACATTAACTTCAAATCTTCAATTAGGGGACTTATATAAACATCTATGTCATTCCCTGGCTGTTTCGGAACGGATATCATCATAGACAACATCATGTATTTTCGCTTCATGCACAATCAAGGAGGTAAGTTGTAAATAACTAGTAAAACAGACCATGAACTGTGATTCATACTCATATTACCAAACGGATTCATTTAGTTTGTAGCTAAACCAAGTTAGATATTTCTTGATTCTTTACCAAACTCTGGAAAATCGTCATCAAATTTCTTCCATTGAATAGAATCAGCTGGATGTCGGTACATGCCATCACATTTCCTCTCATCTGCATGTCATCTAAGATTCTTAGCCACTACAAAAAAACGTGTATAAAGCGGCGATTATTTTCGCAAAAATTGGCATTTTTAACCGCCGCATTATACGTCTGTGGTGGTACTGCGTACCGCCAAAATTCTTGCCGCCACAAAGTTTAATGTGGCGGTCAATTGAGAACCGTTGTAGCAGACGCCATATTATGCATTGTATAAAGTGGCGGTTTTAAGCGTGTAATTGGCGTCAATTATAAATGTCATAATTTTAAAACTAGGTAAACCAATTCTAACGTAAATAGTGGTAGTTTTAACTACCACTTAATACAATATAGTGTGGCATTTATAATACACTTTATAACCGTCATAATTCGAATATTAAATATTTAATTTTATTTTTAATATTTATAATAATTTATTTAATTCTATTTTATAATTTGATTTCATAATATTATTTAATTTCATATTATAATTATAATTAAACTTTAATTTTATTTTTATTTTTAACATTTATAATAATTTATTTAATTCTATTTTATAATATTAATTAATTTGATATTATAATTAAATTTCACTACACATTTATGTTTCATAATATAATTAAAATTGATAAATATAATAATCAAAAGATGACTTCATTCATTGATTGAGAGAA
>Ga0123342_1010810_pt1 | contig 10276 bp, 4 predicted proteins | sample Turbeawhitnodule_FD_89960 | JGI IMG/M metagenome (GOLD analysis project Ga0123342, IMG submission 89960) | Root nodule microbial communities of legume samples collected from Mexico - Turtle bean Mexico white nodule | ecosystem: Host-associated > Plants > Roots > Nodule | place: Mexico: Nepantla...
AAACATTGTTTATTAAAACACAATGACATTTATATCTAATAATGTTAGTTTTATTTATTTATTTATTTATTTATTTTTATGTCGTTTAATTTTTTTCTTCAGTTACGTACATAGATAAGTACACATCCTTTGTTCAATGTATATGTCATCTTTGCCATATACATTAAACTGATCAATCAAGGAATCACACAAAGACTCCATCTTCATATTTCAAACATTTTTTCTATGCCTTAATTCACCTAACCACTGTTTATCTAACTTCCTAACTTTTAACTTTATAAATTCTTTTACAAAATATCAAAAATTTAAATAAATTTATAAATATTACTACCCAGATAGATTATTTTTTATTTTTTCATTTATACCAACATTTTATTTTGAGAATGTTAATTGTTATTTATATTTTACTTTCAGGTAATCAATCTCTAAAACAATTTCACTCATCTTATTTAGTTTGCTTATAAAATATATATTTAATAAAAAATATTTATTTTGCATTATTTCTTTTAGTGCATGCATTAATAAAAATGTAAATCAATATATGATCATATTGTAACACAAAAAGTATGATGCAAACATAATAATATTAAATAAATAAAAAATATATTTTTTATGTCATTATCTTTGTATTTGAATGACCACATTTTGTTTCTAAAAACAGAAAAACATGGTAAGGAGTTGACTAGGGAGTTGTTAATATTTTAGTGAAAGAAAATAGATAATTGAAAACTATGGTCTCGTGGCCATCTAACGCAATTTCCACTGTCCAAAATAATACACTCTTTTTCCGTTCTAATGCAGCAAAAAAAAGATACGTGGATCCTCACTTTTAAAATATATTATTTTAATTATTTTTTAAATTTTAACCAATAATATTTTTTTATTAAATTTAAACTATTTATTTATTATATTGAATATATTATTTCATAATCAATGTATTACAAGTTTATATATAATTGAAATTAGTTTAATCAGACACATAATAAAGTTAGTTAAAGAAGATGAAGAAAAATTGGTTTACTTTAATATATACTTGAGAATTAAATCCTTAAAAACAATTAACATGAAAAATATAAACTAGAGGTATATATATATTTTGTTGTTTAACATCCACTTAAACTAGAGGTATTTATGTTATATTATGTTGGATCTTTTTATCATTAATCTCGTTAATCATCAAGACTTTGGCCTATTGAATCTAAAATTACTATTCTTTTACAATTATAGACAAATGAGGTTACTTTTTATCATATGATTGATAAATAATGAAATTATTGGTTTTTCTTATTAAAAAAAATATAAATATTTACTTAATAATAAGTAAATTTTTACTACTTTTCATTGTAATAAAAAAGTAATTCAAATATCTATTTTTTTCTAATTTTTGCAATAAATATTACACAACATAATTTTACTTTTGACATTGACACACGTAATAATAGCTTGATTTCATACATATACCATTCTGATATCATTGTCAGAAAATTTAGTATTTAAACTGCATTTTAATCCATTACAATCTGAGAGACTCATTTTACACTCTTATTGGTTATGTGGTGACTACTTTTACGATTATTGATCTTATAAAAGAAAAAAGTTCACAACCTTTATATTGATTTTTTTTTTAATTTTAACATAGAATGAATATGGTGAACTAGTGTGCACCATTTCAAAAGTAATAAAATAAATAAATTAAAAAATTAAAAAAAACTGATAATTTTAATTTTAAATGCATTAAAAAAATAAATATTTTTAATATTTAAAATAGTTAGAAATATAATTAATGAGTAAAGAAATAAATTTTTACAAAATAAAAATATAAAAGTAATAAATTAAAAATGTTTAGTTTGATTTTTTTTTTAAGAATGAAGAAAATAAAAAATTAAACCCTACAACAACATAAAAGTTGAATTTATAAATAAAAATTAGTATTTATTTTTATTATTTTTTATGATGTAATTATGTTAATTTCAAAAAAAAATACAAGACATAATTATAAAAAAAACCTAATTCAACTAATATTAATTAGTAGTGGACACACAAATAATATTGAAGTGTTTACCCTAAAAATTATCCTAAAATATAATTTTGTATAATTATAAAATAATAATAAAAAATTAAGTATTAATAGAATAACCACTAAACTATTAAAGGAGTAAAACTTAAATTGGTAATCATTTAATAAATTTTGATTGTAACTCCTTAATTTGACAGGTACTCAAACATATTTTTTTTATAAAGTATTGTCTATTCGAATGTCTTTTTCATTCATTTAAATTTACACATTAAATAAAAACACTTTTAGGAGTTTTTTTTTAAAATGAAAACATTTATGATTCACTTATGATGATAAATATAATTTAGTAATATTAACTATAAAAGTAATTTATAAATATTTTTAAAATTGTGATGATTAGGTCACTAGTATCATTTCTTTCAGTAACTCTTGGGCTAGTTGAATGTGAGAAATTGGTGGGTATAGTATAAAGCGGGTGAAGAATAGCAAAACGGTAGGATAGGCGAGGAACCCATCATTTTTAGCGATAGTACTGAGAATATAAAGTCTGAGATTGTAAATAGTAACTATTGGACCAGCCGAATGTGCCCAGGCTTTTCAGCCAATAGCAGATAGAAAAACTGATGAAACAGGCTAATGGCCCTACATTTTATAGAACTGAGCGTTTGGATAAATGAAAACAAGGGGTTCCAAAAGTAAAATATAAAGTAAAAATAATAATAAAAAATAGAGGCTTAAAGAACTTGCTCACCTAAAACATTTCAAATATAATTTTTATTAATATTTATGGAAATCCTAATCAAATACTAAGAAACTTCAGAGTCACGAGTATACTAAATTCGCCATCCCTTATCTTGAGTTGATTTTTTTAAAAATTATAATTAAAAAATAAAATAAAAATATTATTTAATAAATTTGAAATTATTTTAAAAAAATCTTGGACATGAATTTCTTGTATAAAATTTTATTTTATGGTACATAATTTCAAAATTCATATTTAATTATTTTTGAAATTGTTATTTTGTTTAAAATATTAATGTGCAAAAATAATTGTGGGTCGATGAATCAAACTAAATAATATTTTTTTAGTTTATATCTATTTTATTTATTTGTTAGTATTTCCAATTTCGTTAGCTTTTTATATTTTTTTCAAATTAATTCTACTGTATTATTTTAATATTTTTCAATTAAACTTAGATGCATCCTTAGTATACTTTGTAATATATATATATATATATATATATATATATATATATATATATATATATATATATATAAAAGCTTAGTATAACTCAAAAAATCCATAATCCTAAACAAAACTTAATTCTTACCTTCGACAAAGTAATTCACTCCTCCACCAAGGCCTGAGATGAATGTAGAAGATTAACAGTGTCAAACAAACTCCACCAGGGTGCCCTTTTTCAAATACATGGTCAGGGCAGTTTCTGGATTTTTTAAATTATGGGGTGCAGGAGAAAAAACATAGGGGTGTAGGAAGAAGAAGCCTTTTTATTATTATTTTTTATTTTATATTTTACTCTTGGAATCCCTGGTTTTCATTTTCTCACACCCTAAGTTCTGGAAAAAGTCGGGCCCATTAGGCTGATCCATCAGCTTTTCTATTTGCTAACCTTACGATTTTATATCCGCACCAAATTGTCTAAAAAGCCTGGGCACATTCGGCTGGCCCAGCAGTTATGTTATTTTCCACCCTTGTTTCAATATGCACACCAATTTCACTAGAATACCTGGGTCATTCACCAATTTTTATCCGCAGTATCATCCCTAAAAAGCATGGGTCGTTCGCCTAGCTCAACCGTTTTGCTTTTCCTCACCCGCTTTATACTATACCTACCAGTTTCTCCTATTCGACTAGGCCAACAGTTACTAAAAGGAATGATACTAGTGACCTAACCATCACATTTTTAAAAAAATTTACGAATTATTTTTGTAATTAATATTACTAAATTATATTATCATCATAAGTGAATTATAGATGTTTTCAGTTTTTTTTTTTTTTAAATTCCTAAGAGTGTCTTTATTTGATGTATAATTTTAAACAAATGAAAAAGGCATTCGATAGACAATACTTTTATTAAAAAAAAGTATTTGAACACCTAACAATAAAAAGAAAACAAATTAAGGAGTCCACAATCAAAATTTAATAAATGATTCTCAATCTAAGTTTATTGTTCATTAAAATTATATCCAATAAATTACATCTATATTATGGAAATCATATATCACCATACTCTTTAATAGTTTAGTGATTATTCTATTAATACTTAAATTTATATTATTATTTTATAATTTACTACATACAAAATAATATAAATTATATTAGTAAATTCTTACAATTTTTCATTGTAATAAAAAGTTCATTCAAATATTTATTTTATTCTAATTTTTGCAATAGATATTACACAATATAATTCTATTTTCGATATTTACAAAAATAATAATAGCCTAATTTTACACATATACCATTTTTATATACTTCTCCATGCAACATAAACTACAAAATAAATTACAAAGCCTAAACTACATTTCAATTTATTACAATATGATAGAGACTCGTTTTTCACTTTATTGGTTCTACAGTGATAGTTTCTACGATTATTGATCCTGTAAAAGAAAAAAGTTGAGAACTTTTAGACAAATATATTTTTTTTAAAATTTCAACATAGAACGAATATGGGAAACCACTTAAAACAACAACACCCATAAGAACTACAACAAGAAAAAGTGCTTTATACCAACAACACAAGTCAATTGCTATCATTTATTGTCTCAGACAACAGTAGTGAGAAAAAAATAAAACTTTATTAAAGTAATGACTTGTTTTGTTTTGCTTTATTAGAATATAAAGTACAAAACATTTACATTTTACATTTGCATTTGCCAACTCATCCTTTAATATACCATTTTTTATGCATTATCTATTATTATATCAATTTGAGTGTAAGTTAAAAACAGTGCAATCTCAATATAATATATTTAATTAGACGAGAAAATTGTATGTGAAAAAATGTACAATGACATTTAAGAAAAGAAATTACAGTGAAAAATAAATAAAAAAACATACAAAATAAGATAAATTTAATATTAGAATTTTTTTAATTTCTTTGGTTAAGAACTAATGCATCAGATTGGAAAGAATAATTCTAATGATGAAAAAAAAAATGAAAAGAATGGAAGTTGTCCAACACTTACTTGCCCAACCCATACAATGTATCTGAATGTGACACAAACCCGATATGTGTACATATTATTAAGATATATATTGAGTGTTTACCTTACTTCTTGTTTCATAACTATAAGACTCCAACAGATTCTTCTTGTCCTTGGTCATTGCACCAAAAATGTTTTCACACTCACTGCTACATGAAGCCTTTTGTTACCTTTATCTTTTCCTGTACCATCAGCATGTAACAAGACATGAAAGTAACAGTTTTATTTTCTCAAAACAATCTCAACCAGATAAAAATGTTGGAGATCCCACATCGACTAGAGATAAAGACATTTTATAATATATAAATGGGTGCAGACCTCATCCCATTGAGCCGATTTTATGGGGTTGAGTTAGACTTAAAGTCCACTTTGTAATGCACAAATACAACATATGGTGTTCAAATAATAAAAAAGGTATATCAGTGTTAGCACATAGCTGGAGATTTCCAGTGAAAAATACTTTTCATCATGAACAAATAATACACACTAATGAATAACAATTGACAGACTTGTTTTACCATATTTTTTAATATAAAAAAATCTTACGCACAATACATCCTACTAAAATATCTTCATTTGTTACGAGTGGAGTTTTCATAAAAGACCTAAGAGTAATTAATTACTCCATGCTTAGTATGTGATTTGTGGTAGTATTCTTTTAGGTGAGTGCTGTTTTATTGTTAACATAGAACAATTTCACCCAACTTCTTTCTCCAAATGTGTATGTTCTTGCCTAACAAGTTCTAAAGATATTTTTACTGTGAAACACTATCCATCAAAACATGATGGTAATGTTTATATTTGATTATGTTAGTAATTTTTATTTATTTATTGATTTTTATGTTAGTTCTCTTTATTTATTTATTTTTATGTGGTTTAATTTTTATCTTCAGTTACTTACATGACTTCTGTTGAATTATGGTGGACTATGAAAATGAAAATAGGTTGCATTTGCATTCTCATTCAAAGCTCAATTCGTTCCCTGCATATCAATGTCTCTTTTGTTATACCACTTTAGTTGCTAAATTGTGGACACTCCTTATCACTTGTAAAATGGCAATAAATTTTACCATATATTTTGAACCGTTAAAGGGAGAAGTATCTTTAGAACAAAACTTCTTGTATCAATAAATTTCTTATTTTATACATTATCAGTAAAAAAATATTAAAATACAAATAATATTTAGAATATTATCTATAAATAAATTGCAAGATCAATTATTAGAAAAACACCAAGGCATAGGATGAAAAAAAACTTATATAATTGCAATCCGTATAGCTTATAAACTGACATAACGTCACTATCAATGAATTTAAGTTTGATGTGATGATCGAAAGAGAGAGGGTCCAATTTTTTCCCAACATTTCCCACAACAGTCTAGCATTTCAATATCTTGATCTTTCACAATAGGCAAAGAAACACGAGAAAAAAAATGTGTATTAATTAGTGCTTAGAGAAAGAATCTTTGTTTGGTGCACGACATTATTGGTGGTCCTTCTAGGTGAGGGTAGTATTGTAGATTAGTTTGAGACTTCATTAGATTCAGCTTGCAAACTGAGTGAGTAATTTTGCATAGTGACACTGATGTTTTTTATGTTTGTGATTTTTTAAGGATGATGAAGAATGCTGAAAGGCAAGATACTCTATCAATGAGATATCACATTTAGCTTTTGTGTAATATGACACTACTGCTTTGATAGATAATAAGACACTAATACTCTTATTCTTTTAAGTTATTATAACCCAACATATTTTTACTATAATAGTGATTAAATGGTTTCTCATTTTTTCTGATTTTGGGAATGTTATTTGCTACTTTAGCTCTACCTTCGGATAATATATATATATATATATATATATATATATATATATATATATATATATATATATATATATATATATATATATATATATATATATATATATATATATATATCAATTTCACTTTTATGATCTAGCATGTTTATAAAATATCTCTAATGAAAACAAATATTTATTTTGCATTATTTTTTAAGTATATGCACTAATTAAAAATGTAAATCAATATAATAGTAGTTCAACATATTTATTTACTGTTAAATTAAAAAAAAAATGTTTGTCTAAAAGTTGTAATCTTTTACCTTTTATGTATAATCACTCAGTGCAAAAGCAATAAGAGTACAAAGTGAGCCTCCACCACCAGTGGATTAAAATGCAACTTAGTTTATGTTGCATTGGACAAGGATATCATAATGGCTGTGAAATCAGGTTATTATGTTTGGTGCAAATGGGTCCACCGGCTAAATCTTTTGGAATTTGACTGTGGGATATGTCGGTTTTGAGTAAGTTATTGGGCCTCTAATTTTTATTGTTACTTTTTTTTATATTTTACATTTAGAATCCCTTGTTTTCATTTTTCAATACCCTCAATGCTAAACAATGTCGGGCCCATTAGGCTGATCCATCAGTTTTTCTATTTGCTAACCTTAAGATTTTATATCCTAACCAAATTGGCTAAAAAGCCTGGGCACATTCTGCTGGCCCAGCAGTTATACTATTTTCCACTCTTGTTTCAATATGAACACCAATACACTAGAGTACCTGAGCCATTCAGCTAGCCAATTAGTTACTATTTACATCTTTAGATTTTATATCCGCACTGCCACCATTCATAAAAAGCATGGGCTCCTCCGATAGCCCAACCGTTTTGCCAAATCTTGAAAACCTGGGTCTTTGGGTTGGGCAAGAATTTTCTATTTATATCCGCACTACCAACCCTTAAAAGCATGTACGGACTCTTTCTTCCTACACCTCCATACCTTCTTGTGGCACTCCATACTAAATGCGAAAATATCGTTTTATCCTTTTTTTGCCAACCCCTATTTTGAAATAAGCCTATGGATTATGTAATACGGAATCTCATATTTGGAAAAGACTTCTGGATTATGTAATCCAAAAGCTAATCACACATTTGAAAAAAAAAGGCTTCCGGATTACATAATCCGGGAGCCAATCTTATGTATAGAAAAGACTTCTGGATTATGTAATCCGGAAACTAATCAAAAAAACTTCCAGATTACATAATCCAGAAGCTAATTCTGGATCTAGAAAAGGACTTCCGGATTATGTAATTCGAAATATTAAAAAGGATATTTTTGGAATACAAAAAAGTTATGGGGGTGGCACAAGAAGGTATGGAGGTGCAGGAAGAAGCAGCCGCATGTATGTCTCCGCCTAGTCCAGAAGTTTTGTTATTCGTCTCCCACTTTATAACATCTCCACAACCTATTCAAGTCCTGGGCTAGTTAGGCTGGCCAAGTATTAAAATTTCTACTTGTCACTCCCCATTTTATTTATACACCACCGGCTTTCATTTTCTCTAACAATTGTGGAGCCTTTCGATTGAACCATTTTTTTTGCTATTTGGCACTCATTTTGGTATTATGCCTAAATAAATTTTAAACACTTGTATGATGGGACCGCGTCATCTCATTTAATATAAATAATAAAATTAAAACAATAATAAATATGAAATAAACCCGATGAGAATGCGAGTGCAGCTTTTAAGAAATAGTGATAAAGAGAGAGATTAAATTTTGTATTAATTAAGACAGTAAAAGTAAGTATAAAAACGTGCGCAACCATTTTATTGCGCAATCAAATCCATTATTACTCATCGCTTCTCAACTATAACTTTATTTTTCTTTCAGCTTATTAATAAAAGTTAATATTAATGAAACTTTCAAAATAATAGTAATAATAAAATGATATAATAATAATAGATTAAAATTATTCAATAATAATACAATTATTAATAATTTTGTTTCTTTCTGTTCATATTATTAAAAAAATATTGCTTTTAATTATTATTTTAATTTTAGTATTGTCCGTGATGTATCTTTCAATTTTAGGAAGTGGAAAAAAAAACAAAATTGTATTAAAGTAGTTGACCTTGCTTTTGCTTGAGAAAGTTTTATAAAACAATAAAAAGTCTCTTACAAACATTGTTGAATAAATGAATAGAGATGAAAATTTATTTTTAAAATAATAAAGTTATATATATGTGCATGTATAAAAATGGGAAGCTCATATATATTTTTTACAAACTATACTAAGGATGCATCTAAGTTTAATTGAGAAATATTAAAATAATACAGTACAATTAATTTGAAAAAATATAAAAAGCTAACGAAATTGGAAATACTAACAAATAAATAAAATAGATATAAACTAAAAAATATTATTTAGTTTGATTCATCGACCCACAATTATTTTTGCACATTAATATTTTAAACAAAATAATAATTTCAAAAATAATTAAATCTGAATTTTGAATTTATGTAGCATAAAATAAATTTTTATACAAGAAATCCATGTCCAAGAAGTTTTTAAAATAATTTCAAATTTATTAAATAATATTTTTATCTTATTTTTTAATTATAATTAAAAAAAATCAACTAAAAATAAGGGATGGTGACTTTAGTATACTCGTGACTCTGAAGTTTCTTAATATTTGATTAGCATTTCCATAAATATTAATAAAAATTATATTTGAAATGTTTTTAGGTGAGCAAGTTCTTTAAGCCTCTATTTTTTATTATTACTATCACTTTTGGAAGCCCTTGTTTTCATTTATCTAAACGCTTAGTTCTAAAAAATGTAGGGCCCATTAGCCTGTTCCATCAGTTTTTCTATCTGCTAACGTTACGATTTTATATGGCTAAAAAGCCTGGTCACATTCGGCTGGCCCAATAGTTACTATTTACAACTTCAGATTTTATATCTCCAGTACTATCCCTAAAAATGATGGGTTCTCCAGTACTATCCCTAAAAATGATGGGTTCTTCTGACTAGCCCAACCGTTTTGCTATTCCTCACCCGCTTTATACTATACCCACCAATTTCTCGCATTCAACTAGCCCTATAGTTACTAAAAGGAATGATACTAGTGACATAATCATCACAATTTTAAAAATATTTATAAATTATTTTTATAGTTTAAATTATATTTATCATCATAAGTGAATTATAAATGTTTTTATTTTTTA
>Ga0123342_1010811_pt1 | contig 10276 bp, 8 predicted proteins | sample Turbeawhitnodule_FD_89960 | JGI IMG/M metagenome (GOLD analysis project Ga0123342, IMG submission 89960) | Root nodule microbial communities of legume samples collected from Mexico - Turtle bean Mexico white nodule | ecosystem: Host-associated > Plants > Roots > Nodule | place: Mexico: Nepantla...
ACCATGAGGGGCAAGGCCAAGCATTAAATAAAAGAGCATCATTTGAATTAATTTTGTATAGTTGTAGGAGGTGTGAATATTAAATAAAAAGTGTGAATAGTTAGGGGGGTGTAGACGCATTTTTGGAGCTGCTGAAAATAGGAAGTGGATCACACTTACTTCATGACTAGGTGGCACCAATTTGCATTTGAATTTGGAGGGAACTTTGAGTTTCATTTGTGTTTCATTTCAGCCCCCTTCTATTATAAATAGAGACGTTGGGCTCTTGTAAATTCAGAATTGGATAATTGATATAGAGAAACTCTACTCATTTGGAGAGAGAATTGTGTTAGATTTTGATCTCCTTAGCTTAGTCTCATCTTGTGAACTTTTGGAGAGCTTCAAGTGGCGGCTTCCTTCACTCATCTTGGGACTCCATCACCAAGTGGCGTGAGCAACTCCAAATTCCATTCCAGCCGGTCTTCAACCACCTAAGTTCCATTCCTTTCATCTCCATTTTCATTTCCAATCGGTAGTTTAGCTTGTTCTTCAATTTTTACCGTTTATTCTTGTTCTAGGTGCTGTTTTAAGTTTCTATTCGGTGCATCTTGTTCCTTTGATGATTTCAATCGGTAGATTCATTTCTTGATTCAATTCTGCCCAGTTTTTCAGTTTACACATTTCAATTGTGTTTCTATTTGTGTTCTTGTTTTGTTCTTGCTTTCCTTTCAATTCCGCCAAGTGTTTGTGATAAAGACATGGTACTTATGATGTATATGAGTTTGGCTCTTCATTTGGATGGCATTGACCTCCATTGATTTTTCCTTAAGCCTCCTTAAAGTGTTGTTTCTTGTTAAGTGTCAATCCAGCTCATATCATCTGATAACCACATGATGTGAGTTGATTTTAGGATTGTTCATTTGTATGGTGAAACTTTACTCATATTTGGATTTTTAGACAATTATAGGTGATAACCTAAGGAAAATTCGCACTAGACATTAACTTAACCAAGTGGTTAAGTAGATGTGAAGGTTCATTTCCATAAGGCAAAGAGAAAAACACAACTAAATGGTGATGACGATGACAAGATTAAGGAGCGGAATTATAAAAGGAAACAAGAACAAGAATGATAAAACCAAATAGACATAAGCATGAATAGGAATGGATTAATGGAAGTAATGATGAAAGAAGAACTTAGGGATGGTGAAGCTATGAGGAATCACTCCACTTGATGGGATGGAATCACCGAGATGAGTGAAAGAAGGCCTCTTCTTGAGAGCTTCATATCTCACAAGATAAGACCAATTTAGGAGGAGAATACTCACTGACTACTCACACAAAAATTGTGTAGAATTTCTTTACTATAATTTCAAATTATAAAATACACTAGGTAGGCCTCCTATTTATAAGTGGAGGAGCCTCGGAGAACAAGCTAAAAGGATAGGATGGGAAAAGAAAAAAATGGGCAACCTTAGGGTTTGACTAAGTCAATCTTGCATCCTAGACTTGTCCTTCTAGAAACTAGGTCAAAATGCCTTCAAATGGGCTAGGAACAAGCTAAAATGCTACCCACATTCCCTATTATGCTAAAGGTACCTTATTCTAGCCTATATTTTCTATTCGGACCCCTAAAGTGAGCCCAATTTATTTACATAACTTTTCTCTTGTGGAAAAGACAAGAAGGAAAAACTTCTGATATTCTGGTTTATAGCTTCTTCTTCCGTTGATGCTTTCTCGAGGTTTGGTGGGACCCGACTTTGTATACTGAGATGACTGACCTTTTTGTGAGGTGCTTGATTTTTCCTTAGTCATCCGCTGGTTGCTTTCGTTTGTATCAGAACATAACCATGCAGTAGTGTTTAATTACAGATTGCAAGTAACTGCCAGTGACCCTTGCATCATCCATGAAAATAGTTAGTAAATATTTAATAGTTGAAATACTAATAATTGAGGACTTATAATTGAACTTATTCATTAATATAAGGAGCAAGATATATTTCTTTTTCCTCTCTAATCAAAATGTGGGTGATGTATGTTTGGGTTTCAATTTTCTTCGCTCTAGTTGGATTAATGAAATAGGGGTCCAAGAATCCATAGACATCTTGATTGTCGTCATTAATAGAAACTCCAAGAAAATACCTACAATTAGTTAAAGAATACTCAATAATTTAATATAATAAAATAAATTGAGATATAGGTGGAAGATACTTACATGACAAATAATTGAACGATAGTTATATTTTAGGTCCTGGTTGCCATCTTTAGACACTAATACATCCCTCATGTATATGTATAGAGGGATGTCAGTGTTTCTTCCAAAAGAATAGTCATCCCAAAGAACCTCCGCTCGGTTTGTTCCTATAGATTTAACAAGCACTAATAAAGAGGCTATATGATCATCAATGGAAAACAAATATTTTTTTATTTGCAAACTTGGTTTTCGACGAGGTTGGTACAAAATAAATAACATTTATATTAAATTAAATATAATACATAAATATAAGTTGGTTTCCGACGAGGTTTTCTCTTCATGCTTCTTGACACTTTACCAAATCCGGGATACTCGTCATCAGATTTTTTCCACTGAATTGAATCAGCTGAATGGCGTCATATGCAACCACATTTCCTCTCATATGAGATTCTTAACATCATCTTGATTTGCAAACAAATGCTTCATCCTTGGAATGATGGGAGGATACCACACAACCTTCACTTGGGGTCCATGCTTTTCCATCTCTTCAATATTATCACCGTCTTTTTGTTTCAACTTATAACGTGATAACCCACACCTCGGGAAATTTTTCAACAATTCAAAATCCCTTCTATATAATATACAATCATTAGGACATGCATGTATCTTTTTATACTCCATACCCATCGGATAAAAAATCTTTTTGGCCTCATAATTACCATTAGGTAGAGTATTTCCCTCTGAAGTATCTCGTTCAACAACTGAAGCCATTTCGTGAAGCTTTTATCTGTCCATCCATTTATTGCCTTCAAATTCATCAATCTTAACATCATCCACAACCGTGTGAAGTTAGTTGATCTAGGATACAATGGAGTCTCTGCATTGCTTGACATACTTTCATATCCATGCACTTTTGCAAAAGACTCAACTCCAACATCATGAATCATATCCTCCAATCGATCATCATGTATGCATCCTTCATGGTGGACTAAACATATTCTTCGATACAGACACACTTGGTAAATTTAATAATTCACCATGCCATTTCCAAGTTGTATACAATCGTAGAAACCCATCACAGAGAAGGTGTTCCCTAATTTTGTTAACATCCAATCGCCTCCCACTCAAACAATTAACACACGGAAACCCAAACTTTACTCCATCATGACCACTACTATTGGTGTTACATTGTGCAAATTGTATAAATTCTTATACTCCTCTTTCGTACTTATCACTTATGCGGGTTGAGATGTGTTCACTAATGTGTGTGAAATCTAACGTTTTTATTATAGGTATGAACCTATCTCATTCAAGAAGATTCAATTTTATTATATTTCAATAGTGCATACAATTTAATCAACATAACTTATATTTAATGAAATTTCGACAGCATTTCACATTGGACTTTAGGTGCCACGAAATGAAAGTGCTGACACAAAATTTCCACAATTAAATATGCACCTGAAGAACACGAAAATATATGTCATGTCGATTAAAATTACCTACTAATGAACTAATAAAAAGTGTTTGCTCTTTCCAAACTGTCCACCTGGACAATTCTAGACTCAATACATTTACTGTTACTACAAGCTCCTCTTCTTTTTAAAAACTATTTTTTTAAAAAAAAAATTACAATTGGAGGAGGAGTAGACAAATACATGTATTAAATCTCAAACGAGAAACTATGGGTCTCTTAAACGGGAAACAATTTCCAATGGTAGAACACCATCAGACTCAATACCAACACGTATCAAAGAATTATAAATATACATGCAATTAAAAAATGCACATTTTCAAGAAGAAGAACATATCTACAATCCAATTATTGTACATGTGTTATCTAATCATCATTTTCTTTGACTTCACTATTTTTGTCATTTTTTTATTCATGATTTCAAGATGAATTTTTCATTCTTTTTTTTTCTCTTTTTATAATCAATAAGAATAGATTATTCCTATTTCCAATCAACTGACTTATTTGCACTCTAAACCACTAGAACCAACCATTCCCATTTTTGTATATTGTATATTGCATCTATGTTGTCCTTCCTTAAACATGCCAATGCGTATGAAATTATATCATTAAAGGATTATGGTGCAATAATAAAAAAAATTCTTGGCTCAAAAGGGTTATAAAAAAATGAATTCTATTTACGCAAAGGTTGGCTATTTGGCCCTGAGTTCCTAATTAACACAAATGCCTCAATCATCTTCATGCTCTTTTAATATGTAACATAAAATAACAATAAGCAACCACAAATGTCAATTCTTGTGATATTATTTTTTTAAAAAAAAACTAGAAAAAGAACTCAACAATTAAATTAAAACTAAAAATAACTCAACAATAAAAATCTAAGCAAATTAAATGAATGAAAAGAAAAAAATATAAGCAAACTAAACAACAGAAAAATATAAGCATTTTAGAAAATGAAAAGAAATAACTAAAAAGATAAAATCATGTTTTTTGTCCTGCTTTATGCTCAATCTTCTCTTCTTAACAGTTCATCAAACAATCACACGCCAACAACATTTGTAAGTCATCACTCACATGAAACAAGGTACCTCAATGTGAATAAATCAAGATCAATAAGAAATGAGATTCCACGTTAACCAAGCTGAGAATTTTTCGTTTTACAACTCCATGCACAAACCTAATACAATGATATGATATTCAATATCAAGAGGCACCTTGTTGTAAAACGAGATGAGGGTCCATAGAATGGACAAAAAGTATGAAGAGGATTTTCCAATTAACCTTTCAAATGTGATAAGTGCCAATGTGTAGTATTTATAATTGAGAAAATTGAACACTTTGGAACTTAATTGTTGCTTAATGTCAGAAAATTACCCTAATCTGTGAATTATTGAAACTGATTATATATTTTGAACCAGTAAACAAATGAAGAAATCTAATCCCAATTTTTGTGTAAATTTCAGACGAATGTGAAGCATAAAAAAATCAAAGACTTATAGATTGGATCACAAGAAGAAGTATAGAAGGGAAATTTAAAGGAAACATCTCACTCAAGCTAGAAGATTTAGCTCAGGCTAAATTATTCAGATGAAGTTAAATGTGCAGTACTAAACTAGCTCAGGCTAGAATGGCTAGCCCAAGGTAAAACAACACTGAAAGATCTAGCCTAAGTTAGATTAACTCGCTTGAGCTAGAATTCATTAAATCAATTTTGGAACAAGAGTTAAAATAGAAGAAGTTGGACAAAATTAAGAGATTGGAGAGGTTAGTGAGAGAAAAAGAAAGAAACTTTGTTCTAGGGGAGAGAAGTTAGCCCAGATCAACCTTTTTATGCAATTCAGATCAGGAATGAAGATTGGAGAACCTTTCATGAGTAACTAATTGCTTTCAAACTTGGGATTGAATGTAATCTATTATGATTAAATGTATTCTTGGTGATATATATATATATAATTCTCTTTTCTACTTGTTCTTGGTATTTTCGTTTCATACTTATTTTTGGATTCTGTTCCTGCTAGGGAGATGGGACCTAGAGAACTATTGAAGTTTTCTCCTCCTTCCTTCGGTAGGGCAGGTGACTGGGTGATGAGCTGGGATTCTTCTCGTCCTGCTGCTTATCCTTCGGTATTCGGCACTCGGTCGTCAGGCGAATCACTGGATGGTGGGGGTACCTGCGAAGGCACTCCGACGCTCAAGTCAGTAAAGCGGGTGGTCAGCTCTCAGGTAGGTGAACAGTAATAAATGACATACCTTACTCCTTGAGATGCACGCTATTTATATTATTCTAATGGGCCTACCTTGTTGGGCCTGTTTATCGAGGTGGATACAGCTTAGGGTTGCATTACCTAATTTTTGAGATGGATTAGCTTCACTGATCTCGGTTTGAGCGTTAATTGTAATAGGGTTCGGCCATCGGCCAAGTTCCTATGGTATGGGTCGGCCATCGACCAAATCCTTGTGGTCTCGGTCGTCTCGGCCAAGTCTTCTAAGGTTTCGACCAAGTGGATTGTCGGCCTTGTCCTCTCGGCCAAAGTTCTTAAGCCTCAGCCAGGTTCCCCAAGTGTCGGTCAGGTAGACTCGACCTCGAGCAGCCAGGTGGGTCCCAACCTCGCCCATACCGGTACATATTCTATCTGATCAATGAAGTCTTAATTTTGATTCTTGCATCATAATTTTGTTCATAAAGTTGGATGATTTGTTAGATATCCAAGGAATCAATGTTTGAGAAATTATCTTATGAATTTCATCTGTGAGGAATCAAGGTGAATGACTTCAAATTACAACATCAAGAATAAGTAGTTTTGAGTATTATATATTGTATTATTCCAAAATATAGATGAATGAGATCGAAGCAATTCCATCCCAAGTATTTTTATCTATATTTGAAGTTAGTTTCGTTACTTGTTGAATCAAATCTTAAACTTTGAGTTATTTGTGGTGAAAGTGTTAATTTGGTTATGAACAAGTTCTCACAACTATTTTCTTTACTTAATGAGTTTTATAACAGAACATCTTAATTAAAGTTGTTTACTGTGGATTCGACATTCATACTTTAAACAGTACTATAATACAGTTGATTCGGTATACTTGCCGAGGAAAGTCAAGAAAATTTCCTCAGGATTTCGTAATGCCTGTACATCAAACTATATCTAACAATAACTTAGAAATCTTTGTCAACAATTGAACGAACTCACTCCTAAAATGCCATTGAAATGTAAATAAAACAAAATAAGTAGTTACAAGAGTGTAGTCTCTTGAGAGGCACTGATTTTCTACGGAAATAAGAATCAAGTATGGACATGCCTCCAGAGCTTTTCATTCAAGTTTAGGAACATCACTGTCCATGATCCTCTAGGGACCACAATAAAACTTTGGTCTCATGAGAGGCATTGGTTTTCCAGGGTGCTCTTCCCAGTACTTTTCCTATGATGTTTCTATAGAAGTTAGTTTTTGAAAGACATATTACCTTAGTATGTATTCCAATTAAGTGTTTTTCAAACAAAATCAGTAATCATTATTATTGCACTAGGCTGGACCATGTTTTCTAACAATAATGATTAATCATTCTTTCATCCAAAAAAAAATCCCATAAATGGCATTTCTTTAAGGATCAACATCATTTAAACAACCCCATTGGAAAAATCATAGTCATAGTGTACCCAAAAAAAAAAAAGCACCACTTGGCACACACAACAAAATTTCACCATTTTTCACCTTCCAATCCCATCAGAAAATGGAAACAATAAAACCCACTTAGAGTCTCAGTTATGTTTAAAACTAGAGATAAGTGTGTAGTACAAATAAGAGAAACAAAGTCTCATTGCTTGTCACCAAACCCAAATGACTACTTTAAAATGGCTGAGCAGGAAAATAACAATCTTTAGGCATGTTAACATACATAACGGAGAAGCTTTCAGATTGTTATTTCTCAACGTAAGGTCACAGGTTACTTATTTATTTAATAGTGTTTTAGAATAAGCAAAACCCTCTTGGTATTTATTTCATACAATTATCTGTAATAATCGTAAACTTCCTATTCCAGAACTTATAAAAAAATATAATTTCTTATGTGTCATTGTTAACTCTTTGGATTTAGTGATTTCAAGTACATGAATGAAACTTTCTTTATCTTGCTACTAAAGTGAGAGTATATGACTACTGCTTTAACCAAGTATATGAGAACACAGACTGAAGAAGAATTGCAACTATAAACGGTTGCAACAACCCAGACTGATACTGATTACATGGCAGTGTGAAAAAAAGAGTAGGTTGGAAGAATAAAGAGAGGAAAGAATCTGGGAGAAAATTACGTAATTAACGACTCCTTATAAAGACAGTTCGTAAAAAACAGTCTTTATAAGTGAGGCGGTGGCAATTTTGTTATTTTTTCCAAATTTTTAACACTTATCAGGACGGTTCTCTTTAGAACCGTCTTTATATGTATGATATGTATGTTTACAAAGACGGTTCTCCTAGAACCGTCCTTATATGTTAGGTTTAGTATCAAATTCCCGCGCCCAAGCTCGCACACTCTCTTTTTCCTTCTCTTATTTTCTATTTTCACTCACTCACCACCGCTTCACCTTCCTTCTCACTATTCCCCTCACCCACAACCGCGTCTCCTCACCCACAACCATTGATTTTGCGCCGCCCTCTTCACTCACCGTTGCCACAGATCTCGCCTCCATCCAACACGTTGCCGCACTAGCTTTTTCTCCGCGAGCCAACCCCACCGCGACCCAGCAGAACCGCAACGCTGCGACACTGCGTCAGGAGCCACCGCGAGCGCCACCGCGAGCGAGCTTTGTCACCGCGAGCGAGCTTTGTCACCGCAAGCACCACCGCGAGCTTCACCACGAGCGCCACCACGATCTGCGTCACGACGTCGTGCACCACCGCGTCCAACGCCACTGCGACGACCCTCCTCGTGCGCCATCTTGCATATACGTTGGCCCTCTTCACACCGTCACCAAAGAAACCCTAGAATCTCTTTACTCTCAGGTCACACGTCTTTTCAATTCACCATTTTTCATTCTCAATTTCTCTTATCCTTTGGTATTTTCCTGAAATTATACTAATTGGGAAGCCTTGTGTTGTATAATATGTTGTACCTTCTATTTTGAAGCATGTTGTAGCGGTCTCTATAATTAAAATTTTCAATTTCTTCTCTCAACCTATAAAACAGAAAGCATATACTTATTCTCTTTATTGTTTTATGGCTGCAACTTCTTTTCAGGAAAGAGCAATAGTGAAACTGGTATTGCGAAAGCAATCAATGCTCACTTTCGGAAATACCCTCTTGCCTTAGTTAATGTAAAAGGAAGGGCAAATGGTACCTCAATTCAGGAGGTGGTGTCCAAGCTAGAGGTGCACATGCTGAAACAATTCCTTCATTTTTTCTTATCTCTTCCTTGTTGAATTTTTATTTCAACAGGTGCCGTTCTGGTTTCTCATCAACACAACACCAGGATTTATAGAGATAGAATTTCTAATTCAAAAAAAATTGCAAATTGCTGATTATTAATTGCCTAAACTTCTGTTTGTTTAAACTCATGTAATGGCTCCCTGATCAATTCAACCAGGAATAGGAATATGTAAATGTAGAAGTCTGTGATCAACCATCAAATTGAATTATGGCAATGTGGCACGTGACGTTGGATAGTTGATGTGGGCAGAGTGTTGAATGTTAGTAATGTGGTAGGTGACTTGGCAAAGCAGGTGCTATCTGTTTTAGATGATAGGTAAGAGTACTCAGTAAAAATAAGGAGGCACTTTCTTTTTATACTCTCAAAATCTTGAATAACACCTTTTTCATTCTGAAATAGATATTTCGAAATGTCTTTTTCAGGATTTAGGGTTGGACTCAGTACTCATTTCTGGAGTTAAAGTGTTGGACTCAACGATTTCTCCTTTTCAAAATTCTCCTAAAAGGTATCATTTCTAAATTATCCTCACGGCACTCGGTTTGGTTATTGGCTATCCTGTTGCTTCAACTTCAGGTAAAAATCATTTCCAAATTTGAACTCCAAACACAGTTCAAAATTAAATGATAAACCCTTTAATTTAGTTAAATTGAGTGGTTCCTTGTGTACTTTTAGCATTTTCCCTACTTGGAATTAGACTTTCACTTTCAAAAAAATTTCTGATTTTAGTGTTCCATATAAGTAGTTATTTATTTTATCTACGTGTATCTCCCATCCCACTGTTGTTAGTTTCCTTTTTTTCCCTTCAGTTTTACCAATTATTTCTTGTTAGATTTACTTGCGACTCTTTTCCCATTGTTGGTCAGTTTTCTTCTTCTTTTTCATTATATTTTAATTTGTTTTCAAAGAAAAGAAAATATAAATATAATCAACGATATAATATGATCTAAGGATAAAGATAGTAGAGATTTCTTTTCCCATCTCATTGCTCGACTACGTGCCCCTATTTATCCAGCTAGAGAAGCATTATTTAATGTTCATACTTCACTTGAATCATTCTCACGGTATTGAATTCATTTTTGATCGTGCCTGTTGACCGGAACGCTGGAAACTGCCTCGTCAAAGGATCGACGCGTGCACCGCTTCACACCTCCGTTCCTCTTCGAGATCCACCTCAAGAACCTGCAAAAGAAACAGAGCGGCGCCGCT
>Ga0123342_1010812_pt1 | contig 10275 bp, 9 predicted proteins | sample Turbeawhitnodule_FD_89960 | JGI IMG/M metagenome (GOLD analysis project Ga0123342, IMG submission 89960) | Root nodule microbial communities of legume samples collected from Mexico - Turtle bean Mexico white nodule | ecosystem: Host-associated > Plants > Roots > Nodule | place: Mexico: Nepantla...
AAATTGGAGATTAAACCAAACTCACATAAACATAAAAAAAAAAAAAAAAAATTTTTTTAATATATATTTTTAAATTTTTTTTTAAATTTTTTTAAAATATATTTTATAAAATTTTTTTTTTTTATTTTAATATTTTTCTTTATAAATTTTTTTTTTTTTTTTTTTATGTTTATGTGAGTTTGGTTTAATCTCCAATTTTTACTTATATTTTTATATTTTACTAATATTTTTCATGTGGTAATGCGAGTTCTATAATTATATAAAAAAAGACTAATTAAAGCATGGTTGTTTACATGTGGCTTTCTATATAAACTTGCTCCAACCATGAATAAAGGTTGGGTTTACTTCTTATATTTAAGAACTCAGCTAAGCAACAATATCAAAGATGCTCGAAGAAATTAGAGTTTTTAATTTGAAAAAACGGCTATTGATCAAGAAATTAAAATTAATCTAATACAAAACGTTTCATCTCTAAGAAGAAATCAAAACTTTGCATAGAGAAAATATTTGATGATTTAGAGTGGAAATAGAAAAAAAAATGTATTAAATCTCTTAAATTCTTGAATTTTACTTTGTTATTTACATATTTAAAAAATCCGTCTATAATTAGGTCAAACCAAGTAATTAACAATGGGAGTAGTAGAGAAGATATGCATCCCTAAATTATTGGAAGGATTATTCAGACTAGGCTTTATTCATTGTTCATTCAGCTTCAACTTTTGAGCTTAATTGCTATTACTATAATACAATCTTGACACCTATAGTGCTGGAATTCGGACGGCACAGAAAAGACAAAACCCATGCTTTGGAATATCAACCCAAATCAATTCCAATAAACTATGGTGACCCAACTCACCAACACAACCAATAACATAGTTTAGTTATATGAACCAAATTGATTTACTATTATATCAACCTTTGGAGATTATTATTTTCTTTTCTGAAAATCTCTTTGTTACATTAGTAATTAATTAGACAGCCTCACAATAATGGCACTTTTGTATCTCTTAGTTTACACACCATATACATTATTATACAGAGATTATTTTCTAACTTTCTGCAGCATATTTGAAGCTTATACTTATGGGGTGAGAGCTAAACTTAGATAAAAGCAACGGTTAGTTAATATGATTAGCTGTGAGCCTAAGAATTTTGCAAATAAGAATTATTCATAACCATATACCAACAAATAAGATCATCTTCTCCAAATTTCTTAGCCTTGTTTCCGAACCAGCTGTATGTGTGTATATACTGGCAAAACTAGTAGTTTAGATAGAAACTAGAAGCCAAATTCTTCTATGAGAATATATGATTTATTTTGTTCATTTTAGTTTTTTCTTCAACAGATCCAAATATAGCAATCTCCTCTCCATAATAATGCCACCAGCAGTGTCATCTGCTTTTGAGTCAGAGAGAGCCCCTGTGATATATGTGCATACAGTTTCAGAGGCTGGTCGCCTTCTTCCTTCAGCTAGCCAATGGAACTCCATAGCACTTGACTTTAAACTTGCTCCTCACTCTTCCACCGCCTATGAATCTATCCCTTCTCAATACCCAAAATCTGTTGACTACGATCTTGTCATCACTGACAGGAAGCACTTTCATTGTTTTATTTTTGTTCTTGTAACAATAATTTTAGCCATCCTAGCAGCTGTTCTATTGGTGCATTTTTTACCTCAGAAGCACAAGCATCAAGGGTCTTCAATCAATCTCAAAGTGGCAATAAACCAGGCTCTAACATTTTATGATGCCCAAAAATGTAATACTTCTATTTGTGCTGCTACAAAAAAAAATTATTGGTGTAGTTCAGCTATTTATTATGTTTTTTTTTTGCAGCTGGACATTATCCAAGCAACAGTCCAGTGAAATTTCGAGGAGATTCAGGATTACAAGATGGGGATTCGGCTAACACTGATCTTACTGGTGGATTTTATGATTCTGGCAACAACATTAAGTTTACCTTTACCACAGCTTATACAATGACCTTGTTGAGTTGGACTGTCATGGAATATCAAAGTAAATATGCTGATATTGGTGAACTTGATCATGTTAGGGACATCATTAGATGGGGTAGTGACTACCTTCTCAAGGTGTTCATTCTGCCAAATTCAGCAGATGGATCAAACTTGACACTGTATTCCCAGGCAAGTTACAATTTTTTTTTTGTTGAGAATGAATCTTGTGTGTATGATAATATGACACGTTATGTTCAAATTATTGGGGGCACCATGAGAGATGCAAGCAAAATTTAAATTAATGCTAAAAAAAATTTATGAGAGGATTCAGTCTTATTTTTGTGCCATAATTCCTATTCTGAATTAAATACTAATAGATATGAATATAAATTGATCCTTTTTATTTGTTTTATTCAATTTGATTAGGTTGGAAGTACCATCAGAATTAACAATGAACATAGTGATTTGAGTTGCTGGCAACGGCCCGAAGATATGAAATATGAGAGATCAGTTTCAATTTGCGATGGCTCTGCTACAGATTTAGCTGGTGAAATCGTGGCAGCATTATCTGCAGCATCGATGGTATTCAAGGACGACAGAGATTACTCAAAGAGACTTGTGGAGGCAGCAGAAAGGCTCTTTGGGGCAATACCTGCAAAACAAGGGACTTACACCATGGTTGATGGATGTGGAAAACAAGCAAGAATGCTTTATAACTCAACCAGCTACCAAGATGAGTTGGCTTGGGGAGCAACATGGTTATTTCTAGCTACTGAAGACACTAATTACCTTGCAACTGCAACTGAAACTTTTTTTTCAGCCAAGGGTAATGAATCAAGCGTTGACAAAGGAGTTGTTTACTGGAATAACAAGCTCAATGCTGTGGAGGTAATTCCAATAGATACACAAACTCAATTTTCAGGAGAATTTGTTTTTAATCTGATCTTTGATATTTGTAGGTTTTGCTAACCGGTATTCGATATTTCCGTGATCCTGGTTTCCCATATGAGGATGCTTTGAAACTTTCATCTAACTTAACCGATGCCCACATGTGTTCTTATCTATTCAGTAAATACTTTAGCAGGACACCTGGTAATTAATTCTACGATCAACATATATCCTTTGTCTGTTTGCCATTATTTACCTATGTATATGACATGTTAAGCATAATGATAGGTGGATTGATTATCCTGAAACCTGATAATGAACCATTACTCCAGTTTGCTGCTACAGCATCTTTTCTCAGTAAATTATACAGCGACTACCTGGATCATCTCAAAATGTCTGGTGCAAGTTGCGAGACTGATTCATTCTCTGTGAAAATGCTTCGTGATTTTGCCACTTCTCAGGCAATTCCTAGCTTCCTTACCATTTGGTTGTTGCATTGCATGTAAATTGGAAAAAGTATATTTATGCTTCCTTCTTTCATGTGTTGTTCAGGTTAACTACATCTTGGGGAAGAACCCTATGAAAATGAGTTATTTAGTGGGCTATGGTGACAGGTATCCTGTCCAAGTTCATCATAGAAGTGCATCAATCCCTTGGAATAACCAACCTTACAATTGTGACGATGGTAAGAGATGGCTAAACTCTAAAGATCCAAATCCGCAGGTTCTTTTGGGAGCCATGGTGGGAGGACCAGACACTAATGACAATTTCATGGATCAGAGGACCAACCAAAGGTTCACTGAACCAAACATAGCCAGCAATGCAGGCTTAGTTGCAGCACTGATTGCGCTTCAAGATCCTTCTTATAATTCACGTGACGTAAAAAGCGCATTGTGGGGATGGACTTGATCTATATTTGAACATGTCCATTAGATTCTGTACCATATTGAGCATGTGCATTAATCGTCAATCATTTGATGGATGGAATTTTAACGATGTTGTTGGTGTTGTCTAATGTAATATTCACGCATCCACCATGCAATTTTTTGCCAGGACAGACCCCGAAATTGGTTATTTAATGATTTTTTTTATGCAACCAAGGTGTTATATTCAATTGTGAAATCATTTGAAATAGAAAAAATCTGGTCATGCAGACCACTTTATTTGGAGGAACGTTTAACAGTATCCTCAAGGTTTTCATTTCTTCAAAATACCAAAAAACTGTTTGTGTGAAACAACCAATCTTAGGAAAGAGAAAAAGAGTGCATATTTGTAATCATAATTAAGACTTTCGTTAATAATAAGTTAAACTTTATACCAAGGTATCATTTACCTTTGAAAATTTGTGAGCAGTGCACACTGGAGCCTGTTAGCCCCTTCTATAGCCCAATACAAGAAGAAATGGTTGTGCTCAAATAAACAGCAAGCATAGATGTAACTTATTGAAATAACTAAACCATGACCATTAAGTAGTGGATTTCTCCTTAAACTGTATAATAGATCAAAACTAAAATAGCATGATTCACTTTGATCTCACAGTTGAGTTTGATCCATTACATCTTCATCCTTCAAATTTAGATGAAATTTTAATGCAGAAGATTGGAAGCCTGTGGGTGAAACTGAAAACCAACTTTATCTCGATGCGGTTTCCTCCTTTGATTTGAAAAATACTTCACTAAAAGTAACACAGTTCATCCTTTCTTGTGTATAAATTACACTCTCACGTTTGTCATATTCAACTTTTTGGATGTAACATGGCTCTAAATTAGATCCTCCTTGTGGACAAAATAAAACTTTGAATTCAACTTGTACAAATTTGATGTATAACATCTATATATTGAGCAGCCGAAAGCAAGCTTATAACTACATATCAGTGTTGACGAAAATTTTACTATACAAGCCGTTTACACGAAAACGGAGAGGGGAAGCCAAAATATATACACTACACAAAGCTGGACATATTCTTCTATCTTCAAGTTGACTTAATCCTATCCAGGTTATACACTTTCTGCAAAATAATATTAATAAGGTAAGATGACAGAAAATTGAAGGAGCGTGACGGATATATGTTATGTTTGGAAGCACGAAATAAGCTTACAAGAATACAATGAGCATCCTCAAGAAAAGGCACAAGCAAAGACACCAAGATCTGCATTTGCTTCTTTAGGGAGTCAAAGTTTTCATCTCTTTCCTTGAGGAGATCCATGAAAGTTTTACTATCTGGCACTAGTTTTATAGCCACCTGCAGCAGTATTCCGGTTAGTTCAGCAAGAAGCAATAACACAATCTTGATGACTATGCTAAACTCTGCAAGTTTTATATAAAGCACGGGATTTCATGCGGTAAAGAAGTTAATAAACTAAGTGCTAGGAACAGACAAGTTGAGGTTAGCTTGTAAAAGCCATCAACAAGTTTTAATTGATTTAACAAAAGAAAGAGAAGAACAAGTGTTTATTACTCTGAAAGCTGCTGATGAAATCCATCCATGCCATGGTGATAAGGTTGCATCATAAGACTCTTGAACTATTTGCTCCATATTCCTCTTAGGATCGATTTCTAGTGCTTGTAACAATGCTGAAGAGAAATCCAGGGATCTGTAGAGTTGCACATCTGTAAGTGAATATTAAGCAACTTACACAAAGGGAATATGTACTATACAAGGAAAGATAATCTCTTGTTCTGTTACTTAATCTGAGTAACAGTTATTGGCCTGTCCTTTTTTCTCAACAATTTTTAGAGCTGAAAGAAACTGAAGATACAACCTAACCCAGGTGTTAGGAATAACAAAATAGTAAAAGAAAACAATAATATAATATATGCACATGTTTACCTAGTGAGCCAAAGAAAGGCCTTACTACAACTAAATTTCTTTCTTGTGTTGCCTTTGCTAGCGTCTGAATTCAATATTTCAACCAAATTTGAATTCATTGAGGGGTTCAATTCATGCATCATTTCCAATCTCTGCAGAGACATAGAAATTAATAGCACAAGCCGATAATTGATAGTTGACTGTTAGATCAATGTGCAATTATATGCTAACTGAAAACTAGATCTCATAGAACTAGACAAGAACCACAAAATTTAGAAGATCCCAATAATTGGCATGCAGAGATAGTTTCCTTCAAGTGAACTGAATCAATTGAGAGTTTCAAATTTAATACGTACCTTAATATTCTGGTGAACGTCTTGTCTCAAAACAGCCATCGTTGGGCCTATCTTATCTGCAAGAGAGCATCAATCAAGCATAAAGACAATGTGTTTGGTGTTACATCACATTCATGTTTTCAAATAAAAACAAGCAAGTAAACCCACCAAGAACTTGTAGAACCATGTAGCATAGAGATAGGAAAGGTTTGGTTGGGATGTGTGCAGTCTCATGATTTCCTCCTGGTTTGACTATAGCTAGCAAGGACAACTCTTCAATGGCAGAGTTTATCTCTGATCTCTTCTCCATATCTCTACTCCTCTTCATTCTCCTTATTATCTTCCCTCCCTCTCCCTCTTCCACTTCTCGGACATACAAACATTTAAGTTATGTATGCAGTTTCCAATACACAACTTGGCTTCTATTAATACCTCTAGCTAGCTAGCTTCAAGCCTTCAACTTCCAACTGTAGTTAATTGGTTGAAATATATATATATATATATTATACTTGCTCCCAGATAGAGAGAGAGAGTAAGAGAAATTTCAAAATTTTGATCAAGTGGTTGAACCAAGGAGTGAATCTTGCTTTGCCCACCTTGCCAATTATTTAATTGTTCTACGCATCTAGTAAAACATCTAGTTTGGCTTCAACTATTTTTTTTTCAATTGATTTGTTTATAATATTCTTGTGCTATCAGTTTCCTCTGTAAGTCATTGATGGTGACTTTATATTTGACCTTGTAGTTATCATCAATCCATCCCTTACCTTATGTTAATGAAACATTATCCGAATAAATCAAATTTGTATAGGTCCCATGCTGAAATTGACAAGTCCAGAGATTCTAGCCGTTTATCTCGACCTGACACTAACTGTTACAGCCTTCTTAGTTGTTACTGCTACTTAGAGAATATTTATTCATTCTGGTGTTGAATGTTGCCCTATTGGGCCTTGCATCAGAAGTGACAATAGTAGGATATGCTTTCTCAATTGGGGGAGAATGAACTACTCCTTAGGCCCCTCTAGTATGATGAACACAAAAGTATGGTTCATTACAGGGACAAACCAACTTTGTTTTGTTTGGTTGAGTTAACATCAAATATCAAAGCATTATGTGAAAGAAGTATTATTTTTAGAGTCTTTTCTCTTCTTTTCCTAGAACCTATTCAATTATAACTTCTCAAATTAGTCTAACATTTTTTTCTGTTTTTGAAAAACCACTCTAACACTTTAACATACTTTTAAGGTTAAACATGTACGTATAACGGATTCTCCGTAAAAAAAATTATTAACTCAGTGTCTCAGTATAAAATGTTACTGTTTTGGTTTATGTTATTGTTACGTTCTATCCATACTTCAATTTTTTTTTTATAAGTATAACACATTCTTAATTTGATACATACACCCCGTTTTTTTAATTCAGTTCTTTTTATGTAAATTAAGAAAATTTAAATATTATTTTTGTCTTTAATATTATTGAATTTTGTTTTTGTTTTTAATATATTTTTTATTATTTTTGTCTTTAATACTTTTCCCCCCTAAAAAGCAGATTAGATAAAACTTTAAACAGTAAAATGGATTCATTTATGTAAATATTTTGATAAAAAAAATTCATATAGATAGTACTTCACTATTATTAGTTGGAGAGTTAAAAAATTATAATAGATTTCAATTGATTTAATATTTTTAAGACAACATTTATTTCATTGAAAATATAATCAGCCAAATTCATTAATTTAGTATAATTATATTCAATATGTTACTAAATATTTTAAAATTAATAATTTATTTATCTTCATATAACTTATAAAAATACAAATATAAAAATATATATTCTATCTACTAAAAAGAGTCTTTAAAAATTTAACAACTTCGAAAAATACATTTATTGACTTGAAATAACGTAATAAGAATAGGTTCTAGTTGTTTGATTATCTCAAGCTTAATGCAAGTGAAACTTATAATTTATGACCTAAGAGATTAAAATTAAAGGTAAGATCATATAATTGACTTTAGGCTCAAGAAAGTTCTTATTTTTTTTTCAAGTTGCAAAGTCATATGATAGGCCTTTTAATTAAAAAAAAATATCTTTCCAGTTCGTTAATTTGAAAAAAATGGTATTTTTAGTCTCCATTGTGATACTGATTATGTGAGAAATGATAGTCTGGTTATCATTTGTCATGTAAATTTAATTGAATGACATATTTTTTAAGTTTATTAAAAATTTAAATATGTTTTTAATTGTTCAAATTGAGTATACAACTTATTTTGGTCATCTCATAAAAAAATTCTTTTAAATCCCTTTTATTTTGTATAGTGTTATTTTTAGTATGTGAGAGTAGACAACATTAATAATTTTTATAATATGTTATTCATTTAATGTTCTAATGTTTTTACATATTTGAAGTTAAATTCGATAGATTTTTCTTACTTCTCATTTATCTAATAAAGATTATCTTCTTTCTTTAATTAAAAGTGATGGTAGTCCTTTGGTTAACTTTTTCTATTTGAATGATATGGAGTATGAAGAATTATGCTAAATTTCATGATAAGATTGAGGTTTTTAGGGTTATTTTGATAATTAAAGAATTAACTTGTTTAGTGAAAAATTCGTCTAAAGCTTCAATGAAGAATGATATGTTGGATTTCAACGTAATTAAGTTTTTTGGTATTAATACTTATATAGTGATAAATTTTTTCGTCATCTTCATGTTAGATGAGAGTTTCCTTCACCAGACTGAGTTAAAGTTAACATTGATGGGGCTACTAGGGGTATCCTGGTTTTGCTACTTGTGGATGTATTTTCCGTGGAAGTATATATGAGAGTTTATTGAGATTTTCTTTGTGTTTCTTGAAGTCTTTGGTTACTTAGTTTTATGGAGTTATACACTACCTTGGGTTGTGTTGCGTTTCCTGTTAGGATTAATGTTCCGTGGATGCTTCGTAATGTAATCGATGAAATACTTGTCTTAATTACTGTGGAAAAAATCAGGTTTATGGTTACTCATATTTTTCGTGTGAAGGGATTGCGTGTGGTGATAAATTGATTAATTTATTATTTATTCATAAAGAATCATTTCAGTGGTATAATAGACTTCTATCTATTCTCTTCTTACAATTCTTTATGAATAAGTATAGTCTACCTATGTATTGTTTTTGTTAACATATGAGTTTTGGTCTAATCCCTCCATATTTTTATATTTTCTTTCACTACAAGAAAATCATGAAATAGAAACCAATTTTAGAAACAAAAAATAATTAGTTGCTATAATGACTAAATTAGAGATTATTTTAGAGACTAAAAAAATTATTGGTTTCTAAATTAGTTTATATTATTGTTAAATAGTTTCTAAATTGGTATTTAATTAGCTACCAAAGTTTTAACTATCAATTATTTAGATTCTAAACTTGGGTGCAAAAACCTTGGTTGCTAATTAGATACCAATTTAGAAACCATTTAAGAATAATAGAAACTAATTTGGTAGCAATTAGATACCAATTTAGAAACTATTTAAAAATAATATAAACTAATTTAGAAACCAATAATATTTTTAGTCTCTAAAATGGTCTCTAATTTAGTCACTATAACAACTAATTATTTTTTGTCTCTAAAATTGGTTTTTATTTCATTATTTTCTTGTAGTGTTTGTTTAATATAATGAAAGATGATTATTGTTACTTGAGATGTCAGTCTTGCTGAGATGTCAGTCTTGTTGAGATGTCAAGTTGTATAATAATGCCTAACATAATTTTTTTTTAAATGATAGTTTATTCATGATTCTTTTATGCAAATTTAATTCAATTACATGAATTTTGTTAAAATTTGATTACATTTAATTTCTATATTATTTATAATTAATTACAATATTTTGGTGATGATACATACATGAGTTTGTTTTAAGAATTAAAAGGATGATCATTAAACATTAACCATTTATTATTATTAGTTTTGGTCTCTATCAAGTTATGATACACAACTCAATAAGAACAAATTTAAAGAATTTCACTCAACACTTATTGTACTTGAGTGGAGAGATGGGGCCCAGGCACGGTCGGTTGACGTAGTATAATTGTTGACGTGTCGATCTTCCTCTTCTTCAGTCGGTCGTTCCTTCTTAGTGTCTCATTCGGTCGGGCGGGGGAGGGTACCTGCGAAGGCACTCCGACGCTCAAGTGAGTGAGAGATTCTAAGTGTGATTCAGTAAGTGGATGAAAAACGTACCTTTCTTTGGCTTGAGCACAGTATTTATAGGATTGCCTAATGGGCTTTCTGTCCCTTGGGTTCAGGA
>Ga0123342_1010813_pt1 | contig 10274 bp, 10 predicted proteins | sample Turbeawhitnodule_FD_89960 | JGI IMG/M metagenome (GOLD analysis project Ga0123342, IMG submission 89960) | Root nodule microbial communities of legume samples collected from Mexico - Turtle bean Mexico white nodule | ecosystem: Host-associated > Plants > Roots > Nodule | place: Mexico: Nepantla...
ACTTCTACTAATACACAAAAGGGAACTAAGCTTGACCCAAAAAAAAAAAAAAAAAATCAGAACCCAGAGAAAGGCAAAAAATTTAAGGTTGGAAAACAAAAAAAAAAACAAAAAAAACCAAACCAAACCTATATTTTAAATTATGATGGGTGTGGTGGTGTTTTTTTTTTGTTTTTTTTTTTTGAATTTTTTGCCTTTCTCTGTCTTTTGTTTTTTTTTTTTTTTTTTTGGGTCAAGCTTAGTTCCCTTTTGTGTATTAGTAGAAGTAAAATCCAAGGGCAAATGCTTCCTACACCCAATCATTTTTAACCTGCACCCAACATATTTTTTTAATTTCCAAAAATGCCCTTAATTCTGGAAATAAAAATCTGGAATTGAAAATAATATATTCTGAAAAAATAAATCCAGAAGTGATTATTGAGTTTCAGAAACAAAAATCCAGAAACAAAAATTAAAATTCTATTTCGGACAAAAAAATCCGGAATTGAAAAATAATGCATTCTGAAAAAAAAAATCCGGAAAAGAAATTATTGTATTTCGGAAATGAAAATCTGGAAACAAAAATGAAAAACACATTCCAGATAAAAAAATGCATAATATAAAATTTCGTTCCAGAAAAAGAAATCCAGAACACATATTTCGGAAATTTTTTTAAGAACAGTTTCGTTTTTTCTGTGGAATCGGGTGCAGTGATATGGTGCAGGAAGCAATTGCCAAATCCAAGGTGAGCTTTGTTTTGCTTATTTAGATCTGTATTCCTATTTAAAGGACCTCCAATAACAAGTCACCTTCTGTCCCTCCCCCTACCTTATCATATCTCTTTTCTCCATTAGCTATATAGAAATGATTGCTCTCATTATAACCTCTACGTGGATAATAACAAAGATATTGTGACTCCTGTTCATTAATTGGAAACATTTGCATGCTTAGTTTAAACTGTGGGGCAAGGACAGGATCAGTAAGCCTGTTCTCCACTTCCTTTGCTGTCAAATATTTATTTTCATTTATACCAATAATGCTATTGTACAATCCATCAATTCTGCTTCCTTGCACTAGTGAACTATGATTTCAAAGCCCAAGTCCACTTTCTATTTCTAATACACTTTTTTGATACAGGTCTTGAACCTACTAATTGTGCCTTAACTCATGAAGATGCCAATGTATGTACTGAAGCTTGCATTTTCTTGAGAAGTGTCTCTCGGTCAATCAAGGTATGTTAACTTCTCATGAAACTTAAATTAAGATGGTCTTACAACATATTTATGTAAATGGTTTGGCCTATGTATGTAAATATCTTTGTTTCTAGACAGCTTGGGTACCCAAGTGTCTTTTTTTAATACTTATGTTTTTCTTTCTTAAAAAGTAAAACATATAAAAGATGGTGAAAGAAGGTTAAAACAATTATTTTGATCTTAATAAAAATTAAATAGATGGATCATATTAAATTAAAACTAATATAATTAAGCTAAAAAGAGTGATAGAAAACACACAAATTTCTCGTAATATAGTTAACATAAGATACAAATGTTTGCATTCATAAGGATGATTTCGGGTTTGTTGTTTGTTTCTACGATGATAGAGACATAGATAATTGGATTATACGTTTTATTGTTAATCAATCATGTATTTTATTATTCAACATCTATCCTCTACGTACAAAATGCTTATGTTTTTCCATCTTTAAAGAAACGAAAGCAATAGAAATAGATTATATATATATATGTGTGTGTGTGAGAGAGAGAGAGTAAGTCTTACTATAATGATAATAATTTTGGAAGGAATGTGTCATGTTTTTAACACACTCAACATAATGGCATAGTATATTATAATAACAAATTGGGAGGTTCATAGTAGGTTATTGTCATTGTCTGTGGCAGGTTCACAATTTTTTTAACCTTTCTCATTGGGATTTTTCATATTGAAAATGGAAGTCGTCACCATATAGGTTGTATTAAGAACATGTTGGATTGTTTTCATAAATAGAATACCATAACAATATACATTTTCTACTTTCTATATTACTAGTTTAACTTCATATAATTCAATGCCATCTGCTACCATTTTTCAAAATGATTTGAGATTTGTATAGCTTATAATCATCATGGAGCCTTCAGATTTTTTAATTAAAATGTTTCAGAGAGAACTGGTGAATGAGGGCTTCAATATTGCAGGAGATATTGGTAAGGCAATCACAAAAGAGTTTATTGTGTGGTGAGTAATAATACCTTGGAGATACGCTTGTCTTGGGCTGGAAAAGAGACAACTAGTCTCCCAACTAGATCTGTATATGATCCTCTTATATCATCTATATCTATAAAATCTGATAGGTTGTCATTTTTTGCAAGTTTTGTTTAATGAGAATAAAATATATTGCCCTAAATTTGGTCCAATCCTTTTTAATCCAACACCTTACTCTCCCAAACTGAAGATCTATTCAATAAAAATGTGTTTGAACTTTAAAGTTACATTTTGATTTGGATTGAATTTAGTACAAAGTGAAAATGAAATCATATAGTACAAAGTGAGACTTTTATTTTGATTGGCATCATTCAGTTAGTAGTTGATATTTATTTAGATTTAGAGAGCAACAAGCTTTATGAGATGTGTTCGGGAAACAGAGACTCAATACATTCTGAATTTTTCCTTTGTTTTCTCAAAAACTTCTTCAGCAATGTTAGCCTCTTTGCCATCAACCCTTTTAATTTGTAGTTGTGCTTTCTGATAGAATCTAGTACCTCTTAGTGCATCTGAAATGAAGTCATCAAATTCAATAGAAACTACTTTTTAGTAGTTTGATGTACTTGTTTAATCACCATTACATGAAAATGAATATTGGTATTTGTTTGTTTGATTAAAAGTTAATTTTGTTAGAGGAATTTCTTTCCATGTCCAGTAGGCAGGCAACATAATCCTGATTTGTATGTTATAATAATCACTTTTGATTTTAATGCACCAAAATCTTCTCTTTTGTTGCTCCTGAGTACCCTAACCCTATGTATGGACTACACTCACTAGACACCTTCAAACCTAGTTTTTTTTTTCTTTAGGCTTTGTAAGTGTGGCATAGTGATTGTTGTCTTGGACAAAGTTTTTCTCTTCCTCTATCTTGACCATTGTTTATTGATTTAGGCTAGTTAGAATATAAGCACCTGACCAAGCCACCATATTTTGATGCATCCAAGTTGTGCCACTTTATGCACACCCTTTTTTTTTTATCAGCAGTTTATGCACACCCTTGATTTAGTATTATAAGCAATCAATAAGCGGCCATCTTTAAGCTTAACCCCATCAATACCTAGTAAACAAGGTAACACAGATGTGTCATTACTGCACAACATAGACAAGTAGCAAAAGAATGAAAGGATACTAAGGGTGTAGTAAAAAACTTCAAATTTGAAGTTATCCATGATCAGCTTAGTTCTTATTGTCCAGTTAAAACTATTGTCATAATTGTGCAACAGAAAATTGAAATCAATATAGATAAAAAAAAAAAGACTAAAGACCAAGCTGGTAGTTACACATAACTTGGAAAGCACTGTACAACTAAATTCTATAACTCAAAAGTGGAGGCTATGTATAAAGTTTGAACTATTATATTATTTTTTATTTATCTATGTAGTTAAATTAATGTTTGTGTTGAAGAAGTTTTCATTGGAAAGAGATTTATGAAGTGCATTGGGATAAATTCTCGCTAGGAAAGATTTGGTACTTGAGTGTCCATTGTGACCCACCTCACTTTTCTTCTTGTGAAAAATCTTTTAAATACAAAGTTTAATATGTCTATGTATACTTCTCGTCATAATAGAAGTGATTCAAGTTCTTCATCAAAAAAATTGAAAAATATTTCTCAAGAACTTAAGTCACTTCAACTATGGAGGCAACAAGAGATTATTCAAAAAGAAAAGGAAAAGATTGAAAGAGATGCTCATCTTGTCATTTTTTAGAAGGAACTTAGAATTTTAAGAAAAAAAGGAGAAATTTGTCTAACTCTCCTAGGACAAAAGCTTAGGAAGATAAATTATAAATATGAAAAATTGGGCCAAAAAGACAATAATTATAGAAGAAAGATTTATAACCCTCATTATCAAAAAAATGAAGGGATGTGTTGAGTCTAAAAGTTTATATTATTTTACCGAGCCTGAAGTAAACATTCCTTACTTTGATGGAAATAAAAATGTTGAAGCATATTTAGAATGGGAGACAAAGGTTGATCAAATCTTTGATAAACACCAATTGGATGAATTTAGTAGATTTTCCATGGCTACTCTAAGTTTTCAAGAATATGTTAGGTCTTGGTGGATAAAGAGGGAAATTGAGGTTAGAATTGGCAGAAAATTAGAAGTACTGAATTGGGATGGATTGAAGATGTGTATGAGAAGAAAGTTTGTTCCGCCTGTGAGAAAGAAGAAGCTTAGAGAAGAAATGAAAGAGCTTGAAGAAAAAGGAAGAAACTTTATAAATGGAGAAAAAGAAAATGATAGAAGAGAAAAATAATTTAGAGAAAGATTACAAGCTCTTAGAGAAAGAAAAATACAAGAAAGAAGAAAGAGAAAAAAAAAAACAATTAATGGAAAATCCTTTGTCTGGAGTTGAACCAGACATTGACATAAACTCTTCTTCCATAGAAAACCCTTGTGAGAATATGCTTGAAAAACATCTATGTCTGGAGCTGAACCAGATATAGATATAAATCTTTCCTCCACAGAAAAGTCAAATGAGAGGTTGTTTGAAAAAGAAGAAGAGGAATCTAGAAAGGACAATGAGTATCTTACAACACCTCCTACAAGCATAGTTGAAAAAGAATCCTTAATGAGGGAATTGTAATAATTTGAACTCTCTTTGTTCTTTAAATCATGATGCTTACTCTTATTCTAAAAAATCACAAAAACAACACTTTGTGATGTTGTTGCTTATCTTGGGCAATGAACAACAGAAAGGAAACACAAATATTTTTGAAAACGACCATATTTCTTTTCAATAAAACTTTTATAAAAATAAAAGGCCTTATTTTCTTACCGTTTTATTTGAATATCGCTGACTTAACTTTCTTATCTCACTTTTCTTTGATGTTTATTGTAGGTTAATATTTGACCCTGGAGGAACATAATCAAACAAACAAAGGCTGTTGTCATTAAGCATCATTCAAATATGAGGACAAATTCTTTTCAGGAGGGAGGGATGATGACAACTGTCCAGCCTCAAAAATTTCGACCAAGAAGATAGACGAAAATTGAGCTTTATTGAAGAGTTTGTACAGTCTTTTTCTTCTTCTTGCCTTGTAAAAATTGTATAGAGTAGTTAGGAAGTTTTGAACCTTGTATTTTGGGCCAAAGTAGAGAATATGTAAATAGAAAAGAAAGTAAAGTGTAAAATAATAAAAGAGGGGTGCAAATAGAAATCTAGGCAAGGAATGCATGAGACTCCACATGTCTTCTTCTCAATGAAAAATATTTGCACCAATAAGGTGGTGACACTTGTCACTCTCTCATTTGGGAGGTTTTGAGAAACTTTCTCCTATAAATAGGAGTCTCTTATACATGCATTTTCAACTTGGAATTAGTAATGAAATGTTGTGTGATTTTGGTCATTCTACTTGTTCTTAAGTTCTCCCTAGGTTAGTCTCCTTCAAGACTTAGCCTAAACTTTTTCCTAGTGAGTTGCCCTTACCTCTCACTCTCCCAAATTCCTAACTCCATTTCAATCCATGAAAACTCATCTTGAGTTTCTTTAATGCTTTCGTTCCTTATATCTCCTTCATCATCCATTCAAAGAATAAATTACAAAGAGTGTATAATATCATATATTTTCATAACATGATAAATTTATGTGTTTAAATATATAAATTGGATAAGGCCTTCTTTATTTTTAGGTATAATTAATTTTTTGTCCTTACATTAAGATTAATAATTAATTTGATCTAGTGGTTTTAAAAAAAATTAATTTCGTCCTAAGGTTTGTTAAAATGTACAAAATTTGGTTATTTATGTTTAAATTCACATGAACAATGTTAAGTGGTAATGATGTGGCAAGTGTGAGTGACACTACTATGCCCACATGTCTCCACGTCAAAGTCTCATCATCACCTTCAACCCTAAATCAGTTCCTCTCTCCTCTCTCTCCCAATCCTAACTATCTTCCTCCACCGATGTGTTCTCTGATGCTCCACCCATAGCATCGCATGTGTGTGCTCCAGCGTTAGGCGCATCTTCAGGTCTCAACGTGGGAACCCCATTGCTATGAACATTGTGTTCAACTCCTCCAAATCCAACCCCTCTGCCCTGCCCTAACATAAGAAGTCGCACGACATAATGGGTAGTCATCGTGTAGGGGGAGGAGGATGCGATGAAGAGTTTTCAAAAGGACTTGGTCGAGATGGAGACATTGTGAAAGAGGAGCGGAGATGGCACCACATAACAACATCCCTAAAATTCGTCTAAATAATATCACTTCATCTTCGTCAATGCCTCTTCCTTCCTCTCTGCCTTTGCCTCCGTTTTCATCTTTTTGCGTTTAGTAGATTGACAACTTCTCTGACTTCTCCTCCTTCATCACTGTCACGCTGAAGATACCAGTAGCAAGAGGTGTCGCCGCAACTAATGACGTCGAAGATCAAGCAGCAAAGCATGCGAAAGTGGCCACCTAAGAAGGAAGATGGTTAAGGTTAGGAGAGAGAGCAAAGAAAAGAGGGTTTAAGACAAGGTTCTGACGTGGAGACATGTATGCATAACAATGTCACTCACTTGTCACATCATCATTATCGATTAATGTCAGAAATAATCAAATTGCATACTTTTTAACAAACTTTGGAATGAAAATGATTTTTTTTTAAATCACTAAATCAAATTAACTATTGACCCTTAATGTAGAGACCAAAAAGTTAATTATATACCTTCTTCTTTTTATGGTTACAAGACCAAATAGACTCAAATAGGCCTGAGTTTAGACAAGACCCATTCAAGTTGGATGATATAGGAATACATATACGATTTGGTGTAGTACAAAACTTGCATGATTTGTGTCTATGCAAGAATTGCCCATAAAAAATACTCACTAGGATTTCTAGTTACTTGACCAAAATCAATTATCTAAAGTTTTCAGATTACATTTATAACATGTAATTGTAAATATATACTTGTAACTTACAGCAATGAAAAAGACATCTCTATTTATAATTAGTGAGATATCACTTTATTTTTCAAAGTCCCAAATATCACAAAATTTCAATCAACTTAGAATGCGTAAAGACTTGGATTCAATTCCAGTTGTCTCGGCCATTTAAAAAAGTATACCAAAAAACTTCCGTGACTAACACTATTTATCGTATCTATATCAATTTGCTACAATATTTGTCATTCGATAACATTCATCAACTACGTTTCTACAGCAAAATTGTATATTTTATTGTTTTCTCATATTTACTAATAATTATTTTTAGTCTTCTACATACATCTTCAAAAAAAACAAAAGATAAATTAAAAATAAAATGATATATTTTATAATTATTGACAATAGACATGAAATGATACAATATTTTCTTAAATCAACCATGCCCATTTCTCGACTATTTTCTATCTACATCTACTATTTTTCTTCTTATGATAACAATGAACACTAGGTTAGATGATGATAATTTAATCAACAAATGTATGATGATATTTACCCTCGTATGTAACTCAAAGAACGTCTGAAATCATTCATCGGAGTAATTCTCCTCACTATCTTCCTCGTATATGTGATATTCTTCGTCGCTGCCATTTGCTTGCAGGTTGGCACCATCATTAGGCGGGAAGCTACCAAAAAGTTCCTGTAAATGAATCCTTGAAATATTCTCAATGTTGGTGTCTGAATATTGTAATGGAGTTAAAAAAAAAGCAAGTTGAGAGACTTGACATGATAAAGATTCATCCTCTTCTCTTAACACCTACCAATAGCAATGAGGTAGTATGTATGAATTATATAATTACGAATTTTTAGTTCCACCATCTCGTCAGAAAAATTGGTGCGATGCAGTAATGATGTTTCAATCTTTACATGACTAAATTTAGAGTTGAAATAGAAAAGGATACAGGACTGAGACGGCAGAGGAATTTGAATATCTCCAGCCTACATGTGTCAACAACATAAATAAAAAAATATTCAATTTCAAAGTCATTACTAACACAATCTGAGAAAACATTAAAGCAGAAAATAGATAACAAAAATTACCAGATCAAGTTCTTCTTCCCATTCTTCTTCACTATCATTACCCTCAGCTGCCTCCTCTTCATCTTCAGCATTGTCAAGTTCTTCATGCTCTTCCAAGCCTGTGTCCAAGATACACGTTTTTTTAGCAATAATTACTTATTCAAAATGTTATTCAACAGAGAAAAAAGAGTAATTTTTACTTGAAAATAAATTAAACTATTGTTTTACAACGACAACAAATCTTCCAATTGGTTCACAATCATATTAAGCAACAAATTAACAAAATAAATTCTAGCTACATTAATAAATTCTGCTACAAATAACCTTTAGAGGAAACGAATTAGAAAACTTTGGCTCGGAAATACCTGAAAAGGATTCTCATTTACAAGTTTCAATCATTAAATAAACAATAAATATGTAGGGACTTCTTGAGAAATAGAAGTAATAACTGAAAAAAGGCTAGGAAGTAGACAAAGTTTAAAAGGGGATTTAATCATTCATTCTTCATACAGCATAATATTAGATGTGGAATTAATCTGTTGGCTCTATTAATATACTAAAGCAATATCAATAATAGATATAAAGAATTGTGAAAAAAATGGACAAAGAAAAGGAGACAACCTAAATTAGCTTGTTGGCTTTCCTCTTCATCGACCTTCATGGCATGCCTGTAGCTCTCCCTCTTCAATTTTTCAAACTTCAAAGTAGCAGCTCTGAGTAGATTCTCAGCACCAGGTTTGGGAAAGACTGATAGGAATCGCACCATAAGACGTTGTCTAATGCAATTGATCATGTGTTGTGAGAACCAACCAGTTCCAAACTGCAAGATTAGCATTTTATATGCAACTCAGTTAATGATATTTCTTATAACTTCAAGCATGAAATATTAAATCAAGCATTTTTTTATATTTTATCTTTTGTGGCATAAATTACACAACAATTCAATATGCACAAATTTCAGAGTAAAACAATATTACATAGAATAAATTTGCTACTCCTTGATTGCTCAAGCAAAAAGGAAAAATGAGCAATTCCATATCATTCATAGATAACCCATAAGGGACCTCTATGCTACGGAATAGGAAAAATATGAAACACGTAATATCACAATAATAAGTAAAGCATGCTTGTCTTTTAAATGTCTGGCAATATCAAGTGTGTCAGCGTAATTAGAGATATTAAATAAAACTTGATATAAAAGATGTACAGTGCAAGTTGCTCGGAGTGGAGGCTTATTTATTTCTGATTGAATATAATCATCAACAAGGTCAAAAAACTGCAATGAAGTCTGGAATTTGTAAGGGAAGACACGAAATGCACATATATCCTCCCATTTATGTTTTAATCTGCATGAAACAATAGCCCAAAGAATGAGAAACAACTTATATGACAAGATAATAACGAATGAGAAAACAACTTATAGTGACAAAAGCCAGATATGTTATATCAACCGAGGTCGGCAAATAAATTTGATTGTGATTGTAATAAATTCCAGTGATCTCTTACTCTTCACTTTTGCGTGTCAATATACATAAATCTACATTGTGGTTTTTTATTTCCACTTTCTTGTGAATACGCATGAATGGAATTGCTTCCAAATTACAGTCAACAGCTTTGTAAACACAGCAAGAGATATAATGAAGAAAAAGACTTACTTATTGGCTGAATTCGCATCACAGTAACTTCTTAACGGGACAGGTACTCGATAATCGATTCTTTGATAACTGCTAAACCAAAAATCTAAATGAAGTCAACAAATTGAAGATTCAATTTTTTCGAATAATATAAATACAGATAATAAAAGTTCAGTAAAATATTTGACAGAAAGAAGATTGTGTGTTATTAGACAGTGGAAAGAAATAGATGAAATATATTTCTGAGATATCTTACAAATGTGATTACAGTCTCTATTTATAGACTGTTTTACAACCTAATTAAAGAAAGAAATAATAGGCAATGAAAGCCAAAAATAATGAGTGTTTAAAGCTGTACAAATCAAATAAAATCAAATCACTAACAAATCTGTCCTAATAAATATAAAATGGAATCTGCACTTAATTATAACATAATTCTCCTGATTATGCAACACT
>Ga0123342_1010814_pt1 | contig 10274 bp, 7 predicted proteins | sample Turbeawhitnodule_FD_89960 | JGI IMG/M metagenome (GOLD analysis project Ga0123342, IMG submission 89960) | Root nodule microbial communities of legume samples collected from Mexico - Turtle bean Mexico white nodule | ecosystem: Host-associated > Plants > Roots > Nodule | place: Mexico: Nepantla...
AAATTAAAAAATTATTTTATTAATTTTTGAAATTATAAAATGTCCAAATAACCAAAATAAATTAATACAATAAATTATTAAGTAAGGATAAAATGGAAAAAAAATTAAGAGCAGTTAAGAGGAAAATAAGAAATGACACAATAACCATAATACAATAATAAAATTAAATATTAATATAAGGATAAAATAGGAAAAAAAATTAAGAACAGTTAAGAGGGGAATCCCCTTTATATATAGGTATAGATAAAAATCAACATAACAAAATAATTAAAAAAACTATTATAGTCTTAGATAGATGCATCTATAGTACTTTGTCTATTTTATTATTATTAAAATCACTTTTAGATTTTTTTTAACTTATAAAGCGAACAATAAAATACAAAATCGAATAGAACAAATGTTAGTCAATTGCAATATTTTTAGAATAAATATTTTATAATTTACATTTTTATTATAATTGAAGGTAGTTCTTTTATTATTTATTAGCTTACTTTCTCTTATAAAATTATTACTATTTACATTATTATTATTATTATTTATTTTTACTATTATATTTATATTTATTTAAATGAAATATCGATTTATGTATATCCGTATGTATGAGAGATGCAAAGGGCATGAGAGAAGGAGAGAGCATGAGACTCGTGTTATTGGATTTTAAGAGATTTGACAAAGAGCGAAGAGAGATAAAGTGAGAAAGAGCGAGGATAGATAATCCTAAAAATTAAAAAATTCAAATTAGAAAGCAGCAACCGTGCATGAAAAAATTGAAGAAATGGAGATATATTTCAGAAAATTAAATTAAAAAAATTGCTCTATATTTAAAATTGCTTATGATAACTGTTTTAATATGTTTTAAAAAAAATAGGAAATGACGCAATGTCCATAATACAGTAATAAAAATAAATATTAATATAAGGATAAAATAAAAAAAAAAAATTAGACCAGTTAAAAAAAATCTATTTATATATAGATATAGATTATTATTATATCATATATCAAAATATGTTCTATATTATAATAAAACATACATTACATTACAAGAAATTTTTTATTTAATATTGATCTTTAGTTACGGATTTATATCCATATATAAATTGAGAGTTACATATGGATATTTACATACAGATTTAATTTAGTATGTAAATACATATTATATACCGATTTTTCCGTATATAAACCAAAACTAATTACATATGGAGATAATCTGTATGTAATTTTAGTGACATGAAATGAAAATAATTACATATGGATCATATCCGTATATACATGATTACATTTTTAATTAAAAATATATAAATGTTTACATGTGGAGTTTATCCGTATATAACGTATTACATATTTAATTAAAAAAAAGAGAAATAGTTACATACGATTTTATCCGTATATAAGGTTTTACATAAAAAATTGAAATATTTACATAGAAATTATATCCGTATATAATTTGTTACATACAGATTTAAAAAAAAAACGAAAATAACTAATACAGATTATATTCGTATATACAACATTACATTTTTAATTAAAAAAAGTGGAAATTGTTACATATGGATTCTATTAGTATATAACGTATTAATACTTAATAAAAAAAACAAAAATAGTTACATACGAATTCTATCTGTATATAAAATATTACATATTTAATTAAAAAAAATTGAAATATTTACATACAGATTATATATGTATCTAATGTGTTACATACAGATTATATTCGCATGTAAAGTTTTACATTAAAAAAAAGAGTGTTTTTTGAAAGTATGACATGTTTTGTTAGACATGAATCCTGCTCTCTCTCTGAATTTCACGAACTCTACTCTCTCAAATTCACCAAATTCATTGTGAAATCGAAACCCAAATTGAAAGCCACAAATCGAAACTCCATTTGCAATGCTAATTCTGTGGGGCATAATGTATTCAACTCCATTCGTCACTCACATACTAGAGAACTCCACAACTCGTTCTCGTGCTTGTCCTCTCCAACTCATGCTCCTCCCTCAATATCCCTAACCTTGTTCCCAAAATCCCCTTCCTAAATCCCTCATCGTTGCACACAAAGAAACCCATTTCGTGGATGGTTGTGTGCAAGACACGTGTACAAACAAGGTGTTTTGAATACACCTGACACACTCACATACCTTCTTCATAACTGAGTGGAAAGCAGTTGGCAAAGTCAGTAGGGGATTAGGGTTCTAGTTTTTCACTCACGAAACCTTCAAGCTTTCCTTAATAAAGGAAATTAGGATTTCCGTTCTCACAAACCTAATTTGGTGTTCTTTGCCTGCTGCAAATTGAACAAAGAAAAATCTGCTTACATGAATGAGGTAATTGTTTTTTAATTTCAAATTTAATGAAGTTTGGAGCATTTTTTTTTCATTATTTATACATTCACTTCTCACAAAACCCTTGAGCGGTTCTAAATAAAAGAAATTAGGTTTTCCATTCTCGCAAGTCTAAATTGGGGTTCTTGATCTACTGCAAATTAAAAAGAGAAAAGTCAGCTTACATGAATGAGGTAATCGTTTTTTAGTTTCAAATTTGGTGAAGTTTGGAGCTTTTTTTTTAATTATTTATACGTTTTCTTCTCACAAAACTCTCAAGTTGTTCTAAACAAAGGAAATTAGAGTTTACGTTATTGCAAGTCTAAATTGGAGTTCTTTGCCTGTTGCAAATTGAATAGAGAAAAGACAGTTTACATGAAGGAGATAATCATTTTTTAATTTCAAATCTGATGAAGTTTATAGCCTTTTCTTCATTATTTATACGGTCTCTTCTCATTGGATTATGCATTTCATATTGATGTTAATCCGTTTGAATTTTTTACTATTGCTTTTGTATTTTTTTTTATGCAAAGCATTTGTTTTGTTCTTTTGTTTCGTCATGCAATGAATTTCTCAATCACATCGTTCTCAAATCCTTATATCTTGAATTTACTATATTGATGTTCATCCTTTTTAAATTTGTTGCTTTTGTTATCTGCAGAATTTTTTTTATCCAAAACATCTGTTCTATGCAGACATGATTTTCTTTGAGAAGCATTTGTGTTGTGCAACAACAATACTTTCTCTGAGAAGCGCAAAGTTTTTTTTTTTATAGAGAAAATTGCAAGACAAGGTAATGGTATGAAAATGTTCAAATTCAAAAACTGATTTTTGATTTCATATTGATGTTCATCTGGTTTAAATGTTTCTTTTGATTTTGTGCAATATTTTTTTATATGAAACATTTGTTCTATTTTTTATTTATATTGATGCAATTTCAATATACAATTTCATGAGAAGCATTTATTTTATGCAGCAATAAAAAATTTGTTTTCTATTCTTTTAACAGCAAAAATTGCAGGACAAGGTAATGGTATGGAAAATTCTAAATTCAAATCTAAATTTTGATTTCATATTGAAATTCATAATTTTTTTTTATCAATATGTAATTATATTTTTTATACATATTTATATTTTTACATATGAATTTATGTAGTATATAATACCAATTTTTCTTGTAATAATTTGAATTAATCATTAATTCTTTAATGTAAGATATTTATAATAGAATCGAATTTATCAATCCAATCGTGAATTTTGAATTTGTTTAATTTGAAACAAAAATTACCCATTAAAAATATATTTTACAATTAAAAATTAAATTAATGCTTAATATGCAGAATTATAGCTACATGATATTCAATATAATCCTAAAAATACTATCATTGTAAAATGAGTCTTAAAACCATTTTTCTTTGGAAATAATTATATTTAAAACTAATTCAAATAGATATTCCTTTTTCTGGTATAGATTATACTTTTCAATGTCAATTTATTTTCAATCACTCCTCTTATTCCATTTTTTTAACTAGTTATTATCTCATATTTATTTATTTTTTTAACTGATGTTTCAAATTCCTTTAACCTTAACTTTAGATATATTAAATAATATCCCAAATTTAAAACAAGAAATATAAAGATAAATAAATTATGTTTACTATATATTAAAAAAAGATATTAAATTTAAAACTAATATAAATAGAACTTCTAAAATGACAAAAAATATCACAACAATTAAATATTGACTCAATAAAATAAAAATGTGATAAATATGTGAAAAAGCACACTGTGGTATGTTTTTGCTAATAATATATAATTGAGATTTTTATTTATTTAAAGTACACAAATTAATTTATTAAGAAATATTATTGAAACACGACTCTATTAGGTGATGTTGAAGAAGGGTTAAATTTGTAAAGTGGGTGAGATCCACCTATTTGTAATATATATTCTTTCACATTTATATTTTTAAAATGAAAAATTATTTTATTTAAATATATATAATATAATATAAATATTAAGTTTTAATTTTACCTTTATTTCTACTATATTTTATAATATCTTACATTTTTTTATACAGTTTTATGATGTAAATTTACATTAAATCTTCCATTTTCACCATGCTAACCAATACCTTTAAAAGCAAACATAATAGTTTAATTTATTTCTTATTTTCTAGCAATTAAAAACATGCATTCAAACGTATTAACTATTTTTAATTAAAGTTTTACAGTTTTCATTATTAAGATCCCTTCTCTCATTTTCAAAGTAATTCATATATTTTTTATTCACGTATCACAAAATTTCTTAAATAATTAAAAACACTTTAAAATATCAATACTTCAATCTTTACCATCTCGAGGTAATATATTTTTTTCTTAACAAAAATATTGAATTTTAGTTTTATTGATAGAAAATAATGATCTCATTGAAAAATCACATGGTATATACTCTTCTTTATAGAAAATAACTATCTCTGAAAATTCTTCATTGTACTACTTGTTCATGTTTATAGCCTTATTTATAATAGTATTTATTATGTAATTTTATACTAAATTTGTTCATGTCCATGTCAATCAATATATTTAAAAGTAAAAAGAATTATTTGTTTCTTTTTAAAACAATTTAAAACATGTATTAATTAAAGCATATTAATTGCTTTTAATTAAGATTTAAAATATTCATTAATAAGTTTCTTTTCGTCAATTGATAAGGATTCATTCACATAACATAAATTCCTTAAACAATAAAATTACATCAAAACATATTTATTTTTTCTTAATGAAAAGTTTATAATTTTAGTTTTATTTATAGAAATTAACAATCTCTTTGAAAAGTATAATTCTATTGCATGTTAATTATTTTAACCTTGGCATTGATAACTCTATGAAAGTGAACTTTGTGAGACTTTTCACTACAAAAACCATTACAACTAAATTTAAGAAATAAAAATTAATTAATCACACTGTATTAACTAAATTATATGTTATTTTAAATATTATAAAAATATTAATATTTAAACTATTTTTTATTATTAATAAAAAATTATAAAGTAGTTTCTAAATTCACAATAGGACTAGATAACAATTTAGAAACTTCTTTATAATTTTTTTATTAATACAATCTACTCTAAATATCAATAATTTTTTTAATTTATAAAATAATATTTAATTTAATTAATATAGTAATTAATTACTTTGGTCTTTGTAATTAATTTTTATTTATGATTTTTTAATTTATAAAATAATATCTAATTTAGTCTATATAGTAACTAATTATGTTGATATTTAAAATTAGTTTTTATTTATGATTTTCTTCAATAGTGATTAAATATTAAATTTCTTTACGATTGAAAAATGACATGGTTAATTTTAAAAAAAATAAAAATTGTACCATGATGTTATAAATATATGTGAAAATGTTGTCTTACCATGAGTGTAATGTTTTAAATTTGAAAGTTCACACATTTTTTTAGTCTATTCCCTTTTTATTACTCATTTTTTTTATAAATAGGTTTGTTTTGTATTAGTTTTTTAATTAATTTTTTCATGTTCTTTATAAATAGTTCTATTTCTTTCTTTCTTTGTGTATGTTTATTTCGTTTGTGTCATTTGTTGATTGGTTTTCAAGATCGTTTCTTTTTTTTTATTCTTTTAGTGCTTGATTGATAACTACTGTGTTACTCTGGGAAGGGGTGTTGAATGTATTTTTTTTGCTACTTTGTCCATTTGTGTGATTTCTTGTTGGTTTGTACTCAAGATTCTTGGTTCTATACGTGTGTTTAGGAGTTGATGAATTTGAAGAAGGGTACACTACATTATGGGAATGAATTCGTGTTAATTAATGTTAGTGACTGGTCTAGTGCTAATTAAATGCTAATAGTGCTTAGGAGCCTAGTTAGGGTGACTTATAATAGGTTAGGTTATGGCTTTAATTTGTTTCATTATGGTAACTTTTTTTTTCTCATAAGAAGGATCGTTTTAAGTCAACTACAAATTCATAACCACATTCGATCTAATTTTTTTAAAATAAATTTTATTTCTTCAAATCACATGCACTAATTTATTGAACAGTTAATGTTGATTAAGTTTTTATGTTATTGCTTTTTCATTTATGACCACTCTTCATAGTTTTTTACGTTGAGATTTAATTATAGGTTATTTAACTCGTCATAGGGCAATGTTTATTAGGTTAGAAAAATTGAACTAGTTTATTTATATATTAAAGGATTAGGTTTGATTTTTTTGGGGGTAACTTCTAGTTAAAAGTTTGTTAGTTGCAACTTGCAATCAAAGGTTTCTTTTGATTAGTTCATTCCTTTGTTTTCGATGTAATATACACTTCTGTTACCAAAATAAATAAATAAATAATAAGGTGATCAAATTAAACTACATAAACAAACAAAGTATATATATTCATGAGTGAAAAAAAAATCTTACAATGAACAATCAGTTATCTATAATTTGCATAGGTATTTTACTAATACATAGCATACAAGGTTTTTATATTCTCAATCAATTACAAATATATATGATAAATTTGTTAATTTTTATGAAAAATATATTTAAATATTATGGTTTAGGGTTTATGCAAGAAGGATTTCTGATAACGTGTTTGTTATTCTTTCCACAAAATCAAACTCATATTTTATCATGAAACTGAGGTACACTGGTAAGGTGAGAGGAAAGGAGGGATGGTGGAGGGGGAAGAGGGAAGAACACTGGAGAAGAGAGGCAGACCTCAAGGCAGCTTCGTCGGTGAATAAATCTGGAGAAGGGAACTCATCAATGTTCTTTTTCTCAAACTTCCCTGACAGTCATGGAGAGTATGATATGTTTAGGATCTTCAGAAAATGGGCTAGAGTGAAAGAGGTGTTCATCTCCAGGCGGCTAAATAGGTGGGAAGAAGATTTGGGTTTGTGAGATTTTATCCAGTTCCTAACGAGGCCAAGTTGGAAAAGCAATTGGATCAATTTTACATTGGTAACCTCAAACTGTATGTTAACCTTCAAAAATATAGGAGAGCAGATGTCAAAGTTAAGAAGGGGAAGCCAAGCACATCTAGAAACGATATCATTCGAGCTAGGAGCCCTCGAGGTAAGCTGAAGGAGAAGGAGGTTTGGCGTGAACATAGAATGGTTCGAAAGGGAGATTCCTAGAAACCTAAGCAGTCCTACGCTGAGGTTGTACGTAAGTCTTCAAAAGGTAGCTGGACTGACCCTGCTTTTGAAATAATGTCAAATACCCCGTCTTGGCTGGCTTCGAGTGCAATTGGATGGATGTCTCCTGGTATCTCTTTTGATACCTTGAGCGAAGAGTTTGTCAAGGGGGGAATGAGTAGAATCAAGCTTAGATTCATGGGTGATAACCTAGTGCTCTTAACACCCAAAGATGGTGATAGGATGGATAATATCATTAAGCTTAATAACGAATGGTTCGTCTCCCTTTTTTATTCTATTGAACCCTGGTCTGAATCCTACGAAGCAGGGCATAAAATAGTCTGGGTAAGGTGTTATGGAATTCCCTTAACTTTGTGGAACAAACACTGTTTCTCGAAGGTGGTTGGAGAAGTAGCGTCCCTGGTTAAAATCGATGAGTCTACTCGGCTGTGGGAGAACTTGAAGTATGCTCGTCTGCAGGTTAGGCTACTCAAACATGCAAAGCATATATGGTGAAGGGGTTTAGGATTAACGGGTAGGTCTGTAATATTGTCATCACAGAAGAGGTACCCAGCCAAGAAAGAGGAGAATGTTCATGTCACGATTATCATTATGCCTCATCCGATAGTATCTCGTCTTCGGACACTGTAGTGGAGGAAACCTACCTTTCTGGAAGATCGACCGATGAAGGAGACGACCATGGCTGTGACGGTATGCGGTGGGACATGGTACCCAAGGCGGTGGGGCAGACCCAACCCTTAATACATACAAATTGGAAGTTTTTGGAGGATAAGGCTCTGAGCAATATGGGGTGTCAGTCTAAAGGTGGTTTTTCTTTCCTTAATGTGGCAAAACGTGTGCAAGGTGGGTCTAAAGGAGGGGTAGCTTTAGTTGTTGTTAATCAAGTCAACGAAGCATGTAAGGTGTTTCAGAAATTGTTGGCTAACCTAATGGAAGGGGCCCACGGGTGTAATTTCCTAGTTGCTGGGCTTAAGCAAGGTGAGGCCCAATCAGCCAAAAGTGGTACGGTTAGCAAAGAAGTTAACGTGAGGGGCCCAATGTCAGGAAGTAAAGGGGGAACAACGAACCTTCGCTGCGGTAAGGAATGATCTGTTACCATGTCTTCGTCAACCTTTCAACAACCAAGAAAAGACGGGGATGGCGACCACCGTGACGTGTTGAAACCACAGGAGTGCGATTCCGATGCAAACCCCTGCCATGCAATTCGTCATTGCAGCGAGGGAGAGGGATCTTCTTCGGGTAGCTCGGATCCCCAATCCAGTGGAAGCGTCAAGCGGTGTAAGGCGATCAATGTTGAAGAGCCAAACACTGAAGACGAGGCTATATTTAGCGGAGATGTGGGTTGTAAATCATCACCGAAATTCCGAAAGCTAAGGTCCACGCGAGGGCACGACACGCAAATTGCCCAACCAAAGTGGAGGTCGAACGGGGGAGTAGGATCACTCTATCATGGGGTAAATTCTTCTTCAAGGCTTAGCCACTTTTCCTTTGCGGAATCGATTACCGATATTCATCATTGCAATAATCGGCTCAAGCTTGAAGTTAATGATACTGAATCCGTTAGAATTTGGGAGTTGGGACGTAATCTGGGAATGCAGTGTTCAGGGGATGAGGGGAGTTTGGTTGGAGAACTGGATCGCCTAGAGGTAAGGGACAAGGACGATAAAAAGGTCTATCGGGTGGGTAGTGTAAAGGAGTTACCATGATTATAGTCAATCTTAACATTAGAGGGTTGGGAGGGGGGACGAAAGCAAGGTATTTGAGTCACCTCGTGACTAAGGAGGGTGCTGAATTTCTTTGTCTGCAAGAAACGAAAACTTCCTCTTTTTGAGATGTCAAATGCTTTCTATTATGGGAAAGTTGTAACATTGGGTGGGTCCACCATGAAGGGATCAATGGGGCAGGAAGTATGATAACAATATGGAATAAAAAAGCCTTCGAATATGGAAGCCATGTAACAAGAACTGGCTTTATTGCTATTGTGGGTTATCATCTCGAAGCAAAACGTCATTGTGTGGTGGTGAATGTCTACGCAGCGTGTAATATACAGGACAAGATCCTTCTGTGGGAAGCTTTGACGATGTTCAAGCAATCTCACCAGAACTTGGCCTAGTGTTTATGTGGTGATTTCAATGCCGTAGGAGGTCCGAGGAAAGAAAAGGGATTAGAGGTCACTCAAGTCAAAAGAAGGAGATTGTTGGTTTCAACAACTTTATTAAAACCAATGGTTGGATGGACATTCCATGTGTAGGGAAAAAGTTTACTTGGTTCAAAGCAAATGGCACAACAAAGAGCAGATTAGATAGATTTCTGGTCTCTGAAGAGTGGCTTCAGATTTGGCCGACATCCAAACAGTATGTGCAACAGAGAACAATCTCGGATCACTGCGCTTTAGTACTAAAATCGTGCACTAAAGATTGGGGGCCTAAACCTTTCAGAACCTTTGATGTGTGGTTAAAGGAACCGGGTTTTACGGTTATGATAAAGGAAAAATGGGAATCGTATCAGGTGGAAGGTAATAGTATATCCGTACTCAAAGAAAAGCTGAAACTTTTAAAGGCAAATCTTAAAGTTTGGAACATAAGTGTTTTTGGTTGTGTGGAATCTGATAGAAGACGTATTGAGATGGAAATTGAGGAGCTAGATGGTGAGGGTGACATTGATGCTCTAGAGGAAGAGGGGAGGATGAGAAGGATGGAATTGCTTAGTCAACTGGGGATGGTTAACAAAAAGTTAGACTCCATCTACAGGCAAAAAGCAAGAGTGAATTGGCTTAA
>Ga0123342_1010815_pt1 | contig 10274 bp, 4 predicted proteins | sample Turbeawhitnodule_FD_89960 | JGI IMG/M metagenome (GOLD analysis project Ga0123342, IMG submission 89960) | Root nodule microbial communities of legume samples collected from Mexico - Turtle bean Mexico white nodule | ecosystem: Host-associated > Plants > Roots > Nodule | place: Mexico: Nepantla...
TATATATTTATATATATATATATATATATATATATATATATATATATATATATATATATATATATATATATATATATATATATATATATATATATATATATATATATATATATATCCTTTCTTTTTTTTACATACAAATCATAACAAATATATTTCTTAATTTAATGTTATGTTATGAGTGTTTGCTAACATGTATAAGAAAAAAATATTTAAAAGTAATTAAATGAAACGAAGTTTGTATCTATGAATATTAAAGTAGAATTCTAAAATAGTAAAATAAATATGGTAAATAATATAATAGTTAAAATAAATGATATATACAAAAGTGTGAAAATAATAATAAATTTATTCTCAAATATCTTATAAAATATTAAAGAAACATTTTGTGTAAAAAAATCTAAATAGTAAAATCATATAATATATGAATAAAAAAGAAAATAATAAATTATATCTTATTTAAAAAATAAAATTTTTATAAAAAATAATAAATAAAAACTTAAAAAATAATAAACTATAAAAAAACTTATTTAGCAAACATTTACATATTATTAGTAATAAGTAATACAATCACATCATCAGTTTTTCAATGCAGAAAATGAGAAATATAACCCTAACCCTAAACTTTTTCTTTCACTTCTCAAGTGTAGGTTTCTGATGGCATCACATCATTTTCAATTCCAATGCAAAAATAAAATCTTGTAAAAAGATTTGATATGTTGAGTGGTGATATGTGATAACTTTTATTGGATACACCAACAAATAGATATTCCTACAATAAACTGAAGCAGCTTTGCATATTTTGGATTCTTAACCATGACTCATAGTTCCATCTTTTCTCTCAATCAAACACTATTCTTTCTACATGGATTCTCATTATTATCATCAACTCATAAAGAAACACTATTCAGTAATAATGTTTGTTCATAATTGATATTTAATACTTAACCAGTTTTTCACGCAATTGAACATTAAAAACATACAAAATCAATTTTCTTTTTATTTACCACTTAAATAAGGAATATTGAAAGGTAAACAGGGATGCAAAATGTAGCCGAAGGAAATAATGTTAGGTTAGATCATATTGATTCATTTTTAAAATAACATGTTAATCCTATTTGTTCTTGACATATGAATAGTTTATCACTTAAAATATACCAACACTGAAATAAAAACAAATCATAGGAAAACTTATTAGGGGTCATCATTCATTAATGTATCACTTAATTTCATTGTAAAAGTCATAAGGTTAAAATCTATATCTTAAAAAACTTGAATTATATTAACATAATAATATACAATTTAAGACTCTTGATATCTTAAAACATTTTTTTATCGGCAATAAAATATATCTTAAAACATAATATTAACATCTGAATTTTATAACATTTCTCTCACTGAAATATCTTAACATAAAAATAAATAAAACTTTAGATTATGAGATCTTGTCCATAAAATATGTTCACATAATATTAAAGAAACCAAAATAATCTTGAATGGTAAAAATATAAAAATCATTATATTAAAATATATATTTCTGTTTGTTATCAAATGAAACATTAATAAAAATTTTGAATTTACCTTTGAGTAAAATTTGTGAAAAATATATTAAAATAAATCTAACCCAATATAAAATATAAGAGAAAAAAAATCTTGAATTTTAAAAATATTAAAATCATTAGATTAAAAGTATACATTTTTTTTACCTATAAAATAAAATATTAATAAAGATGTGAATTTATCTATTTGAATAAAAAGTGTGTAAAAAGATATTAAAAGAAATCTAACCCAATATAAAAAATAAGACAAAAAAAATCTTGAGTTTTAAAAATATTAAAATCATTAGATTAAAAGTATACATTTTTTTACCTATCAAATAAAATATTAATAAAGATGTGAAGTTATCTATTTGAATAAAAAGTGTGTAAAAAGATATTAAAAGAAATCTAACAGAGCACAATCCAGAAAAAATAATACAATGTAGAATGAGACCTATTGAAATTCTCCAAACTTGTCCTTTCACTTTCCAAGGTTTAGATTTGCCATGGCATGCACATCAATTCCAATGCAAACATAAAATCTCATTAAGCGATTTGATACGTTAAACGATGAGTTATTCCTATAAGAGAGTGATGCATTCATGCACACCTTGGATTCTCAACCATGGCTGATACTATCAGTGATTTTTCAGACCCAATCCTTTGTTACATTCTCTCTTATCTCCCAACCAAAGAGGCTGTTGCAACCAGTGTTCTTTCCAAGCGCTGGAATCCTCTATGGCGTTCAGTTACCTCTTTCGATTTCCACCTGGATACGAAACATTTTCGTTATGACGAAATAAAAGAGGCCTTGTCTCGCTTTCTTCTGTCAGTGAACTCTTTTCTGCGTGGGCGCGATATGGAACAACCCCTCCACAGATTATGCCTTAGATGTCCTTCTTTACTTAATCAAAATAGTATCAAGACATGCATTGAGGATGTATTGAGAAGAAGTGGTAGACTTGAACATCTCGAACTCAATCTGCTTTGTGTCTTTGCGGTGCCCTCTGTAGTGTTTATCTGCAAAACTCTTGTTGTTCTCAAGTTGGCCTTCCTAAAATCGAAAAATAATTTTCTTGTTGATCTGCCCTTACTTAAAATCTTGCATTTGGATTGTGTTAATGTAGGACACTGTGAAGATTTTCTTCAACAGTTTCTTTCTGGCTGTCTTAATCTCGAGGACTTGGAAGTCAACAGAATTGTGGGTGCTACTAGTCTAAAAGAATTCCACAGTTTGCCCAAGTTGGTCAGAGCTAAAATCGATACAGCTGTAGTTCCATTGGAAGTTGTTAAGAACGTTGAAGTTTTGGTGACAAAAACGGTAATGCATGTAAAATTTGCATCTTATTTACTTTCCATTTTAAAGTTAAAAAATGTGATTTCTGATGTTTTTATATTCTTTTGTATCTCTTGGCAGATAAATAACGTGGTTTGTGATCTTCAGAATTTAGTTCATCTTGAGTTTTCCACTTGGGAGTTTAGTTTGGGATGGCTTCACGTTTTAGACGTGTTGAGGCGTTGTCCAAAGCTTCAAACTCTTTTCTTTCGCATTGATGCCGATGTAGGAGGAGTTTGGCCATTCCCACTTACTGTTCCTATATGCATTTCATTACACCTTCAAACCTGTTGTTTTGAATACTATAGAGGTTCTGCATTTGAGTTTCAATTTGCAGAATATATTATGCTGAATGCAAATTATTTACAGACCATGAAATTCCGCATTCCCAGAAACGAATATAATAATCTTAGGAGAAGAAAGCGTATTATAAGAGCTTTATCCTCGTGTAGCAAGAGTTCAACTACTTGTACACTATCATTTGAGATAAGTCAATTTGAAAAGTTTTTGTTTGACTATTTCTATTGGTTGATATGTTTATGTGCGCGGATGAACTTGATCTGCATTTATCAGACTAAATTCGATAAACGAGTTAGTCCACAGTACCACAACTATAATAAACCAGGTTATATTTCTTATATATTACCACCACCAAAGCAGGTTATTCAGTAAACAATTTTAGGGTCTGTTTTTTTCTGAATCTATAAATTTGTAGTAAAAGAGAATGAGAGAATATTGGTTTCAACACTAAATTTTAAAATGGATATAATAAAAGGAAAATCGGTTTAATATTGAATTTTTTAAATTTGTCCTTTTTTATTTTAAGGTTTATTTTTTTTATATTTTCATAAATAAAAGCTAGACTTTTTCATTTCAAATAATTGTAATTAAATAAATTTAATTAATAATAAAATAAATTTAATAAAAAATATATAATTTTTATAATAAAAAAATGATATAATAATTATAATTATTATAAATATAATAATACTTCTTATACTTAATATAAAACAATTTTTTAAATTTATGAATATTTAATTTATAATCTTTTCATATATTTAAAATTGTGCCTGCAGTAGTGACTTTGAATTTTTGCGTTGGCAGAAATAGTGACTTTGAGAAGAGATGATATGATAAGAGATTTAACTTGGAATCTTTTAAATCTTGGAATACCTAAATAAAAGATGTTAATTTAGTTTAATTATCGACTAGAAACAATGAATATTTTATAGTTAAACTACCATCATTAATTTAAATTTGATTTTATTTAACAATTGAAATTTTTTTCATAAGTTAAAGATTAATCATTTAAATTTTTTGTATCTGCAAAAATAATTAAATCAAAGGTATCCCAATCCTTTTAAAAAATCAAAACCAGAACCTAACAACTAGAATCAAGCTTTGGCTTCCTCAAGTAATTAGAGCTACTTCAAAGAACCTAGAGCAACAAAGTAGTTTGTACTACACCAAAAACCAGCAAAACTTATGACAACAAGCTGCATAATAATGAACTTATGGCAACAAGCTGCATAATAATGCTTAACACTTGCCAAAGGTTACTCAACCTTCCTTCAATCACCAAGGCCTGCACTGTGACACACTATCAGTTCTAGAGCAATGAAAATAATAAGCATCAACATGCTCCATCTAGATGCTCCTTCATATTAATTGGTCTAAACCAGCTCTACACCACCCAGTACCTCAGAGAATTCTGCTCCATTAAGTTGAATTTGTAGTGGCACCTCTTCCTCATTCGAGCATTGCGGTTCCCTCTGTTGTTTTTAGATGCAAAACTCTTGTAGTGCTCAAATTGGCCAACTTAGCACTGAAAAATATTTCCTTTGTTGATTTCCCCTCGCTGAAAATCCTGCACTTGAATTTTGTTTCTTTCTCTAAAGGTTTAGATCTTCTTCAACAGTTTCTTTCTGGGAGCCCTAATCTTGAGGATTTGGATGTCCAGAATTTAATTGCTAATGCTGCAAATAAATTCAACAGATTTCCCAAGTTGGTCAGAGCTTCAGTCCTTTCACATTTAGTTCCATTGGAAAATGTTGTCCGTTTACATTTAGTTCCATTGGAAAATGTCAAGAACGTTGAAATTTTGGTCACAGATGGAGTATAAGAATCCTTTGTTACGTGATGCTATGATAAGAGATTTATCTTCATGCAGGAAGAGTTCATATACTTGTACATTTTCATTTGAATAGTTACAAGATTTGACATTCTCATGAAGATGCAGTTTTGCCATGCCCACTTACTGTTCCTACATGCATTTCATTACATCTTAAAATCTGTTGTCTTCAATACTACATGGGTTGTACATTTGAGTTTCAATTTGCGGAATATATTATGCTGAATGCAAATTATTTACGGACCATGAAATTCCGCATTCCCAAATACGAATATAAAAATCTTATGAGAAGACAGACTATGATAAGAGATTTATCCTCGTGCAGTAAGACTTCGGATACTTGTACACTATCATTTGAAGAAGCAATTTGAAAAGTTAATGTATGACTTTTCTATTAGTGAGTATATTTATCAAATTAATCTAATTTTCTTCTTTGTCGAATGTCTCTAAATAGATTGTTTCATAATTTTCTTACACAATAGTGGATGTTGTCATGGTTGTACTTTTCCTTCTTGAATAGTTTAAATTCTATGAATAACAGAAAAATGTAAAAGGAATTCATTGCGAAGAATCGTAATTCAGTATTGATATTTATTTTGAGGTAATTATTATAGAAAGTAGTGGTATCACTATGAAAGTATTTATACCTACTATCACTCAATTATAAACAACTGAATTTTACTAATTTTCTCAAATTAGAATTAGAATCTATCTTAAAGTGGTGATTTGAGATGATGTTTAAAAGTAATCCTTTATATTAATTATATGGATTATTGACGTTGATTGTTAATTCTAATTCTAACAATCTTGTCTTGAATATTTATATTTATAAATGTATCTGTAAATTAAAAAAAATTTAGACGTTACATAATATCTTTTATTGTATATAGAATTAATAATTAAAACGGAACCCTTCAATAGTGTTCAACCTTTATATATATACCTTTATATAAGTACAAAAAAAACATCACCCTATCATCTCACTCTATGATATGATAGAGCCAATTACTATTTTTAATCCACACAACCTTTGCATGTCAGGTCAAAACATGTTTCACTGATCCGTTTTGCCCACCCTAATATTACTCAATTGAATATTTTTTAAAATATTACCAGTATCATCAAATGGTATTTGAATGACACGACTTCATATTATAGAAATTGTGCCTAATAAATATGATTTTGTGGTGCAATTTAACTTTCCAATTGAACTCATATTTTACCAAATACAATTTTAGTGTAGATGATAATGTCAGTGTTAGGGGTGGCAAAGTGGGGCGGGCCGTACGCCCCGCCCGCTGCAAAATGACACGGGGCAGGTTGCTTATTTCAACTCGTTGACCCGTTTAGGCCCGTCTCGCATAACCCGCAGTCCGCGCCGGTCAAGTGCGGGACGGTGTGGGTTGGCCTCCATAACTTTAAAATGTATAATTTTTTTTTCTACAATCCTATATTTTCTTCATCTAGTCTCATATTTTACATTCCAAATTTTTTAATAACATGTTATTATAGATGTTTCATGAAAATAATATTATGAAACCATTTACCTAATGCATCTAAATAAAAAAAATTCAAAATGTGTATATAAAAAATTATTTTTTTAATAAATATTTCTTATAAGGGTTGGCCTGCATGTCCGCGGACTAACTCTTATGCAGGGCGGGTTAGAAAAATCAACTCACCCATTTTATGCGTGACGGACCAACCTGACCCGCTTTTTGCAGACCAAGTACGGAACGAGCCTATACGAGACGGACCAACCCGCATTGCCACCTAGTGAGTGTTTATGTGATAACTTACTTACCATAGATTTATTGTATACACAAACAAACAAACTCGACTGCATATTTTAACATTGGGTGAGAAGAGTTTGACTCCTTACTTGAAGTTATGTTTTACCAAAACAATTTTCATGAAATTATTTATATTATAACTTACTACAAATATAGTGGGTACACAAATAAATTCGGGTACACACTTTACTATTGATTTTAGAGGAGTGTGTGACACAATTTAATATTATGTTATGAGTGATTTCTAACATGATCTTCATAAATGTATTTTTAGCAATATAATAAAAAATTGTTTAAAACTAATAAAATAAAACAAAATTAGTATTTATGAGTATTAAATTAGAATTATAAAACAGTAAAATAAATATTGTAAATAATATAAAAGTTAAACTAAATGATAATAAACTTATTCTCAAATATCTTATAAAATATTAAAGAAACATTTTTTACTTTGTGTAAAAAAATTAAACAGTAAGGTCATATATATATATGATGAATAAAAAAGAAAATAATAAAATTATATCTTATATAAAAAAATAACAAATAAAAACTTCAAGAAACTACTAAAAAAAACTTATTTAACAAATATTTACATATTATTAGTAATAAAAAATACCATCACATCATAAGTTTTTCAATGCAGAATGGGAAATATAATCCTAAACTTTTTCCTTTCACTTCCCCAATTGTGGGTTTTTCTCATGGCATCACATTATTTCCAATTCCAATGCAAAAATAAAATCTTGTTAAAAGATTTGCTATGATGGGTGATGAGTAATTTCTGCAAAAAAACTGAACCAAGTGTGCATATTCTATCTTTTCTCTCAACCAAACACTATAGGGATTCTCGTGATTATTTATAATATTTGTTATTAAAAACATACAAAATAAATTTTCTTTTTATTCTTTTATACCACTTAAATAAGGAATAGTTAAAGCCAAAGGCATGCAAAATGTAACCGAAGGAAACTTATATATGTTAGGTTGGATCATATTAATTAATTTTTAAAATAAAATGTTATTCCTATTTATTCTTGACATATAAATAGTTTATTTAATTAATTTATAGCTGATAAAAATAAAGATATATATTATAATGGAGATTTACTAGTTTTAATGATGATTGAAATCACGTAAACTAAGGATATATTAGTGAGAAGCTGAAAGAGATTTATCGTTATATCACATATCAAAGTCTTAAAAGAGTGAATTATATTTTTCTTTGAAAAGATAATATATTTCGATTAATATCCTAATTATGTAAATTCATATATTATTGGTATCTTTGTGAATGTATTTTTAATGAATAAATTAAAGGATTGTGTATTTCTGAAATGTTTTGTTTGGATTTTGACTTAATGTATAAATTAAAGGTTAAGACATTTTTTAAATATTTATTTTTTATTTAAGTTATTTATAATTGAAAAAAAAATAGTTATATATTTCATTGTACAAATTTTATGGATTTATTATAGTTATTCTTTAACTTATCGTTGTGTTGGTCATTATTTATGTGATAACTTATATATAAATATATTGGATACACCAACAAATGTAAACTCTAATGTTGCGTTGGTCATTATTTATGTAATAACTTCTATAATAGTATATTAGATACACAAATAAATGTAGACTTTAATGTTGCGTCCAAAGAAGTGTATGGAAGAACATAAGAGTAAAATTTGAACATAAGTGTATCAAATTTGAACATAAGAGTAAAATGCCATGGGTGTAGACATCCCATGGCATCACATCAATTTCAATTCCAATGCAAAAATAAGATCTTGTTAAAAGATTTGATGTGTTGGGTGGTGAGTTATTCCTACAAGAAACTGAAGTAACTATGCATATTTTGGATCTTAATAACTATTGCTCATACTTCTATCTTTTCTCTTAGGCTACGTTTCGATCCAGGGGTGGTACTATTGTCGATGACGGAAGTCACAACACCACCCCGTTTGGATCCATGCATTGTTGCGGGTGAGGATCCAACGAAAGAGAAAGTTGAGTGAATTGTGTTTTTTCTAAAAGATGAAGAGAAAGTTTCACTGTGCAGTGCGAGTGTCAAGTCATCACCACGAATTTCCAATGTTGCCCTTCCTCCATTCACAGATAATCAAAGAGAGCGAAGCATAAGCAAAGAGAGCGAAGCATAGAGTGTGTAGTTGAAGAGATTCGTAAGTCATAGTGTGTGTTAGGGACTTCATTAACGTATAGGTTATTCATCTGAAAGTGTTGTGTTCATCTCTGGGTTCATATGTGCCTTCATCTGGGTTCATCTTTAGGTTCATCTGAGGTGAGTTTATATGTTTGATTGTTGGTTAATCGATTATGGCTTAAATATCATGGGGAAAATAATCGATTATAGTGTAATCTGTAAAAATTTTCAGGCATAATCGATTATTTGTTGTGATAATCGATTATGGTTGTTTTTAGCCTAGTAGCATAATCGATTATGCTTTGATAATCGATTATCTCAAGTGTGTAAAAGGGGTCCTAATCGATTATGTGATGTGATAATCGATTATGTTTGTTTTTTACCTACTAACATAATCGATTATGCTATTCATAATAATGAAAATTATTATTAAAATTAATTTTATATATATTTGTATATATATAACATAATATAATTAAAAAAGTCATATATAATATTAAAATTATGTAAATAAATTAACTTAAATAAAAAAAATAATTAATAAAATATTAAATAATAAATTATATTTTAATTTAAAATTATAATTAACTAAAATATGAAATAGGATTAATCATTATTTTTTTTATATAAAGGGTAAAATTGTAATTTTACAAATTTTACTATTCAAAATATATTAAAATACTCTCACAACTATCACATCATTAACAATTTCCAATAAACTTTCTTCACACATCCACTCTAACATACCACAATCCAAACAACCTCAACTTTCTTCACACTTCCACTCCCACTCACCCTCAACTTTCCACTCCCCCACACCCTCTAATCCAAACACACCCTTAGGCTTTGTTTGGATTAGAGGGTGTGGGGAAGTGAAAAGTTGAGAGTGTGGGTGAGTAGAAGTGTGAAGAAAGTTGAGGTTGTTTGGATTGAGATATGTTAGAGTGGATGTGTGAGAAAAGTTTATTGAAATTGGTGAGTGATGTGATGGTTGTAAGAATATTATAAATTATTTTGAATAGTAAAAGTTGTAAGATTATAAATTTATCCTTCTATATAAATGAAGAATAAATAATAATTTTTATTTTTATATTTTAGTTAATTAAAATAATTTAAAGTTTAATTTATAAATAAAACAAAAAAATGTAAAATTGAAAGAAATAATAAATTATAATTTAAAATTTAAATATAATTTTATTATTTAACATTTTATTAATTTAATTATTTTTTACTTAAGTTAATTTATTTACATAATTTTAATATTATTTATGATTCTTTAAATTATGTTATGTTATATAAATATAATTATTTTTAATAATGA
>Ga0123342_1010816_pt1 | contig 10274 bp, 4 predicted proteins | sample Turbeawhitnodule_FD_89960 | JGI IMG/M metagenome (GOLD analysis project Ga0123342, IMG submission 89960) | Root nodule microbial communities of legume samples collected from Mexico - Turtle bean Mexico white nodule | ecosystem: Host-associated > Plants > Roots > Nodule | place: Mexico: Nepantla...
GCTTTTCAAACAAAAACAGTGCTGAAATAAATCTGTTCATTTTCACATAAATCGATTTATTTTTTGTAAACTGTGTTAAACACTGTTTCTGCGAGAAAGTTTTAAAAGGTCAATTCACCCCCCCTCTTGAACTTTGGCACTATTAAACCCAACATATGGATGATATAATATTGACAGGAAATAATAAGGAGGAGATTGAGCGAATCAAACAAGCCTTGAATCAAACATTCAAGATAAGGATCTTGGGAATTTAAGATATTTTCTTGGTCTTGAAATAACAAGAAGTAAGAAAGGGATAATGATGAAACAAAGGAAATATGAGCTAGAATTGTTAACAGATGCAAGTCTTTTAGCCTGCAAACCTGCACCCACTCTAATTGATAATCATGCAAAATTATCTTTTACTGAATTGTTCCTTTCACAGATGTTCAAGCCTATGGAAGATTGATTGGAAGACTTATGTATCTCATTAATACCCGACCTGACATAACCTTTTTTGTGCAACAACTTTCTCAATTTCTTGCTAAGCTTACAATTGCTCACTATATAATGCAACAATTAGAATTCTCGGATATATTAAAGGAACTTCAAGTTTTAGTTTATTTTTCTCTTCCAACACTTTTGCTCATTTAAAAGCCTTTTGTGATAGTATTTTGGACACCTGTAGTGATTCGAGACAATCAATGACTGATTTTAGTGTGTATCTTGAGAATTCCCTCATATCCTTTAAATAAAAGAAGTAAGGAACAATATTAAAGAGTTTTTGGGAAGTTAAATACAAGGCAATTACCAGTTACATGTGAAATTCAATGACTAACTTTTCTTTTTCTAGATTTCAAAGATCCTTTTGAGCAACCATCTCTTTTATGTTGTGACAATGACTCAGAAAGATGCATTGCAACAAATCTAGTGTTTCATGACATAAAAATAGATTGTCAAATTGTTAGGGACAAATTGAAGAAGAGTCTGATACATTTGCTTCCCATTTCTACCACAAAGCAATTTGATGACATTTATACCAAAGTCTTAATTCCTTAATCTTTCAAGAATATTTGTTCCAAGTTGGGTCTCATATATAGTAACAAAGGATATGGATACAAGGCTTCTAGAAGGAAACTAATATTAATTTTGTCTTTTCTAATTCTTAATTGTTTCTTTTGTACTTATGTCTAGCCTTTAATTTGTCTTTTCTTATTCTAACATTTATTGACTTTTTTTTTTACATGATGTCTCTTTAATTAGACCTAAACTGATTATACTACTCGTATATATTCAGACTCTTTACTTTGATATAAGTAAGAAAAAAAAAATAAAAGAAATTTTTTTTCTCATCCTTTGCCTTCCTTTTTTTTTTCCTTTGTATTATCTTAATTCTTTATTTATAATAGTACAATATGAAAATTGTTTCATTGTGAAGGATTGTAAAAAAAAGTTGGTGCAGTGTGAGAACATTGAATAGAAATAACCTGTATGTAATTACATACAATTTTTTTTTATATAATTATATATGAACTTATCACCAAATTTTTTTTATTTAAATTTACATTTTTAAAAATGTTTTAAAAAAATATGTTTAAAATTGTTTTAAAATTTAATTTTGATTTTCTTAAAAAATATATTTTTAATTTCTTAAAAATATTACTATTTTTATGAATGAATTGAATATCCATATCTAAATATACAAAATGTTAATAAATGTATTAAAATATATTTTTATTAACTAAATAGATCATATTGAATCAAAATTTTAGTTAAATCTTTAGTGAATCCAAATAAATTAATAACTTTTTATTTGAAATAAAGTTGATCTGATACATCCAATTTTACTGATAACTAAAATAAAATTTATTATTCAATCTTCAATCCAAAAGCCCACCGAAGAAGACAGAACAATATCTAACTAGAAAACGACTGTGCCATTGGAGGGAAATCTTAAAGGGATATAAGTGGTCGGGTAGGTGGGTCCCCAAAGGGACTGCATTTTCTTTAATAATAATATCATAACCACTAATCATTCTCGCTTAGCTATTGCTAGCCAGAGAACAAATCATGGAACGACAACCAATGAAGAACACAAGGTTCAAACTGAGAAAAATAGTCCACACTCACACCGTCTCGTAGATTCTGGTCGTACAAAAATAATCAAATGCCATAAGAATTTGTTTCAGATCTCTTTCCCATTTCGTTGCGCGCCGCAGTCAAACGTTGCAGTGTCGCGCATGCGTGTATACGTTTGTTAGTATCCATTTTATATGTTTGTGCCTTCGATTAGGTAAGCACTCAATTTTCTTTCTCTACACATTAGGTAAGGTGCCTAGTTTCACATGGTTTGTTAACCTATGTGGGTGCCAAGTTCCAACACAGAAACACCAATCAATAGCCACATGGATCTCATTTTTATTTTTTTATATTTGATGATTAATTTCCTCATAAGGTAAATAAAATTTGGTTATGAATAACCCATTAACTATTTTGTATTTCACTTTTATGCTAAATATATAACTTTATCTGAATTTTAGGTTATTTGTGTAAAAAAATATTTAACGCAGTATCTAAAAATATAAGTAAATGGAAGAACTAAAAACATGTAAAGAATGAGAGTGTAAGTGGTTTTTTGCTTCCCTATGAGTACACCAGGACCAGACAATTATTTTGACTAGACACAGATCTTGCTTTGAACTGTGGAGAGTATTTTACTTTAGAGCTCACACTGGACCCAAGAAATTAATGTACTTCTCCGTAATATATTGATTGCAATTATTGGCAGCGGGATCCGGAATTATATGTGGTGCTATAATGCCAAACTTTTTATAACAAGGAATGAATAATATTGGTCTTCTAAGGGCCTTTTAATTTTGTTCTCTTGCATGCATCATTGCTGTACATATGAAAGGAAAACTTTGAGATGGACACAAAAGAACTCTCATGGTGGACCTAAAGAACCAAAGTGACTGCACCCATAACGAGGTATTAGCGTTCCAATTTTTGACCAAGATCATAACGCGGACCACATAAATCTATTCTTATATATATGGTTTAGAAGCTTAATGCTATATCATTGTCGATGAAATATGATTCATGTCAAGAGAGACATTCCTTGTCTTTATTTATATTAGTAGAAATATAATATGTGTGTGTCCGCATCTTCTTAGATGCTAAAAAGATTGTTGCCAAAATAAAAGTAACAACTTTTATTAAAAGAAGTAATCAAAATGTTGTATGTAATTGCAAAAATAAAATATCTACACTAAAAATAGTTATAAACTTATATATATACTAAAAAATCTATAATTAATAAAGGTGATATTTTAATAATGTAAGAAATTAACTAAAAAAAATAAATGTGTTGTCAAGGTTAAAATTTGAGTTAAGATACGAAAGAGTCAGATTAGTAGTTATGTATTAGACTGACATTACAAGAAAAACATGGATTAGCGATTAGAGACAAGTGTTAGATCAAAAGAGGGATGTAAATAGTGTCGACCAATTTCACGTTAGACGGATAAAAAATAAGTAATTTGGGTCAAATTCACTCTAAGTGAATGCTTATAAAAATAAAATAAAATACTGACGGATCACTTCAAATGACGACAATAATGAAATTACCTTATAAGATTTTAGTGTTCACTCCTAGGACAACACACAACACTTAAGTGTCTATTACCTTTCCCTTGCATCCATTTTTTTTTACCAATATTGAGCTATAATTTTCTTGTAGTGTTTTAAAAAAATGTGTCTTACTTAAGAGATAACAACATCTTATTTTAAATGTGTGCCTGTACAAATAGATATATAGATGAGTAGTGATTGTATTTTCTTAAAATTCTATATAACATACAACTAATACAATACATTAACATTTTTTTTTATCTTTACCTTTTCCACCACACATGGTTAAATTTGAAATAAAATACGTATGAGAAACAAAACAAGTATTTTTCTTCTTCATCACATTATTTATTACATTCATATTTATTTTATAGACTTGTCTAACTTACCCCAAACAAAAATAAAGTTAAGTAAATCACATTTAAAGTGTTGGCCTATTTCTACAATGTACTTTATTATTATTATTGGGTGTAACTATTAATTTCTCTAATAATTTTGAGCGAGATTGCTTAATTCTATTTTTGGTTAGAGTAACTTAGATAATTCCTTTTATTAGTATTTTCTCTTTTTATTTGTAAAAGTTATTCTACAAGCAACATTTCTCAAATACAATAAGGGATGTCGTGGGAACTTCTAAAATTATTTTATATTGAGCAATATTGTTTTAAAAAATGTTATTTTAACAATTTTTCATTAAAAGACATTAGTTTACAGATTTGATGTGACATAATATAATTTCCAAATTGTAAAGTGAGTCCATATTTCAGGAAAAAAAAATATTTTTTTAGTTATAATTTAAGGTAAAATTATCAAATTTGTCAGCACTCTAATTTTATTGAAAAACATAAGTTATTTGCTATTCTCAAAAAAGAATGACCCGCGTTTCCTATCCATGCATAAAATACAATCTATAGTGACACTTTCATATAGATTTATACCTCATGATAATTTGAAAATTAAGAAAGTATGAAAAGTGTGTTGACATTGTACGTTCCACACCCACACATATCATTAATTGATTATCTCTTATAACAAAACAGGAAATGAAAAAAAATATAAAATATAATATATTGGAAGAAGATAAGTATCTAATTCGAAGAGAAACAAATTAAAAGTTTTTCCATTAAAAAAAGAATAGATATGAAAAAAAATTCCCGCTTTAAATATTTTTGAGAAAATGTGGAGCTTTTAAATTTGTGTGGTTTTACCTGACCTTTTGTGAACTTTCATTTGGTTTCTTTAAGAAAAGGAAAGAAAGAAGAAAAGAAGATCGAGAAAGCAACTCGGGTGTAGGAAGTAAAAACACGTAGCTTGAGAACGAAGTATGTTCACAGTTTTGGGGTTTTTATCTCAAAAGGTGATACTTATTGTTAATTTACAAGATACCTATTGATGCACAAAGGCATATATATCATATGCACACCATGTGCATATATAACATGGCAAAAAGCCAAGAGGCTACACTTCTGCACCATTATTGTCTTTGTAATCATATAGGCACAGAAATCTTTAAGCTTCTGCACATGCCATGCATCATGCTGCTAATTAACAATACTGTTTCTCATTTACTCCAAACACTACCGTTTATAATTGTCTCTTTCATTGGCTAATCGCTCATAATTAGGTCAGCTATTTTCTCAGACCTTCTACTTAAACATTTTTTATCAGAAAAAAGAAAAAGTGTGAAATATTTTAGTGATATTTCAATACTATTACAAATATCAGTGTAACTTTCAAAAAATAACCCCAAAAAACCAATCAACCAGTACATATATATACTCATGTATTACAACACCAATAAGAAGCCACTACTGTATAAAAACATTATAGTTATGGTTTTAAATTAAGATTGAGACCATATTGTGATTACAGTCTGTTAAAATTATCGAAAGTAAAAGAAATTTTATCCCTCGTATATCGTTTACAATTACTTAAAGTGTATTACACAACCTTAAAAGTGCATCATCATGAGGTGTTTCTTTTAATTTTCCGATATTTTGTACACTTTCTTTTACCATTGATACTGAAGATTCGAGTAAAAAAAATGAAATAAAGCAGTTCTGAAGTTTTGTTATAGGAAAAGTTTTTGTTAACACTTAAATAGTAAATAACATATACTTTGACACCCAATTATAATACCATAATAATATTTTTAATTAAAAAATAAAATAAATATAATTAAAATAATAATTAATTAGTATGTAGATGTATGTATTTTACTTTACATTGTCAAAGTATCACCACCATTTGCTGTAGCTCTATATGTGATCTGATTCACACTGTAGTTGTGATGAAGTATTGCGGGTGTGGAAAACTATGTAACAGCAGTATTATGGTCGCAATTCCATGTACAGGAATTGAAAACTATGATTTTACTGATCCATACATTGGAGTTAGTGTTTTTGTTTTGGGGCTGTTACCAACCAACGGGCATTGAGTGCATGATTTTACACTATTCTCTGCTACAGCAGAAGGTAATAAGAACAAGTAACAAGTACCTAGAAGAAGAGTGTATAGCAACACTGAGTAGCAATGATAACATGCTTATGATTGAAACAATAATAATGGACATGTTTGGATTAAAGCAGGTAGAAAACGACGATCCAATGGGAAAAGAAAGAGATCCATAAGAACAGAGAGAGGAATGAATTAATTAGGTAGGAATTGAGGTGAAGGCAAGTAACGTGGGAACACACACACTTTATTCACCTGACACTGCATATGTACTTTAGTTCCTGTGGAGTGGGGTGTGTTCTTCACGCCAACTATATCCTACATGTTATTCATCTTCTTCTTAGTGGATAAAGATAGAATCCTCGCTCCTCTTTCGGGTGTCACCCTTATGATGAAAGCTTTTCGGTTTATTCCCTAGCACCCCACACCAACCCGCCTACTTCAGGAATATCAGTTCAAACTTTGAACTTACCACTCCCATTCCAGTTTCAAACAATAATCTATAAAGAGATAAACAAATTTGTAAGATATGCTCAGATATAACTTTAACTCTTAAGTGTATATGTGGTTAAGAATTTAATTGTTAAATAACACCAACCATTCATTTCTTTTTCTCCCTTTGAAACAACAGGTAGATGAAGATAAAATAAGTGATAATTAAGTAAAAACTAAAAATATTTTATTGAAAAACACATCACACACACAAATATTTTCACTCAATTTCTCTCACACCACACAAGCCGTTTGATTTCATCTTTTTCTTTCCCTTCTAAAGGAAGAAGATTATGGTGGATTCTCCACCTCACCCCAAAATATATTTTAGAACTTAAAGGTTTTAGTTTTAGAATAAAATATCAAAAGAGCATCACTGGCGGTCAAATTAGGTTGATATTATCTAAAGGTATAAACAAGCAGTGCCTTTCTTAACACATGTTACATAATTAGTTCATTTGTTTTCAAATTGATAAGAAGACCTACGACATTAGTTGTCTAAATTTCTGGTACGATATAACTATATATTCCTTAAAACACTTTCATTTTAATATAAAATTTCAAATGATACCAAAATCTATCAGTGAATCCATTTTCTACTGTAGAATACATGAGTGAAGGGAGTGTTCAGATGAATTGGTTTTCTGACGAAATATATATCAGTGCCTGACTTGGGTAATTAGTAGCTAATAATTTAACCATAACATTGAAAATTAAATTAATTAATGTTCACCGACATTAGACACCAATGACTTACAATTTGTGAAAATCAATAATTAAAGTAGCTTTTTGAACGTCGAAGATAATTATGAGATGTATCAAACTTGAAACATGTATGTTTTTGAATCTGATAATGAAATGAATGTTTTGGTGTGGGTTTTAAAGCGTAGGGAGTGAGTTGTGAAGGGAAGTGAAGAGAAGCATGGTGGGAGATAGAAGAATATATCCCTTGCTTGTGGGAGGAGGTGGAGTGGGTCCAAAATGGTGTTTGTGTTTGTGTGTGTGGGGCTTGCAACGTAGAGTGCTCTTTCGGTATGCGTTCTTTATCGGGGACCCAAATATTCTCAAGCTTCTGTCACGTCAGACACGACTAGCGTGACGTACCCATTCTCCACACAGTGCCCCAAATCCCCATCAACGCTCCTCCTTCCTCCACATCACCAACTCATCCACATCCCACCGTCCCTTCTGTCACTGAAGATTTAGTCAAGTTGAGATTAGGTATTTGCATTAGAGACAGGTTAAGGCCCACCATTGTTGTCACCAACGGGTTTTACATACTGTAGCTCTGCGACAACATGCCACCTCTCACTCACTGCCCTCAACTTTTTCTTCCTTCTTATTCACTGTCCCATCCCATGTAGCAACCACACCCTCACCCTCTCACACACAATACAATTCCCTCTCTTCAACTCCCACTTCACATATTATTCCTCTTCCCACCACTTCCTACATTCTCTCCTTCATCATCTTCTGCAATGCCTTTCACAAACTGCAACTACCACTCACACACTTAGTTTACAACATCGTCTATGCACTGAATGGGTTTATCTTCTTTGCACGTCTGCATGGATTCATCAGATCATTGGTTGCAGGTATATATAGTATATAACTGCACACACACACACCCCATCATGCAAACAGATGGGAATGTATATGTTTGCTTCTGGTTTTCTTAATCACAAGAAAGAACCACCTTGATTGATTCTAAATCATCATCATTCTTCTCAATTGTCACTCATTATAATGGAGTTGGTGAAAATAGCAGTTTGGGGGAGTTTTCGTTCAAGCGTTTTAGTTAATTAATTAAAGTTAGTTTGCAAGTCAGTAACAATGTGTCTTGCACCCTGCAACCCTTTTGTTTTGCAAAGTGAGTTCGTTGGACCAAATTGAATTAAAGGAGAAAAAAAAAAAGAGAAAGCCAAGCAAAAGAAAACTAGGAAGAGAACAAAAAGAATGGAAAGAAAAAGACATTTAAAATCCAACAAGACAAATTTTTACAGTACGTCTAACATTTGAATTTATTTGAGTTAAATATTAAATTGTTTGCTTTACGGAAAATGTCAGGGCACAATTAACGAGGAGTCTGGAATGGATTCTTCTTCTTCACCCTCTGGGGACATGCTTACATGCTCAAGGCCCATGCTAGAGAGGAGGCTAAGACCCCCTCATGACCAAGCTCTAAAGTGCCCCAGGTGTGAGTCAACCCACACCAAGTTCTGCTACTACAACAACTACAGTCTCTCTCAGCCAAGGTACTTCTGCAAGACCTGCAGAAGGTACTGGACCAAAGGAGGCACTCTTAGGAACATTCCTGTTGGTGGAGGGTGCAGAAAGAACAAGAAAGTCTCTGCCAAAAAATCCAATGACCACCAATTAGTTAACAATCAAATTAGCCAAACACAACCCCCACCCTACCATCACAACTCCAAGGACCTTCAACTCTCTTTTCCAGATGTACAATTTTCCCACCTCAGCAACTTGCTTGGGAGCAATGCAGGGGCACTGGGAAACCCTAGCTTCATGGAGGGCAAGTATGGTATTGGCATGATTGAGAACCCTAGGCCAATTGACTTCATGATGGAGAGCAAGTTGGAGGGCATAATTGGGAGTAGTAGTTCTAGGAATTTTGATTTTTTTGGAAATAGTGATATGGGTATGGGTGGTGGGCTAGGAGATATGAATGGTACTGCTCAAAATGGGTTGCCACCAAATTTTCATGGTCTTTGCTCCCCAGCCTTTGGTGGCATGTCTATGTCCCTTGACGGCAACAACACCAGCAATGGTGCTAATAACTACTTAATGGACTCTTGCCAACGCTTGATGCTGCCTTATGATGCCAATGAGGACCATAATGCCTCAATGGATGTGAAGCCAAACCCTAAGCAACTATTGTCCCTCGAATGGCAAGACCAGGGTTGCTCTGATGCAGGCAAAGACTCATTTGGATATCTGAACGGTCCAGGATCATGGACTGGCATGATGAACGGCTATGGATCTTCCACCACAAACCCTTTGGTCTAAAAGCCAAATCTGAAGTCACAACTCATAGGTGATGATGCATGGATATTATGAACGGCTAATCTCTCTCTTGGCTTGGTTCTTTTGACCAATGACCTAATCAATGGCCATCATCACTTTCCCTACGTTATTTTATTTTATATGATATTATTATATTATATATACATAAAGCCTTTTGATGAAGGGAGGGTTCCTGGTATTTTCTTGTGTAGTGTTCCTTTCTTTCTAGCTATATCTATCTCAGGGTGGTCTTGTTTAGATTTCTATTGACTTATAAACCAAGAGAGTGTGAATGAGAAGCTTCAGAGTCCAATTCGACTGCCCTCAGTGCGTTACCTTTTGGTTTATATATATTTGTGTCTTTGTGTGCGACACGTCATGAAAGCTTTAGGATTTATGCTGTAACATCGAGGAAGATATGGTAGTTTTTTCCAGTTAAAGAAAATGCAGTAAGTACTACATTATCTTTATCTTTATGCTTGTATTGCTACTGTTATCACTAGTACAAAAAGCTTCATTAACGACTCTAAATAAAGACGGTTTAAAAATAACCATCGTTATAAAAAGCACGGTGACAATTTTGTAAATAAAAGCAAGATATAACGACGGTTCCATCTGGAACCGTCTTTAAAAGTGCATCAGGGGGACATATAACGACGGTTCCATCAGGAACCGTCTTTAAAAGCACATCAGGGGAC
>Ga0123342_1010817_pt1 | contig 10273 bp, 5 predicted proteins | sample Turbeawhitnodule_FD_89960 | JGI IMG/M metagenome (GOLD analysis project Ga0123342, IMG submission 89960) | Root nodule microbial communities of legume samples collected from Mexico - Turtle bean Mexico white nodule | ecosystem: Host-associated > Plants > Roots > Nodule | place: Mexico: Nepantla...
GGATTTTATAAGCAGAATTAACAGTAAAACAATTCGAGATATCACCTACCCACACCCACTCATCATTTCTACAAGCATCTATTTTAATAGTCTTCAATTCATCCATAAATTCATTTATAATTTATAGAAAAATATAAATTGTAATGAGCTTGTTCTACAACATCAAATACAAATGATAATAGTATGAAAAGTGATAAAATCACAAAACATTTGAACAAGCAATGAAATATCTAATATGTAAATAAATAAATCTCTACTTTGTACAAGGAAACACAATAAAAAAATATAGAATTTTCAGAAAGTATATATACGTAAATTAAATAACTAAAATCTAAAATATGCCTCCAAAATACTAAAAAAAAAATACTTGTAGTAAAGGAAGGAAATTTGGAGATTTTGATTGACTAACAAAATCTATTCTCCTCGTCCGTCAAGTAACTTTCATTTTTAATTGTGTATCAATCCGATTTTTCTATCATAATTTATGAGTATTTGAAATTTTTCTATAACAAATTTTTTATCTAAAAAAATATACTATTCTATTAGATATAAGGAATATACTATAAAATATACACTAAAAGTTACCAAAAAAAAATTGGGTAAAAAATCAATTTTTAGTTATTTTCAATGGATTTTACAAAATCAAATTAATAGTACAAAACACAAAAGTACACCAATGGATACAACAAGTGAAAACGAAGAAAAAAGGGTAAATGATAAAACAACAACAACGACAAATTAGAAACACAAAATCAATGGAGACATTAATGCATTGTTGTGATTGAGATCCCACATACAATCACCTGCCTAAATGGCGCACTTGAGCCCACCAAAACTCCAATGCAATCGGAGAAAAATGCCTACCACCAAAAAACACCCGCAACCACCGATTTTGACTACAAAAATAGTATGAAATGTTCACTAACACCCATGCAATTGTTGTCGAAGAAAGAAAACGTACAAAGAAAGAAATCATGCGAGAAAGAAGAACATTACAAGAAAATAATTAAATAACAACTAAATTTAGAGACAAAATATAATTATTCACTATATTGATTAAATTAGATACTATTTTAGAGACTAAAAAATTATTGGTATCAAAAGTAGTTTATATTATTAATGAAAATTTATAAAATGATTTTTAAATTGATATATAAATTAACTACCAAAATTTTAGCTACTAATATTTTAGATTCTAAATTAGTCTTTAAAAATAGGGGTGACAATGTGGGCTGGTCTGCTTCGCACTTGACCCACAAAAAGAGGGTCGGGTTGGCCCGCCGTGCATAGAATCTGCGGGCTGAGTTTTGTAGCCCGCCCCGCATAAGAAATATTCTTTTTTTAAAAAATAAATAAATAAAAACTTTGATTTTTTTATTATTTAGATGCATTAGGTAAATGGTCTCATAATATTATTTTCACGAGACATGCGTAGTAAGATGTTATTAAAATTTTCAGAATGTGAAATAAGAGGCTACATGAAGAAAATATGGAGGTACAAAAAAAAAATTCTACATTTTAAAGTTATGCGGGTTATGCCGACCAACCCGCCTTGGTCCGTACTTGGCCTGCACGGACTTTGGTTTATGCGGGGCGGGCTTAAGCGGGCCAGCAGGTTGAAATAAGCAACCCACCCCATGTTTTTTTCAGCACGTCCCGCCCCACTTTGTCACCCCTATCTAAAAGACTAATAAAGACTAATTTAAAATATAAAGTAATAAATAGCTAAAATTTTGGTAGTTAATGATTAGATAACAACTTAGAAACTATTTTATAATTTTTTAATAATAATAAAAACTAATTTAGATAACAATATATTTTTTAATTTATAAAATAGTCTTTAATTTAGTCAAAATAACTAATTATTCTAATTTTTAAACTTAATTTATATTTAATAATTTTTTTTATAATAAAAATTGGGAATCTAATTTGATTAATTTTATATCGAACTATTAGTGATTTAATCTAAAACTTGAAATCTATGTCGAACTAATATACACTCCGACGTAAATGTCAAGTTTTGTGTGGCAGTTCAAACAACATGCAACCAGTTCTAATTACTTATAAAAATGTTACCGTATATTTTTTTTCATTATCTTTGTTAGGTGTGACCTAAACGTAAAAGACTAATTTTGGAGTAGTCTTCCCAATCCAAGTTCAATAAAATTGAAGTCACCAGACTTCACAATTTGCCAACGCTCAAAATCTCCACAAGAAGTGTATGATCTCACTAAAGAAATTTTGTTTTAGAACTTGTTTCTTCTTCTTCTTCTTATTATATATTGATAGAAACTTTCAACATGAAATTCCCAAATGATTTCATTGAGAGGGATATGTCAAATACTTGGAACATTAATGTTTAGCTAGATATTTTATTTTGCCTATATTGTAGGTACCCTGACTACTTGCATCACGTGGTAATAGAAATATCTATGTTTGTAAACGTTCCCATATAAAAGAGGAAATTGATGCTTTTAGAGACAATCAAGAAAGACACATCGCAGATATATACAAGATTGGTAAGTATCATCTACCTGCCATAAATAATGTGTAATGTTTGGATATGTGTAAGAGATTATATATATATATATATATATAATTTTTATTTTTTTTCTTTGAATTTTTTTTTTATAAACCTTGCATACGATCAATACATTATACATTACTAAATATATGTCATCACATAAAAAAAGTATTATTAAAAAAAGAAAAAAGAAAGGAAATATAAAAAAAGTATGGGGAACTAGACCAAAACTCATATATTAACAAAAACATATGTAGACTATACCCTATTCATAAAGAATTCTAAGAACAGACTAGGTGGAAATCTATTGTACCAAGGAAATAATTCTCTATGAATAAATCCTAAATTAGTCAACTTATCAGTACATGCATTCTCTTCACAAAAAATATGACACTACAAAAAAAACTCAATTTATCTACAAAAGAATTCCGTAAGTAATAGCCAAAATATGTAGGTAAATCAACATTACCTACGGATTATCCATGGTGTAATCTAGGCGTAGGTAATTCACCTACGGACATTGTGTCCGTGAGTAACGAAAACAGTAGTCATCCACCAACTTCAGTCTGTAGGTAATGTGTCCATGGGTAAATCCATAGGTAATTCAACCTACTTTATTTTTAAATTTTCAATTATTATTTGAATATTTTTTTTTATTTTCAATTATTATTTACAAATATTATTTTATACTCATTTTTATGATTATTATTGAAAATTATTATATATGCTATGACAATTATAATTGAAGCCAAGTCCCTTAAAGAATGACCAAAGAAGCTTTAACAATTACATCACTAAGCTTTTGTTGTCATGTTATGATTATTATTATACTTATTAATATGATTATCAATATTAATATAATTAATAATATAAAAATTATTAACATTATTCATATATCTAATATTATTAATATTAATTTTATTAATATTTTTATTTATATTATTTATATTATTAATGTTATTATTCCTAATATTATTAATTTTATTCATATTATTAATATCATTAACACTATTAATATTATAAATATAATACTAATAATATTATTAATTTTATAATATTAATAATATGTATACTTATTAGTTATGATAATTATTAGTTATTGTTATTTATGAATATTAATTATGACGTTATAATTATTCATATTATAATAATATTATGATAATAGTTGGTAGGTAATAGATATCCGTAAGTAATATTTGGTAGATAATAGAGATTTGTGGGTAATAGAGATCTGTGGGTAATAATTGGTAGGTAATAGAGATCCATGGATAATAGTTGGTTGGTAATAAAGATTCGTGGGTAAAAGTAGGTAGATAATAAGATATGTGGGTAATAGTTGGTAGGTAATGCTGAATTTACCTACGAATTCACATCCGTGGATAAAAATCCGTAAATAATACTAATTTTTTTTATAGTGTGAGTAACTATAAACCTGATTTTTCCACCGTAATTAAGACAAATATTCTATCGATTATGAAGTATTCACGAAACATTAGTTATAACGGTAAAATAAATTGACTTTGAAAAAAAAAACATTTTATGTTAAAAATGTCAGAAAAGAAATAAATCTAAACTACTTTATAAAGTATTGTTCAGATTTTCTACTTAAAGAAAATGATATTTCTTTTTTTTCTTCTTCTACAAAGTGAATGAATTTACCCTTGTTGAAACAGTGAGGTGTTGAGTAGTCTCCATTGGACAAACTTTGTTATCTTCTTCTGATGAAACTAGAGTCCTGAGTAGAGTAGAGTAAAGGAGAACAACAACCTAGAGCCTAGAAGATATCAATGTCTAGGCATGCAGTTGGTATACTGAAACGAGTCTAGATTAACCAAATTGGAACTTCCACCTGACCCTTTCGCCACCTTTTTTAGTTGTGGTGGATCACCCCTGAATTAATGAACCCTATGCCAATTCTCCATTGATGAGATGGTTGAACAGTTACTCAAAGATTCCAAGTTTTAGGGCTATGTCCAATCAAACACATGGCCCTACCACCCCTTTATTTTCAACCCATTAATGCTGCACCCTTTCAGTTTTCTCCACCTTGGAAGCATGGAAGGGAGGATCGTACTGCACTGTTCACGAGATGCCTCAAGTTATGACCTCACTAATTGCCACCACAACAATCGCCCCATATTTCCCACCTTCTGCCCCCACATTCACATTTTCATCATTTTAAATTATGTATATTCACGCCATGCATGCACCTATATTTACACATAACTAAACTTCATTTATAGCTATATGTTTATTGATTATTAACGCATTTTATCATAATGTAAGCTTTTGTTTCTCTACTTTGCTAACTCCAAGGCAATTATATACACATGTAGTTAAGAGGTTTAGCATATCATATATAAAGCCATAGATTCTGATATATAGTGGAATGCATCAGTTAAGTAGTTGTATGATAATTGATTGTGATCACTATATGTTGGTAATGAATATGAAAATGGAAGTGGTGTACACGTGCCGTAAAGATTTTGATACTTGTAGGAATTGGAATAGTTAAAGTTGAAAGAGTTGAGTTTCATTACATGCAGTACTTTTACATCGCCATCACAGTCTCTCTGGTGATAACTAAGTGGGAGAGCGACACACGCCTCGTCTTCTACAGTTCTCCATGTCTACTTACTCTGTTCATATTACCACTCTCACTTATAGTTTTGTGTGTTTACTGTCTCAGTCTGATATGGAAAGAGACTGTACCATCGCACACTCACTCTCACTTTTGGGTGTATGCGTGTGTGCACACTTCAGATGAACATAGAGAGAGAGTTTTTTTTCTTATAAAAAAGAGAGAGAAAGCTGATTAAATATGCCGAAAGAAGAGCAATGAATCATGGAGATGCTATGGTACTGGAGAAAAAATTGTGATGATGTTTTGGTACAGTTAGCTTTTAAGTCAATAATTGAATGAGTTGCACACTACTATGATAATATGAAAATTCATAATTTTTTTAAAATACTGTTGAAATTCTAAAAGTTATATAAAAGAAGTCAATAAACATTGGCTGAGAAATTCAACATTGAAGGAACTAAGTAAGAAAGAGGAGAGAAGAGATGAAAATGAATATTGAAGTGAGAGGTTGTTCCATTATTATATGATATATTTTGGCGTTATCTCTTATGCGATTTTGAACAGTGGCAGAAGCAGTGTGAGCAGCAATGTATAGTAGATTCCTGTGCAGTTTTATGTCAACCTTCATGCGTGTGTAGCATTATTACTGTGTAAAATTTTATTATTATCTTTTAGCATCTAATGAGTTAGTTTTAAGTATGCGTGGTGGAGTGATAGATAGATGGTAACTGTAACTGATACCGTGAAAGAAAAATAACTTGCACATGCGTCTGTGACTCCTGAAATTAAAACTATTTCAGCTCTCTATTCTATGCTTTGCCTCCTCCTCTGTTCTCTCTTTCCTACTTCTGTCTCTACTCCATTTCCAAACATTTCAAGATCCACATATAGTTATCATCCTTATAATTTTCTTCATTGCACGTGCGGAAATTTTACACAAATAGTCCAAATTTACTGAAATGGATAATTTTTAAAAAAATTACACAGTTAAATAAGTCTTGTTGGTAAAAATGACTTTAAAACGAAGAATTCGTATTTGGAAGAAAGATTTTTCAGTTCTAATCATTTTTTTTTTATTTCATAAGAATTTTTTTTCCATTTGTGTTGAAGTCTTATCACCAACCATGTTTTTGTTTTTTTTTTAATTGTGTTGTAATTTAATTGTATAATCTTTATCATATTTATGTTGAAGTCATGCTTAGAAGCACGACTTTTTTTTTTTCATGTAGGAAGTCGTGTTTGCTAGGATGTTTTTTAATTTTTTTAAGTCGTACTTGCTAGCATGATTTTCGTTCTTTTTGTTTTTTTTTTTATATTTTTATATTTTTAACTTTTATAAATTTAGATAATTTAATTAATTATATACTTATATATTAATTGAATTTATTTTGGATAATTTAAAATATTAATGAAGTCAAAAATATTTTAAATACGTTTTCTAAAAAACAGTAAAATAATTAATTAATTAATAAAATCACTTATTTTAATTGAATGCAATTTTTAAAAATTTAAAGCAGTCTCACTAAATTATATGTTACTATTAAAATAAGATTAATTAAAAGAAATATAGAAATATCGTTAATAAGAACAATACAAACATTTATCTATGAGAATTAGTGTTATAAGGTGGCATTTTACGTTGTCCTTCTGGTCTTCTATGTGTTCCATGTTCGATGAATGATTGAGATGTCAAGTGAAACTGGTGCTCCATGTTCATTTTGATCATGCTCCTCTTCATCGTCTCCACTATATTCATCGGAAATTTGTGAAGACATGGTTTATAGATGGTATTGGATTGTTTACAAATAGCAGGGTGGTCGAAGAAGTGACAAATATATTATGTGATGGAATTGACGAAAAATTTGACTAAGATGGAAACATGTTATATGTGGAAGAAACTTGATGTTGAAATTATGATTGACCAAGCGTAGTGTGAATGTTACCCATGCATATGAACATTGGAGGTGGTTGAAAACTAAAACAATCAATATATTGTGGTTGAAATTGTTGATCACTAGTTGAAGATCCAATATGTTAATATTGTGGTTGGGTTGTGCTTGTTCAAGGGCATGTGATGTGTCATACTGTTGGAAAAGTAATGGTTAGTTGATTAAAAATTGCATAATCAAATGTAATAGAAAATAAACTTACATTGTCCTCTAACATATGTTTGTTGAGGTGTTATGTACCAAATAGTACATTGGATGTACCATTGCATATATTGTGGAGTGTCACGCAAATAGCTATTTCTAAGAACTGGTGTCCTTAAATTAGGCGTTTATGTTGATCATTCTACATGGTGATCCACTTTTCACGATATTGCAACCAATATCTATCCGTTCTTTCTCTCATGTCATCTTTATGAAGTTGATCTAAGTTTAACGGGTCTGTAGGAATACATTGGTGAAGTCCAAACTGCCTCATGACTTATCATCTTTATGAAACTTCACCGTGGAAAAACATATAAGAGGAACAATTTCACGATTGACAAAAGGGACGTCAATAGTGATCAAACACTTGATGTTATCTGCATAATAACAAGTCCACAAAAACTTAAACAAATATTTTATTAGGAGGAGTGTGGCAAAATAACTATGAGGAGAATAATGTAACAATTGAATTTAGAAAGAATATCTCCTTCGTTTGCAAGTGGTCAAATGTGTTTCATAAAAGATGAAGTTCATATATAGGTGTCCTTGTCCTTTGTACTAGACGAGATCACCTATGATAAAGAATAATTACTTAATGAACAAAAAAATATAAGTGTTACATTCAATTACGTTGTTAAAGGTAAAAAATTAACCTTTTCACCAGTGGAAATGCAAGATCGACTTCAATGTTTTTAGTAGTTAAATGCTCAATTGTGGGAGAAATACATGTTATATGATCACAAGCTCTTGATTGCAATAATAGCATGCAACCTCCAATATTTTGTTGGTTGAAGTCAATGCCATGATATAGCAAATGATAAAGACATGCTAAAATAGTTGAGTCCTAACTATAATTTGACACGTAATTAAGGTTAGTCAATAACAAAAGATACATCAAATGAACTCTAGTTGCTGATTTATTCGACATCAACAAACTTTTGATTAGTGTCAAAATATGTGCTTGTGTGTGTTCACTTATAATGAGCTTGATTTCATTATCAAGAAACACTCAAAAAAATATAATAGTCAATAATAGCATGTATAACAATTGTCAATAATAGCATGTATAACAATTGTCAATAATAATCCTAAAAATAGACATAAATAATATTTGCAAGTAATATTTGGAAATAATAAAAAAGATTCAAATAATAATTAAAAATTTAAAAATAAAATATGATGAACTACCTATGGATTTACCCACAAACTGGAGTTGGTAGGTAACTACTGTTTTCGTTATCCACGAACACACTCTCCGTAGGTAAATTACTTACGCCCACATTACATACGAATTTTGTTTTGTGGGTAATACATAGGTAATGTTGATTTACCTACGGATTTTGGTTGTTACCTACGAAATTCTTCCGTAAATAAATTGAGTTTTTCTTGTAGTGTCAGCCAAGACACTTTTATTGAATTTCCTTTAACTACTTATGCAATTGGTAATAGATCGAGTAGTTGTTCACACATTGAAACAAAGTCACTAAATGTCACACCAGTTGTAGGTCTTCCATCAATTGGAGACAAATTTACAATACAACGCCCTTTAAAATGGTTGTGCATTCTCAAGAGGAAAATGAAAGGTGTATGTTTCTGTTCTTCATCGTTCAACTAATGTTGATATCAATTGATAATTGATATGAATATATGTTAAGTTTAACATGTGATCAAATCCAACATTATGAATTAAAGTTTGTACTCGTGGGTCAACTATGTGCAAATTTTTTATTATCCAAATTGCATGATGTCGAAGTCAACATCATTTTTCATTATCCTATCAAATTGACTTAATTTTATGTTTGTATTGTAGTCGTAATAAAACATATCAGATGAAAATTTGTAATTGAGACTCGTAACAATAAAAACCTAATATTAACAGGAAATGTTAATTATTTATAAACTTTATCAAAAACTTCAAAAAATTATTTTAAACAGGAAATAAGAACGAAATTCATAAATATACTATAAATATAAGATAATTTAAACCTTAAAATGATAGTTTATTAATGTGTTATTTTAGGCTTAAACAAGTGTCATATTTTTAATATTTCACCAACTTTTATTTAAGTAATATGGGTATCTAATAAATTAAACATGTTTTTAATTAAGTCATGGTTAACCTTTTGTCAAGTTTCTCTATAAATTAAAAATTAAATACTTATTTCAATCTTTTGATGTGTACTATTTAAAGAGGATATAAAAAATTCAAATATAAATACATTTTTTTCAAAAATATAAAATAAAAATTATTTAATTCAAATATTAGTTTTTTTATAAAGCATTAAGATTCGTAGAAGAAAGATTGGTTTATTATTTTTTTATAAAGCGTTAAGAAATATTAATTATTTTTAATAAATCATTAATATTAAAATAATAACATTTTAATAAGTATTGATTCTTAAAGAGTACTTTTGTTCTATATTTATTTGAGAAAATTGTTTTAAAGGAAGAGGTAATTTTTTCTTACTTAGAATGAAATGCTAGTGCATAAAGGTTGTTTAACAAGAGATATAGACACAACTTTAAATCCACACGTTGTCTAAAAAAATGTGATGGTATTTTTGTAAATAATGTGAAATTATAGGCTACGATTGTGGGGAGGATCATTGCTTATACTAAGCAGAAGTGAATAAGCGACGATTATATAGTGGACATAGGTGATGATTATATGGGGAACCGTGGCTTAATCACAAAAATAGTTGATTTTCTATCATAATAAATAACATATGCAATGTCCATATGCAAGAAAAAAATCACTATATTGTGAATAGCAATAAAGAAATTGTTATAGAGATGAGTTCTAATTATACCTTACAAAGCTTTTATGGAAAATTGAAGTGAAACCACAAGACACATTTGGAGGAGAAAAAAGAGTTTTTTTTTTTTTTTTTTTTTTCAAAAAAAAATTTACTAATTAAGTTTTTTTTTTTTTTTTTTACTCCCCCATACAACAAAAAAAATAATGGGAAAGTGTGGATCAATGACTCCATTAAAATTAAAAAGAAAACAAAAAAA
>Ga0123342_1010818_pt1 | contig 10273 bp, 3 predicted proteins | sample Turbeawhitnodule_FD_89960 | JGI IMG/M metagenome (GOLD analysis project Ga0123342, IMG submission 89960) | Root nodule microbial communities of legume samples collected from Mexico - Turtle bean Mexico white nodule | ecosystem: Host-associated > Plants > Roots > Nodule | place: Mexico: Nepantla...
AGAAAGCCCAAGTCCAAACCATGAGGGGCAAGGCCAAGCATTAAATAAAAGAGCATCATTTGAATTACTTTTGTATAGTTGTAGGAGGTATGAATATTAAATAAAGAGTGTGAATAGTTAGGGGGGTGTAGACACATTTTAGGAGGTGCTGAAAATAGGAAAGGAGTCACATTTACTTCATGACTAGGTGGCACCAATTTGCATTTGAATTTGGAGGGAACTTTGAGTTTCATTTGTGCTTCATTTCAGCCCTCTTCTATTATAAATAGAGAGGTTGGGCTCTTGTAAATTCAGATTGGATATTTGATATAGCGAAACTCTACTCAATTTGAGAGAGAATTGTGAGATTTGGTTCTCCTTTTTCCATAGTCTTATCTTGTGAGCTTTTGGAGAGCTTCAAGTGGCGGCTTTCTACACTCATCTTGGAGCTCCATCACCAAGTGCGTGTTCATCTCCAACTCCATCTCATTCAAGTCTTCATCCACATAAGTTTCATTTTCTTTCATCTCCATTTTCATTTCCAATCGGTAGTTTAGCTCGTTCTTCAATTTCTACCGTTTATTCTTGTTCTAGGTGTTGTTTTAAGTTTCTATTCGGTGCATCTTGTTCCTTTGATGGTTTCAATCGGTAGATTCATTTCTTGATTCAATTCTGTCCAGTTTTTCAGTTTACACATTTCAATTGTGTTTCTATTTGTGTTCTTGTTTTATTCTTGCTTTCCTTTCAATTCCGCCAAGTGTTTGTGATAAGGACATGGCACTCATGATGTATATGAGTTTGACTCTTCATTTGGATGGCATTCTCCTCCATTGATTTTTCCTTAAGCCTCCTTAAAGTGTTGTTTCTTGTTAAGTGTCTATCCAGCTCATATCAGAAGTTGAATGAAAGACTCATTACTTTCATATTATATTGTATGTTGACTCGAAAGGGGAGCAATCGTTCGGTTCTTACTGAGGATGATCTTGTTCTCATATACTGCATTTTGAAGAAGATCAAGGTTAATTGGATTCATGTCTTCAAAGAACACATGCAAAAGTCAATAAGGTTAAATGACTACCACTTTCACTATGATGTTCTTATTTCAAAATTTATGCACTACTTTGAAATTGTCCTTGAAGAAGAACTACCGGAGGTGGTGAAGCCATCTCATGAAGTTAATAATGTATCTCTTAGCAAGATGGGATTCATTTAAGTTGGTGGAAAATGGGTAAGTAAAGATGGAGAACAAGGGGGTTCTTCAAGTGGAAACCAAGTTGAAGCTGAGGGGGATGATCAAGTTGCTCCTAATGTTGGACATGATGGAGGAGATGAACACCAAGTTGGACAAGGAGATCAAGACAATGATGTTCCTGGTGAATCCTATGGTGTTGGTCCATGCATTGAAAATATGGATGACCGCATAGCTTCCATGTCACCACCTTTTGAGAGATTGATGATTAATCGCATGGATAACATGGCTTATGATCAAAGGAATCATCATGAGTTTTATGCTGCAAGGTTCTAGAATCTAGATGATCAGATTGAAGCAGTCCAAAACCTGCTATTCAAGCTCCAGTATGGCAAGGAAGATTGAGGGATTTCATGCATCAATTTATATTTTTGCTTAAGCTTGTTGAACAATCTTAATTTTGTTTTTATCCTTTCTCTTATTCTATTTGTGAAGACAAATATGGGGAGAATTGGAGGTTTATGTGTTGTAATTCTGATACTCTATGGTGTGTGTTAAATCTGCTTTGAATTACTGCTACCATAAGCTTTGATTCACCATAATTTTGTTGCCACGCACACTAGTTTTGACACTATTTTTCTAGTTTTCTGCATAAACTTATGCAAATCTGTGTGTGCCTTCTCAAACCTAGTTTATCATGTGCTATGTATGCTTTGTATAGGCATAAATTCTATTTTGCCGGTTTTATCTAATTCAAATATTACAACACAAGCAAACCAGAGATTTATCTTTATCAAATAGTGGGAGATTATTGTACAAGGTGCTTTGATGTCTCCAAATCCAAGAGGAATTCTTGAAGACCTTGTTGTTGGTTGTGTGTGTGTGTCTAGTATTTGAATTGTTAATTCACTCCTTATGATGATCCAAGGTTAATTGAATCTTAATCTTTTTAAAAAATGAGTTTTCTAAAGAGTGTGAAATTTCAACTTGCTGAAATATCGATTCAACCGATTGTTTGACACTTAGTGGTTTTTAAAACGAGTTTGAAAAGCTTGACTTTGCTTTCAAACTAATTCAATCTATTGATTCTTGAATTCAACCGATTGATTTTCTGAAAACCTTAACATAATTTTGTTAAGTTCGTTAAACTGATTTTTAATGATCCTAACTACTTTTGGTTTTTTATGTAACTGTTTTGACCACTTGGTAGGTGTATAAAAAGGTTGTTTTATGCTCCTATTCTTGAACTAAGAAAGAGAGATTAATAAAAACAGTTTTCAAGATTTCAAAGAGCTTTTGGATCATCTCAAGTGTGAAATAGGATTGGGTCTTGTAATTCTGAACTTTAATCTTTGGATTACCCAGGTATATTTTGTTCCCTTCTTTCTTGAATATTGTGTTTTTGTGTGGTGCAGTTTCAGAGGGTTGCTCTGAAAACTGTGTGGTTTTCCAAAGAGTGGTGGGTGTTCTTGAGGGGTTCGAGATCATCACTCTTGGTGTGTGTTTTGTAATCTAGTTTTGATTACATAGTTAATTCTCAGTGGTTAGCTGAGGACTGGATGTAGCTCTTGGTTAAGAGTGAACCAGTATAAACATCTTGTGTGAATTTCTCTTTCCCTACACTCATTAAACTGTTTTAACTTTGCTTTTCAAAACTGCTGGTATAAACAATCGGTTGTTTCATGAAAACAACAGGTTGATTTTCTATATCAAGTTTAAAAATAGTTTTCTAATTAGGTAAACAAGTTTTAAATTGATTGATTTTTCTTAGCCTTTCACTCTACCTTCAATATTTGTGAAAATCTTTTAAAAACAATTCACCCCCCTCTTATTTAAGGCCCCTAATTCTAACAGGAATATCTAACACCAAAGGTAAAGTACCATTTTTTTGCTCACCTGGTTCATTTCATTTTGTAGGAAAACAGGTTTTATATACTAACTTGGAGTTTTTATGCAATCTTCCATCAACAAATCTTTCCTTATGTTTTTGATTTTGGATCACCAAAAGGTGGTGTGGGAAGGCATGTTCTTTTTTAGATTTTGTAGTCTATAAAAAATATATTTTGTGTTGGGATTCATTTTGTTTTTATTGCAAATTATCTCTTGAAATTCTATTGGTGATAGGTTGGGAATGTTTTGTTTTAATTTTCGAGTAAGATAACAATAGTTAGGTAAGGAATGGGTAGATCATGATCACCACACCATTGAGAGGTAGTGAGTAGGAATTGTTTTCTTTTTTATGTTTTATGTATAGTTGTAGGTATTTTGTAAATGGGTTAGAGTAACCTTAGTACCCTATTTAATATAATCCTTATTGCTAATTAAAAAAAATATTTTTTTTAGTAGCATAGCTTTGTAATTCTTGAAATTCCAACTACATCATTTCTTCTACATCTTGAAAATCGAATAAGGTAATCATCTTCACCCTCTAATCATCAAAATTCTTTCCATCAAAAACACTGATAAAGTACTACAAACAACATTGCTGAAACTCATCATTTTTCCTTGTTTGAAGACTTAGGTTCTTAATTAAAAAACACATCTCGAAGGTCGATGGATCAACCTTGATCTTGATAGTAATTAGTAGAAATCACAAACACAAGTAAGAAGAAAGAAATTTTAGAAAAATAATTTCTATATTATTTTGAAATGTACATCCTTGCACTTTTAATAAAAGGTACCTTATATAGTATTAATTAACTAAGATAATAATTGTCTAACAAAATTTTGTAAATTATGATTTCTAACACCATTTTCATTTTCAACTCCTAGTTGCATTGATGGTTTAGAAGTAGAAGGAAGATGAAAAAGAAAATAGATCTGATTTAAAATTTGACGATGCAAAAATTAATATGTTTAAATGTTTTATTTCATTTTGAATACTTTTATATGTTTATACAATTGTATATGTTAAATTATAATAATCTTATAAATTCAATAGATTAATAATCATTTAATATGTTGGTCACATCATATTAATGAGACAATTTTAAAGTTATGAACATATACACTTGTGTAGGTAGATCCATTGTTAACAATGGCCACAATACAACTTTTTCCCATTATATTGAACTCATTGCTAAATATTGAAACATAATATTAAGCTAAGTAGCTAACTAAATATGCAACTTCAAATGAGAATCTTTTAATCAAAAGTATAAACTATTTCAACTTTAATTCATGTGATCTAATATTTTTCAACATAGTGTTAAAACTTACTAATCTTACATCTATATAAAAAAATCAAAGAAGAAAGAAATGGTCTAAAAACTTATGAACCTAAAGCAATACAATGTTAATCAAATCAAATTTCAATTTTAAGTTATGTTACCCATTACCACCACATATATAATATTAACCTAAGCATTTGACTAAATATGTTACTTCAAGTATTTTCAACAAGAGTTCTATGTAGTTAAAATTAAATCCACATTGTTCAATTTTTGTAATAAAAGATTACAATTTGTAGATCTTACTTTTTTGACAAAATTAACAAGATTTTATTTATAATAAGTTCAACATGTGATTCTTTAGGGTCGACATTCATTAACAAAAATTTACATAACACTCTCAAATTTTAAAAATAAATTAAAAAAAGTAATATATATATATATATATAAATGATCCTAAAAATGATTAACCAACAAATACATTGTAAAATAAATTACCTTTCATGTCTCATGACAATTTTATTTTATAACAACATTACACAGTGATATTGCATCAGAGAATATATTGAAGTTTGAACCACAAATGATCAAGGAAATGAAAATAGGCGTAACGCCATGATCTACAAATGAATAAAGGACCAACCACTATCCAAAATCCAACGACAAATCCAGATGCCATAGTCACAAAAAACCAATTCACTCCAAGCCTATCGCTTCCTTTGTCATTGTGATCAAAATTATGAACTTTCACATTGGAGCTACAACTTATGGGTAGTGGTGGACCACAGAGATTGTTGGCAATAAAGTTGGAGGCATCAAAGGTTTGCAATTGAACTCCTTCTGGAATTTTCCCTTTCAATTGATTATAAGACAAGTCTAGCATACTAAGAAAGCTCAAATTTGAAATGGTTGGAGGAATTTCACCAGAAAGTTTATTCCTTGAGAAATCGATAGACAATAATGATCTCATATTACCAATGCTTCCTGGAATGTGACCACTTAGTTGGTTATAGGACAAGTTCAAAAATCTCAATTCATATAAATCCATGAGTTCACTTGGTATTTCTCCTACTAATTTGTTATTAGACAAATCAATGCTTGTCACCAACCCGAGAAAGCTTTTGTACTCATCTTCTCTTCCTTTTAGCCAAAGAACAACACTGAATATGCTAAACTCCAAAAGTATAGGTGAAATCTTTATAGAATAAGAACCAATAAAAGGCATCATGAATTTCTCCATATGTTTCATGACCTTTAAGCTATTAAAACAAGTAGGTATATTTCCAGTCAAATTATTTAGTGCAAGGTCTAACACTTGAATAAGTCTCATATCACATATTTTATCAGGAATATGACCCCAAAATTTATTTGATCGAAGGATGAGAAACTTCATATCTAAAAGTCTCTCTCCAACCCAAGTTGGAATTGTTCCTGAAAAATTATTTTCTCCAAAATCCAACACAATCAATTTATTGATCTTCTTCAAAATTGTAGGAAATGTTCCTGAGAGCAAGTTGTTACGGATGCATAAAGATTGTAGCTTTGTCAAGGAACCCATGGATTGAGGAAATTTCCCAACAAAATTGTTGCTTTGTAAATTTATATCCACTAGATATGACCAAATGCCCCAACAATCGGGTATTTCTCCTAACAGATTATTTGATGCAAGATTGAGAAATTCTAACCACATTTGGTTGTCTTGACTTCTGCATAAAAAATCATGCATGGATTTGGAGAATGAGTTGCTTGAAAGATCTAATGAAACCACACTAGTTGAAAGAGAGGGCAATTTGCCACATAAGTTATTTGCACTCAAATCAACAACATTGATAGATATTGGATTCATTAATGTAGTCCCAAGCTCACCATGGATATAATTGTGAGAGAGGTTCAAAAGGGTAATTGGAGAAAATGTTTCCCAAAACCAAGAGGGAATAAAATCTAAAATACCTGTGTTTGACATCGCTAAATACTGAAGGTTCTTGTTTTGTGACTGAATCCATAATGGAAAGTTGGGACCTAATTGCCAAGAGCTCATATCCAAATAGGTAAGCTGAAAAGTAGGATGCCAATTGGGACCTACTTTTAAAGTCAAATTGTTTCCTGATGCATGAAATTCACTCAAGTTGGTAAGATTTTCAAGATGACCTTCCTTGACAACTCCTTGAAAGCAATTGTCACCAATGTCAAGGTGTGACAATTTAGAGAGTGTTATGAGACTTTCAAATGGATTTCCACTAAAACGATTCGAGGATAGAACAAGAACTCTTAATGATGATAGTTTTTCAAGTGATCTTGGAAGTTCTCCACCAATTTTATTTCTATAAAAATTCATTATGATAACATTTTTATAAACCCAAAATTCTTGTGTTAGATTACCCGAAAGTTGATTGTGTGACATATCAAGTGCAATAAGAGAAGTCATATTTCCCAAAGAAGTTGGAATTGGACCTTCAAGTTGATTGTGTGACAAATCAAGTGTAATAGCAGAAGTCAAATTTCCCAAAGAATTTGGAATTGGACCTTCAAGTTGATTGTATGATAGATCAAGTGCAATCAGAGAAGACACATTTCCCAAAGAAGTTGGAATTGGACCTTTAAGTTGATTGGATGACAAATCAAGTGTAATCAAGGAAGTCACATTTTCCAGGACATTCGGAATAATCCCCTGTAAGATGTTGGATGATAGGTCCAAAAACTTGAGATGAGGAAAACTACCGTAAAACCAATCAGGTATCGAAGATGAGATAGTATTTTCCTTTAGGTTAAGATTTTCAAGAAGTGTGAGGTTTCGAAGACCATAAGGAATTGGACCTTTGATCTGGTTGAAACTTAAAATAAGAGAAACAAGTTTCTTCTGTCCAAACACCCACTTTGGAACAAAATTTTTCGAAGAAGGATAATAAATATGTGAAAGATCAAGAGTGAGGAGAGACGAAAAGTTAAGAAATGATGATTGATTATAGGGAGGAAGTGTACATCCTGATAACTGTAGGTGCATCAAAGAAGGAAGAGCTTGGAGAGTGTGAAGCCACTGAAACGATTGGGACAGGATTGCACCTCCCAAGTCAAGGTATTGAAGTTTTGAAAGACTTGATAGCCAATCAATATTTTCTATAAACTGATAACTATTGAGGTCAAGGTAAAGCAAATTGGTGAGATTCCCAATTTGAGAGAGAATTGTCCCATAGGCAACATACCTTAGGCCTAGATAGGCTAAATTGGAAAGATTCCCAATCTGAAGAGGAATGCCCATGAATCCAGAATTAGAGAGGTCCAAGTGAATTAAAGTGTTCATTCTCCCAACAAAAGAAGGAATTGGCATACCTTCTCCAAGAAATTCATTGGAGCTCAGGTCAAGATAGAGCAAATTTGAGAGATTTTCAAAATGAGGAGGAATGTTTCCTGTGAATCCAGCATGAGAAAGGTTGAGGTGAGTTAAGGAAGTGATTGTTGCAATGAAAGAAGGAATTGGACTGCTTCCAAAATCATTGCCGCTGATATCCAAGTAATTCAAATGCTTCAAATCAACCAAACAAGCATTTATCTCTCCACCGAACGCTTGTCTACTATACTCTTCGTATAATTCTTCATAAACGTAATTATAAGCATTTGGAACTAGGTCCTCATCGAAAGTACGAAGTGGATTTGGAACTAGATCCTCATCGAAAGTAGGAAATGGAGTGTTGAGGTGAAGCTCTGCAATGTGGGATGTAATGATGTTGCAGACAACACCATCCCATTGGCAGCAATTGGAATTGGCAGTAGCATTCCAAGAAGAGAGTCTGTTTGAAGGATCTTTGAGATGATGCTTAAACTTCAACAGTGTCTCTCTCTCACTTCCGATGCACACTGTGTCTCTGCACACACAAAGGGAAACCCAGCATAGAAGAAGAAACACAGTGATGAAAAGGGAGGAATTCATGATGAGAGAGGTTGTTTGTGTAATAGAAAGAAGTGTTTAGTGGGTATGTATATAAAACTTGTTTAGAGTGTATTTATAGGGCTACTGAGCCTTACTATAGTATCCAATTCAATGAAGGTGGTGAGTAATTCCATGTTACGCGTTTTGCCAATCTCTCTTTATTCTAATACTTTGAATCTGACTCTGAAATAATACACTTTAGTGACTATCCATATAAAAGTTTGGTTTCGTTGAGCCTTTACTATAGAATCCAATTCAGTGAAGGTGCTGAGTAATTCCATGTTCCTACTAAATACGCGTTTTCCTTTTCTCTCTTTTCAATATAAACTTAAAGATGAATTAATGGATCACAACTATCACGTTTGAGAGCCGTTTTCACGTTGCGGGACAGGATTTGTTTAATCCAATTTGATTTATTTATGACAAGAGAAAAAAAAAATTAACAACTAAAATTTTTAAAAACTAATATATGTCAATTATTTTAATATGTTTTAAAATTAATAAAATATATTGTTCATGTTGATATGATGGAGTCAAATGATTGTATATCCATGAAATACTACAAGATATAATGAATTAAAATTAGTCAATGAACTATAAAAAGTTTATTTACTAATGAAGTAGTGAAACATTATTATCTAGTTAAACCTCTTTCACTTTAGGTCCATACAATGGTCATCACTTATTGTATTACAACATCTTTTGCGATCTTGTATTTGGACTATCATTTAAAATTTTGTTGAATTAAATATTTGTCACTAGACTAAAAATTAAAATTAATAGTTAAGACATAGTTCTTTCTATTTAAGAAGGTAGTAGCTTAAACATCATGATTCGGTTATAAGTTGGTCCATCTAACCTATGTCATAAAATAATTGATGTCACTTGCAAGAATCTTTCCTTAACAATTGTTCTACTTGGAACAATTGATGTCACTTGCAACAATATCCTCCTCAGCAATTACCCCACAAGATTATGATTGAAGTTATGTATAAGTAATAAGTAAGTAGGATAACTAATTTATTTTCTTAAAATCCACTCAAAGAGTTAACTGAGTCATCAAAAGTATATGCATCTTTAACATGATTCTACTTTCATTTGTTATGGTAGGAAGACAATGATAGAGTTCGAATTTCACTTTTTTCATCCAAGCAGTATGTGAAGGTCATGTGTTTCTTATACTCTTTTATCATGATTCGTGAATTTCTTTACGTTAGTACTTGAGAGGTAATAAGGCAATTTTTGTAGACATGATGAGTAGCGAGTAAGTACTACTCATGCCTACCATGACATGTTTTCATTGCTAACACTCCAATACAATTGCTAAAAGATTCAATATTTGGCCCAATGGTCACTCTTGTGTTGTTGTCAATCGTTAGTAGTGTCCTTTCACCTCTTAGCATCTAAGTGAGAAGGACCTTGATCTAGTAAATCCTCTAGCAAATTTTGTCGATGTCACATATAAAGTAGTTACAATCTGATTATCAATCATGTGTCTATGAATAAATTAAAGTAAAAAATGTTAATAACATTAAAAATCAAGTAATACAAGAAAAGATTATCAATATTAACAAAGAAAATATATTCATACATATAAAATGTGCAAAGGTTATATGTATATTCTTTTGTCATGGTGTTTTCGAGTGACATGTATATGGTTGACGACATCATTGTTATCTTTATTAATCATTGTTTTTTTTTTTTTATCAGCAAAGAATTAATTTAAATTAAGGGGATACAAGAGGGGTATCCCAACTCTTTACACAACCCAAACCCTATTTTCTACTCACGCTCAGAGATCACCACTACATTTCTAAGACGACAATGATGCACAACTTCGGCGATCCCCGACTACACACGCACAGATACCGCCTATTCACCGACCGGCGATCATGTTGGTCACGGTGATGATGCATACCTTCGGCGACCACCGACTACACAATGCTTTATCGACTGGCGATCATATTGGCCTTCCACGTGTCCTCATCCACATCGCCCCTCACTTCCAAT
>Ga0123342_1010820_pt1 | contig 10272 bp, 3 predicted proteins | sample Turbeawhitnodule_FD_89960 | JGI IMG/M metagenome (GOLD analysis project Ga0123342, IMG submission 89960) | Root nodule microbial communities of legume samples collected from Mexico - Turtle bean Mexico white nodule | ecosystem: Host-associated > Plants > Roots > Nodule | place: Mexico: Nepantla...
GAAGTGTGTGTCTTGAGGGGATCAAGGTCACTTTCTTGGTTGTGTTGTAAGTGATCTAGGTTTGATTGCTTAGTGGAATTCCTCATTGGTTTCTGAGAAGACTGGATGTAGCTCTGGGTTTAGAGTGAACCAAATAAACATCTGTGTGCTTTCTCTCTTCCTTAACTCTTTAAATTCAGTTTTGATTTTGTAAACTGGTATAAACAACTGATTGTTTCTGTGAAACAACTGATTGTTTTTCTGGTGCTGTTTATTTTGCTTATTGTTTTGGCAAACTGAATTCCTTATCAATTGTTTCTTGAGATAATTTCATTCTTGACTTAAAAGTTTTCGAAATCCCTCTTTAAACCATTCACTCCCCTATAGTTTAAAGCCATCCATTCTAACAAAAAGGCATGACAATGAGATCTGAATGGAAAAAAAGTAGCACAATAATTTTTTTTTCAATTAAAAATTGCAATTTTAAAGTGGTTTTTAGAAGTGAATACATCAATACCCTAAAATTTATATTAATTTTTTTTTGAAATTTTAATAAAAATTTATATTACTTTTCATTTCAAACTCTAATAGACTTATTAAGTTAAATCAATATATGTAATCCACCCAAATATAAAAAAATAGTATCATGTAATTAATTGTTTAGAATTTATTTTAATCTTTTTTGTATTGGGTGGTGCCAAACTTTTTTGGAATAAAATGAGGAGAGAAAGAAAAAATTGTTGTTAAACATGATTTCTTATTATGATGAACAAAGGGAGAATAAGAGAAGTAGTGATATGATATGGTATAGAGGGTGCCTAATAATATTGTGATGTAGATAGAGATATCAATTTGATTCATACTTATGGGTCAACTGTAACCCACTCTTAAATTAAGCCTCATCTTATTGATTTACTAAATGATTAGGTTGAAAAATTCCTAGCCCTCAAAGCCTTCACATAAAGTGATTAGGGTTAGGTTCAAAGTGGTTTGGGTTAGGGTCAAAGTGGTTTAACACACTACAAGACCTTAATTAACTCTTAAATACCTTTCAAAATTACACGAGTCCTTATAATATTCTAAATTTTAAATTGATTCCTAGATATCTTACATTAACTATAAATTGATCCTTAATTAATTTTATTATTTGTAATTTAATTGCAAGGTTGAGGTTTAACCCAACTTGTATGAGGCCAACTCGACCCAACCTAACTTGGGCTCGACTCGGTGCAACCCTATCTTGCATGCCTGGGCCCAACTTGACCAGATCTTTGATGACTTAGATATAAGTTAACCTAGACTGACACAAATTGGCCTAATCTTGGCTCAAGCCAACTCGATTTAAACTAAACCCACTCCAACTTAATATGACCTTGGCTTGGGTTGATTTGAGCTTAACCTGACCTAATAAAGCCTGACTTAACCTGCCTAACATGGTCTTGCCCCACCCCGACCCAATTAACTCAGACTCAACCTGATTTAGACCCATCTTGACATAGGCCAGAGCCAACTAATTCAACCTTACTTGGGCCCAACCCATACTAATTTGGGTCAAGCCCAATCAAACATGTTTGGGCATAACTTTATGATAGTTGTCATTTAGCAATCAAATTAAAATTATTCGAGTGCAGATCGTCTAACATAGTGATATGCCATCTAACGCCAGAGAGATGATAGTATAAATGTGATTAGATGACTTCAAGTCGTCTCCCAATGAATCCAACACTAAATCTATTGAAACAGTGTTCAAAACCTATATGCAAGCATTACAAATTAGCAATAACAATAAAGTAAAGGGGATTTGTGTTTTTTAGTAAGAAAATCTAATAGATGTTGTAAGATGAATGAAAGTAGGTGACTCCCATGTTCTTCCACCAATGAATTCTTCATAGATTATCTAAAGATTATCTTCCTTCAATTTTCACGCATGGCTAAACTAAATCAAACATGCGTTAATCCAATTCAACTTAATCTTATCAGCAAAACATGTGTCTACTGATGTATTCAATACCCCCACTTGTGTCCATGTGTCTACTTATGAGATGTTTCTTTTTTATCTCTTTAATCATGCGCTCAAAAGATTAATTAGAACAATGCAAACTAACTTAGAAATCAAAATTAGAGAAAATAATTGAATCCTCAACATACGTTCAATAACAACCTTTTACAAAAACTAGATTTCAAAAAGATAAAAAAAAATAAAGCATAATTTGCTACAGATAATTGAAGAACAAAACTTCACTAAACAGAACCTCATAATTGAATAGAAAATTACAAGGGAATCCATCGATAAGGTTTTAGCCTTCTATGTGGAAAAAAAACAAGAAAATTACAAAAAAGAAATAATACTAGGTTTAGCATGTGTTGTGTGGCTATGAAACGTAGTGCAAAAGCACAACCCCTTGTTCAACCTTTGGAATCTCTTGTATAATCTTCTTTTCTTTGTACAAAATCAAATTCAAGATCTGCCTCAAGATATTGTTTTAAAATTATAAAATGTTTCCTTTTTCTATTTCAAATTATCAAGTAAATATCTTATTTCGCGGTCAATTCCAAATCTCATTCTCTAATGAACTCTCTAGTTAAAAATCGCTAACTAAAACATCTAATAGTTCTACTTAGATAATAAAATTAAGAACGTTAAAAGTAAATTACAATGAAATGTAAATTAATTAAACTTAAATTGCAAGAATGATAAATGGCTGAAAACGTAAAGGGAAAAAAGATAAATTGTAGAAAATGTAAATTGCAAAATTGTAATAACTATGAATGTAAAACATGGCATGATGAATTGTAAATTAAGAATGATCTAGAATGTGTTGAAAGTGAAAGGGAAATGTAAACTTCAAAATTCAATGATAGATTTGTAAACAAATATGAATTGAGTAGAAAAGCAGTAAAGCAAAACGAAACCCATTTCAGTAATTAAAAACAGGGACCGAAACCATGATTCAATGTTCTTCTATTTGAAATGCAAGGGACCTAAATCTAGGTTTCCTTATAATGAAGAAACATAAAAGTAATAATTTGTTTTGTATGTCCTTAAAACCCATTTTCAATTGAAAACATAAATTCTTTTAAATATTTTTTAAGAGAAAAATGCAAAAACACAGTGTTGTCTGACATGGTGTTCGAATCACTGAAATCCATTTTCATGATTGATTTTGTTTCAAAATAAGAATTAAGAAAATGTGAGAACAAAAAAGAAGAAGAAAAAGAATTCCAATAGATTGCTTAGAACACAAAATGTCATACAACAGAAAACTAAAAAATTTAAACTAAAATTGACGCGTCTACTGACTAACTAATTAAGTATCTAAGTGTAAATGTAAGTATTTAAGTATTACTTCTACTCTATTTATAATGGTTCTAATATTTACAAATGAATGAAATTTTCAACCAGGCACAAACATCGGTTGAAAAGTAACTAAGCCAACATCAATTTTTTTCTATAAATGCAATGTTGACCGTCTAGTGCAGGTTGACCAACAACTATTGACCGTCTACTGTCGGTTTCTGCATAATTTCTTCTCTTTGAGTGCTGGTTTCCAGTCTTCATTACTTCATCTTCAATTAAGATTTCCAAGGTCAAAATCAGTTCATAAATTATCCTTTCAAATGATCAAAGCACATGTTAGACGATTCAAGCAAAATAAAAGCTATAAGATGTTATTTTTGGGTGTTTTTTTGTAAAAACTCTATTATTTTGAAGAAAATACAAATCTAATCTATAAATAGAAAATAAGAAGAAAAAAAACCTCAAGGAAATACAATTAATCTAGAAAATATTGAAAAACTGAGAGTTATCTTGACACACATCTCACCCCACATGTGTGACATGTAACAAATGTCTCAATTTGCTTGTCGGACGCACATTGTCTGACACTCTTCTCATTTTGCATGATCCACACATATCACTTGCCTAAATTTATATGTATGATATGTCACTACAACTGTCATAATACATTTTCCCTCCCATGCACAACTATTATTCAAACACAACTTTAGATCAATGCATGTAGAATCCTACAATATTTGATGTGTTGTCATTTATTTGGAGGTATGGGTCTTCATTAGCAACAACAATCCACAATGTTCAATTTATCAAAAAAAATTGGATAATTAGTATTGAAGGACAAAATCATCGAAAACTCAAATATTCTCTCTATAAATAAATAATAAAAAATTTAACTTCGTGAATTCTCTTACCTTCTCAAATTCACTTCCACATTTGGTATGAAGTTCAAAATATTTATGATACTTTACAAATGCACTTTCGAAGGTCTTAAGCATATAGGTGGTATATTCTCATAGAGATTTTTAAAAAGTGTCCATGTATTTTAAAATTAAATTCATATTTTTATTTAAATAGTAAAAAAGTATAAAATAGTTATAATATATTAACAATTTTAATTAATATAATTAATATTTCATTAATTTAAACACAATAAAGTTATTGATTAAATTAATAAATTATACATACTTATATATATATAAATTTTTTTCTTGAATATTATTATTATTTTTTTAATTATTTGAAATTTCCTTCATTTTCTGTTATATTTAACTTTTATATAAATTATTAATAATAATAATATTTGATATTAAATATAATTAAAAACAACCATTTATATTAGTTTATAGTAAATTTTTAAATTTTATAATTAAAATTCAAACAAATAATTTTCTTAATTTTTAATTTTAAAAAAAAGTTAGAATTTGCTTCTTGGTTAAGCAATTTCTCACAATTATTTTGGACTGTAAATTCGGAATACAAATTTGTATTTCATTGTAAAATCTATAATGAACAATTTAGGAATATTTGAAAGTATGAGGGTGTAGGAAGAAATTATGGAAGTGAGTTTGTAGAATTTATAATGAACAATTTAGGAATATTTGAAAGTATGAGGGTATAGGAAGAAATTATGGAAGTGCAAGAAGAAATTTTCAAAGTTTTAACATACGTGGGTCGCTCGCCCTACCATGTACTTAGCTCGTGCGAGCTGTGGATTATGTAAGGGGGGTTAAGTGAATTATTGGGTTAAAATAGGTAGTGACCTAATGTTTTTTCTTATCGAGTCGAGGATCGGTCATCCTCACATTGTCATCCCTAATTATCATTAATGAGCATATATTTATTCACACTCAATAGCCTTAATCATAGATTATTGGACTATAATAATAAATAAATTCATTATTTTAATTAATATTCTTATAATTGGGTTTATTTGGGCCTTAACTATTATTTTTTGTTAATTTTGTGTTTTTAGAGTAAATTATCCAGAGGAAGCATCTACCTTTGTGAAAAAACCAAATATGCAAAAGTCCAAGTTGCTTCTTGAACCAAAACAGAAAACAAATTCTGAGGAGAAGAAAGAGAAAATAAAATCTAAAATATCTCATAAACAAAATTGGAAGCAAATAATTTGCAAAATACAAGAATTTTGGAAAGATGGACACTTGGAAATTGTTAACAAAATATAAACTACAATATTTTCCCAAGATCCTTAGAACATAAAAGCCTATAAAAGGACACAAGCATAAAAAAGAAACAGGGAGAGCTTCATAGGGTTTTCTTAGTTTCTTTTCTTCTTTGTAATTTTTTTGTTTTGCCTCCGCATGGAAGGCTAAACCTTTTTGGTTGATTCTTTTGTAATTCCCATTGAGTTCTGAGGTTTTGTTCAATAAAAGTTTTAATTTTTAATTCTTTATAACAGTTGTTTTAATAGTCTAATCTCTTGGAAAATTGGTTTTTGTGAGAGGTTGTACTTGAACGCATGATTGAGAGTCTTCCTTATCTTAAACTTTGGTTTCTTAGTTAGTTCGCATTGTTCTAATTAATTTCTTGGACGCATAATTCAAGAGAGAGGAGATAAGCATTCCCATGGAGTATACACATGGAACAAAGTGGGTATTGATTAAACCAGTAGACGCATGCTTTACTAGTGAGTTTTAGTTGAATTAGATTGGTGCATGTTCAATCTGGTTTAACTCTGTTGGAGGATTGAGAAAAGATTAATGTTTAGAGAACCTATGAAGAATTCAATGGTGGAAGAACTTGGGATCAATCACTTTTTATTTGTTATTTTAATATCTTTTATATTTTCTGCACAATTATCTCAACCCTTTTTATAATTATTGTTATTGTCAACTTTGATTGCTTGCAGATAGATTCTAAACACTGATCTACTGATTTTACTATTGGATTCGTTGGGAGATAACTTGGGATCATCTGACCACAACTATACTATCATCTCTCTAGTGTTAGACAAATCTACGCTAGAATCATATTAATTTGACAGAAAAACGACAGTTATCAATCCTCTAATGTGGATGGTCAAATATATATAAAATAAAAAATATTGCATACAAAATTCTGATATAAGTTAATTTAGTAACTATCTAGTACAATATATTATCTGTAGAAACTCAACAAAGTGATTCAATACAACTTAATTCCATTGGTCAAATATAATAAATTAAAATTTTAATTGAGTTTTAATTCACTTGTTAATTTGGATAATTTTTATTGAGTTTTGTTAAACTCTTTTGGTATATTAAGTATTTAAAATTTGGCTTGATTATCTTTTTAGTTCCTGTATTAAGGATCAAAATTTTCTATTTTTTAACTTCTCTATTAACTTGTTTACATGATTGTTTTTTATCTTGTTATTTTGCTTACTTGTCTATATAGATTAAAAATGTGAGATTTTGTGATTAATATAAAATGATATCGTGGTTAATTAATATTAATATAAAACAACAAGCGACGTTAATTGAAAATATGTTGGATAAGAAACCATCATGTTTTTAAATTATTTTTTTTTATATAAAAACTTTCATGTTAGACAATGTTCTTCAATGACTTTTATATCATCATTATTTATGTAACCGATAATAGTCGTTTTATATTAATAACAAAACATCACAATTTTAACACATGAAACAAATAAACAAGATGATAGGATGAAATACCAGTCATTATGCTAACCAAAAAGTTAAACAAGGAGTTAATTGAAAAATGTAAATTTTTTGAGTGATTAATATATAAAATAAATTAATAGAGACTAAATTAAAAATATGCAAATTTATAAAGAAATTGAAATTTAATTAAACCTAAATTAAATTTTATTATAATTTAAAAAGCAAGCTGCTTAGAAAGACTACGAAATTACTTAATATTTAAATTATTTGAACTACTAAGAATCAATCTGTCATTTTTAAATATATTCTTTAATGTTGTAAATTATTAACAGTAGTTTAATTTTTTATACAGCTTAATTTAGCTAATTGTGTGAGATGAATCCTAATAGTATAAGAAGATAAATGGAGGAGAAGTTAGTGACATTAAAAAATTGCATTTTGATGAGTGAGATGAGATAAAAGAAAGAGATTTGGCAGAGACATAAAAGATCCAAAAAAGATGAGTTTGTGGGGCGTGTACGTGTCTGAGAGCCGCAAGAGGGGACTTAACCTCTGACCACACAACACATACATAGTTACATGTTACGTGTTTATGCGGAGATAAATAAAACATGATATTATAGTGATTAGTAATTAATTATAAAATTCCGTAGATTCTGGGTTTTGTTTTGCTTTGATGTCGCTGTGACAGTGAATGAACCACACACGCAGACGCAGCAGCAGCAGCATGCAGATGAAGACAGTAGTTACCACAAACGAAAACCAAAAATAGAAAACAGAAAAAGAAAACACGTATCTAGGTGGGTGTAGCGACAATATAGCTTCATCCTACCTATTGTTAAATGTTTTTTTATTTTCTTTATTTATAATTTTATTTTCTTCTCCACCTGCCCCATTTAAATATGGGAGGTGCTTTTCAATTATTGAGGTTTGTTTGCAGAACATGACATGAACAAAATCCTGCACGTGTGTGCTTCCACCTCTTCCCATACATTTGTTGCACGCTTGGGAATTCCGGCTTTCGCCACTTTGCAATCAGACAAAATTCACATTTTTCTTCCGGCTACTGTTCTCCTGTCTCTAAGTCTTTCATTTTATTTTTACTTTCACTCAAAATGGATCTAGTACTCAACTTCTGCATTTTTACTCAAAAATTTTACTTTCATTTTTTTTATAGATTTTAATATTTTTTAATTAGGACTTATTAAAATATTGTATCTCATTAGGATGACGCAACACTGTATAAGTTTGTTGTTAATTAGGATGACGCAACACTGTTAAGTTATTGATTATGTGTCTGCAGAAAAATAAAAGATAAAAAAATTATTTTTCATAAAGTTGAGTGTTGTAATTAAATTCTTATAAAAAGAATTATTCTACTAAATATTTTAAATATTTTTTTTTTAATTGGGTTTCTATTATCTAATTTTATGGATAACTTGAATGATGTGATTTTATCTTGCATCATCATTGTTTGCATATCTTCCCAGTCATAATTTGTTTTTGTTTTAATATTTAGTTAAAAAAAATAATGTTATTTTTTTAAAGATAATAGAGTTTTAAAGTTGTTTTTATTTTTGTTCAAGTTTATGGTATTATGCTGGAGACTACATGTTCTTCCTCTTTGTCAAGCACCACGATGTCGATGACGTCCATTAACCGAAACATTTGTAGGTACAGAATATGGTGGAGCAAGAAGATGTGGTGTATGTATTGACAATTAGGAGAAGATCAATGAAACATCTTCAATATTTATTTATGTGTTTCTTGCTAAAAGTTGTAGAAGACTACAAAATATTATGTTATTCTTCTTCCCTTCTCATGAAACTACATTATTTCATTTTTTAAAAAAATTAAATACTAAAACAAAAATAAAATCAATCATTTGAAGATATGTAAACATTGATGGGTAATGTGTACTAAATCTCAATTGACAACAAAATAACAAAATTAAATTGTATGACTCAATTGAAAAATATAAAAGTTTTGGAGATTAAGTGGAACAAAAAAAATTTAATAAGGACGAGACACGAAGTAAAGTCCCTTAAGTGATTAAAGAAGTTTTAACCACTACACTAAACAAGTTTTTTTATCATATTAATATTTTTATTATACTTATTATTAATATTAATATTATTAAGTATTCACTAGTGCAGAAAGGCAAAACAAGGGCGGCTATTTTACATTTACAAGAACAGTTATATTGCTGCATTTGATTAGCACGTATTCTTAAATCAAAGAGATACAAGTGCGGTTGTATAGTCGCCCTTGTAAATAGTGGTTTTCTTTTTTAGTGCAATTTGTTTAGTGTTAATTCTCATATAAATTAATTTGTTCAATTATATATATCCAGCCAGACAAATACATAAATTCAGAGAATCAAATATATATTGATTAAAATGTATTACAAACACTAATCAAATTACATATAATCCCTACACTATTGATCAACTATCATAGAGTTATAAAAATTTATGAAATATGTAGACCAAGAATGTCTCATGTATGCTATGGCATCCGAAGTCATTGGTGCTTCATCCGTGAGGAACTGCATTTCAAAATATGGTTGACATAAATTAGTTTTAAGATACATATATGTTCAAGAATTATAAAAATAATTTAACATATCATGTTACCTCTTTCCAATAACTTTTAAGGCCTAGTCTACAATGGTAATCATCCATTGCATAACGTAATAGCCACACTCATAACTTTCCGGTTGTTTATTACACTATAATTCAATAAAAAGTAAAAGTTAGTATATTGATAAACAATGAAAAGAGAAAGAAAAAAATTAAAAACCTTTATTCTTTTCCAATTCAAATTATTTGAACTGGATCGACCTTTTAGGATGTTATATCCACGCCATGAGCTGGTTAATACAAAAAACCTCGTTAGTAGATGGTTAATACAAAAAACCTCGTTAGTAGATGGTTAATTAGTAACATATAGAGTTAAGTTTATAGTGTACTTACATATCAATGATATTTTTAAGACTTGGGGATATCTTCTTGTGTAGGGAACAGAACCACACAACAGTCTTATCAACCATTGATAAGACAAGTAACTGCCAATTACACCTATATCATCCATGAAAAGAGTTAGTAAATATTTAAAACATGAAATAGTAATAATTGACAACATACAATTAAACTTCTCATTAATATAAGGGCATAAATAAATTTGTTTTCCATCTTTTTCCAGGGTGTTAGTGATGTATGATTGGGTCTCAGTTGCCTTTGCTATAGTGGGATTAGTATATGCAGGATCTAAGAATCCATACACATTTTCCTTCTCCTCAGTGAGACAGACTCCATGCAAAAACCTACAAGTTATTAGTTAAAGCATAATCAATAATAATTTAACATA
>Ga0123342_1010822_pt1 | contig 10270 bp, 7 predicted proteins | sample Turbeawhitnodule_FD_89960 | JGI IMG/M metagenome (GOLD analysis project Ga0123342, IMG submission 89960) | Root nodule microbial communities of legume samples collected from Mexico - Turtle bean Mexico white nodule | ecosystem: Host-associated > Plants > Roots > Nodule | place: Mexico: Nepantla...
TGAGTTCTTGACTTAGAACCATGATCCAACTTCTAAGAAAGTGCCTCTATATTTTCCAGCTCAAGGTGATTCCTCAAAGTGTCAAGAATCTTGTTCTATGTGGCTATTGGAATCACATCAATTGTAAAATCCCTTCTCTCACGAGAACCTTATCTCGAGTGAAAGTAGGTTTGATGGGAGGACAGTCTGTTACGATGTCACACAATCTTAGTGCAACAACCGCACAAAATCTTCCTCCTTGGAGTGCATAATCTTAGCAACATGGCCGCCAGGGTACCAACTCATGTACCAGCATCATGGGGCCCATATGTTACTGTAGGCGCTCTAGCCTTTACGTATCATGCATGCAGCTTACCCCTGAAAACCCTAACGCTCTTGGTCCTAGGCGTCTTTATGGAATATTTACTTGTGTAGACCCAAATGTACTATACACACCACATGCACTTTCTCACTGATTAGGCCTTACATGTATACGGGTTTCAACAGACGCATTCTTGGGGACCACTTACGTGACCCATTAACTCAACCAGACCACCGAGCTGACCTGCTCGACACAGGTGCCGATGTCCAATGACCTGAGCACCGAGACCAGCGCTCTGGTCCAGTACACTAGTTATTTTTTTCAATTGTTTATTTTTTGTTTATTTTATTTGATTATTTGTTATTTTTCTTTTTCAATTGTTTAATTTGCTTGTATTGTTATTGTTGAATTATTTTATATTCATGTCGGTTGACTGTGTTGCAAGTTGACTTTAGGTTGAACGCGACCTCCTAGGTCTGTCTCCTCTAGAACTAGAATTGTGTCTCCTTCTTGTGCTTGGAATAAGGCTTCGTTGGGAGAGAGCGCACTCTACCTGTTGATTACACTCCAACGATCAAGTCAGCTAGGGTTCACCGAAAAAGCAACAATTTAGTAAGATGTGCGAAAAATAGTGTACCTTTTCCTGGAGACCTGGTCTCCTTTTTATCACTGCTCATGCAACATGCAACCACTCTCCCTAGAGCTCAGCGAATCTTAACTCAAAATAATTAAACTTTTATTGGCAACAGAAAACCACCTGTTGTGGGCACCAATGATCTTCAGGTGTTATCTGCAGGCCCACTTTCTGTTACCCAAGCATCCCCCTAGATTACTAGGGTTAATAGCAACTAGCCACATGTAACAAATATGCAATAGAAACATGCAACAGATTTATAACAGAGAAAATATTGTAAAAAATAACGGGATTATATTCACCACACAAATATATCTTTTAACAGATGCAACAATGAAATTACTTTGTGTACCCATGCTGCGCTTTGGGCCCAACTTGACCAAAGTGGTTGGCCCAGGTTTACATAGGCCCAAACACCGAGCAGGTCTCTCGTAGCGCAAAGGAACCGAGCAAGCCTCGTGGTACAAAAGAACCGAGCATACGAAAATACTACCTGAGCACAAGTTCCGATGTCCGATCACCTGAGCACCGAGACCAGCGTTTTGGTCTAGTACACTAGTTATTTTTTTTTCAATTGTTTATTTTTGTTTATTTTATTTGATTATTTTTGTTTTTCAGTTGTTTAATTTTCTTGTATTGTTATTGTTGAATTATTTTCAGTTTTAATTTAATTATTTCATTATTTTGTAGTTTTATTTTTCTTAAATAATAACTGCAATATTAAAATTGAATTGTGAAAAAAATTATTAATTAGACTTTGTGTTGGATATTAAACAATGAAATGAATTATACATAGGTTGGAAAAGAAAATGTCATTGAATCCATATTCAAATGTGATTGAAATTAGGATACAAGAAAATTTAACAGGATGATTAATTAGAACAGAGAATGACAAAACAATAAACAATGAGACTAATTAAACCAAGTAAGGGTGTGAACCATAAATAGTTTTGAGAGTTTTACTGATAAATTGATAGTTGTGGTTACTTAATTTTTATTTTATGTTACATCATAAAAGAGCGTAAAGATGATTGAGGGATTTGTGTTAATTAAGAACCTAGGGTCAAATAGCCAACCTTTATGTAACTAGAATTCATTTTTTTATAACCTTTTTGACCCAAGAATTTTTGTTATTATTACACCCTAAACCTTGAATGATATATTTTCCTACCCATTGGCATGTTTAAGGAAGGAGAACATATATACAATATATATATATATATATGTGTGTGTGTGTGTGTGTGTCTGTGTGTATAAATGGAATGGTTGGTTCTAGTTGTTGAGAGTTTAAATAAATCAGTTGCTGGAAATAGGAATAATCTATTCTTATTGATTAAAAAAACTTCATGTTAAAATGATGAATAAAGTAAAAATAAATGAGGAAAAGTGGGAAGTCAAAGAAAATGGTGATTAGATAACACATATGTACTGTAATTGGATTGTAGGTACGCTCTTCTTCTTTAAAATGTGCATTTTGTTATCTTAAAAATCAATACTTTTTGGAAGCCCAACCTCATTATAACCATGTAAAAGACCTTCATATTCACATTTCTAATATGATTGTGATATGGAAATGAAATGAAAAGAAACTGTGATTTGTTAGGATTCGGTGAAAATAGAGAGAAACACTTACCTGTGAGCATGTGAGAAGGAATGAATTGTTATTTTATTGTTTTAGTTTGATCCTAAAAGTTGATTATATCTATATTTTTCTATATTTAAAATTGGAAGCAACATCAATTTCTAATTTAATTTGTAGTGGATAAAAGTTTTTTTGATATTTAAATTCAACTATAATTTATTTATATTTATTTACTTTTCTTGAAGACAAATAAGATTCTAAGTTGAGGGGAGTTGATAAGTGTCATATTTCAGTAATATTTCATATTAAAAGACAGATACTTATGGATATTTATTGATAAAATAAATATAATTTAACCCCTAATTTATGAATTTAAACATTTTAACATATTTTGTGATTATAATATGAATAATTACGATATATTCTCAAATTTGTGTAAATTTCAGGATTCTGAGGGAAAATGGAGTTGGAAGGGCTAAAGGAGAATAAATAATATGAAAAGGGAAGGTTGGAACGCTTAACCCAAAAACTCACCTAAGCGAGAAGCACTCCAGAGGAACTCACCCAAGCGAGCACAATCTCGCCCAAGTGAGGTCACTCCAAAGTAGTTGGGCTTTTTCTCGTCCAACTCACCCTAGCAAGTTGTAGCTCGCCTAGGCCAGAAGTTACTTAGCCCAAGTCCAATTAGGTTAAATATGAGGCGTGCGACATAACCCTAGATCCATTACAAAGGAGACATTCGTCAAAGAGAAACATCCTAGATCCATTACAAAAAAAAATGTATATTGTGGCGGTTATTTTCGTATAAACTGGCATTTATAACTGCCACAATATACGCTTGTGGCGGTTTTACGCTACCCGCCACAACACTTGCGACTTTAAACATAGTGTAAGTAGTGGCGGTTTTTATATGTAAGTAGTGTTAGTTATAACTATTGCAATTTAATTCATTGAAAAAAATTATGGCGCCATAATATAAGTAAGTAGTGGCGTTTTTAACTGACGTAATTTTAATTCTGAATAAATAAGATTTAACCACCACTTTTTTATAATCTTTTTTATAATTTGTTTTATACAATTAACCTAAACATAATATATTTTTATAATAAAATAAAATAATGTATAAAATTATAATCATCCTTTTATTTCATTGAAAATTAAAGCACACATAATATTGTTCAAAAGTTTATACATAATTGAAAATTAAAACACATAAAAAGTTCATACATCTCTAATCAAGTTTAAAATTAAAACACACATTCTTAATCAATTTTGCTTCCAACACATGATCATATTACTTGATTAGGTGATGGAGCACCACCTCCATTATCTGACGCCTGAAATAAATAAATTTTAAGTTAATGAATTTGTATGTTTATAATTATAAAATAAAAGACACCAATAAATATTTAAATATATTAATACCTCATTGGTGGATGCATGAACCAAATTAGCTGTCATTGCAGCAAAATGTTCTGAAACATCTTTTCTTGAAGCAATATATGCAAGCAAAGTGTGCATTTGATTTTTCACAGTTGCAAGCTCATTTTCCATTTGAGTTACCATGTCCTCCACATTTGATGAAGTTGAACTAGAGGAAGCATGGTTCATACCACTTAGCCTTGTTGTGGATCCTTTGAAAGTAAGGTTGGGACAAGCTCCATACAATAGCCCTCTAACTCGACCCGGATGCTCCTTACCAAATATGACACCAATTGGATCTTCTGGAGATATATCTGAACCACCTTTTGGATTTGTCAACATTAGTTCATCAATTTTTTCCTAGATAAAATTCAAACAAAATCAAATCCTAAAGAATGTCATATGTGACGTGATCATAATTCAGATGCTGCTGAGATTATACAAGGTTGCTGGAAAACTAATCCCACAATTCAGAAATATCTATCAAATGGTTGAACTCTCAACTACAACTACAACATAGATTCCAAACAGCATGAGCATTTACAGGTAATCAGGATGCTTACCCAGAAGGGAGATTTGATGTATTCAGGGTTATGATCAAGATATGTATGCAAGCAGTCCAATATATCATCATGATGAATATATAATTATCAAAGCAATCCAAACACTTACCCCAATTTCCAGCACCTCATCATTCACATATGTGCCATTTTTCCTCTTATGTGTGATCTTCCACATTTCAGCTTGTCCAATATTCTTACCAGTCTTAACTTTCTATATGTTCCACAATAATATAAGTATAATGTGGCGAAAATTATAATATATTAAAATAAATATCAAAATATAAGTAATCCTTGTAATTGAATAAATTAAATAAATTATTGTGGAAATGTATTGAATAAATTAAATGTATTGAATAAATTAAAGTTATTTCAATGTAAGTTTTATTACCTTTAGTGTACTCTCTCACACTGTATCCTTGTAATTATCTGGCAAAGTCAACCACTTTTCAAAACTAATAGAGAACAATACATTATTTGCTGCTACTTGTCTACAAACTCCAGCAAGTAGACTAGATGCTTCTCCAATTGGTTGAAAATTGTCATCATAGTTCACCACCACACGTAATCCGTTAGATAAGTTATGAGTATCCCTAACCTTCACCTTTAGTTTTTTACTAACTCCTTCCCCATCTATAAAAATCCAAATACATTATTTCATGTGCAGTGAAACTTATTACAGTTAAAGAAAAAAACAAAAGATTTTACCTATAGCATCAACAAACCAATAATGGTTTGACTACCTTGATTTTCTTGGTTGCACTCTTTCAGGTTCAGACTTAGAAGTTGGTTGTGCTGGTGAAGATTCAGAAGTTGTTCAGTTTCAGATGATTCAGGATTTTCAGATTCAGTCTGTGGTAGTGAAACTTGCGAAGCTTATGGTTGTGGAACTTGTGAAGCTTATGATAGTGGAACTTGTGAACTTTGTGGTTGTGTAGGTTGTGAGGTTTGTTGATGTATAGATTGAGAAGTTTGTGGTAGTGGAGATCTAAATGGACTTGCAGAAGTAGTTCTTGTCTAGTCCTGTGTAGCAGAAGGCGTAGCATTAATGTCTACATAGTTGGCCACAGATTTGTCTGAACCAGCAACTGACTTAAGCAAGTTCTTGATCCTTTTAGGTTTAGGAATATTTGCACATAAAAATGAAGTAATCAACAACATAATTTAAATTTGAAGATATATTAAAAGTGAAGATATATTAAAAACGAAGATATATTAATAGCTTCATACATGCACATACTATATGAATGAACATATTAATAATGCAACTAAACCAAGGTTATTATTACTCTGATATTGAGTCATTTTCATGAAGTTCATCATCATTGATGTCCTCATTTAGTAATTCATCATCTTCATCCTCCCTAAATAATGCCAATTGGTCAAAGTTGCTGAAAAATTCATTTAAGTCTTGTTGTGGACACGGTTCTACTTCACAAACTTCACCATTTCCTTCTCCCATATCATATAAGTCTCGTGGTTCCCAATGGACAACAATTGACCATTCCTTATTCACCTCATCATCTATATAATATACCATCTTAGCTTGTGAAGCTTCAATGTATGGATCATGCTCCTCACGATCTCCCGTGTGAATTAACCTTGAAAAATTAATACAAGTGAAACCCCAAGGATCCTTCCTCAACCCTCAGTCCCTTGTGGTGTCACCCCATTTACATTTGAACAAGGTAACCTTAAAATGACCATAGTAGTTAAGCTCAATTATATCTTCTAATTTTCCATAATATGCCAAATCTGCTTGTCTAATGTTTTCATCTGCACCCCTTGCAACACATGATGTTGAAGAAGTTAAGAACACTCCACAGTTTTGGGTTTTTAAGTCATGTTCTCGACTTTCAGTTCTAAATTTGAAAACATTTACATTAAAGGAATAAATTCTTCAAGCATGTGTTGTTGGACCTTGAGCTAGATACTTCAAATCAGTTGCAACTGTAAAATGTCAGGGTTATTAATCTACAAAAATAATGATTGTTGTCAGTATATCTTTGAAATTGAATTTTCTAACTTGTAAAAACATATTGTACCTACCCTTTGAGGAAACCAATTCAAGAAATCCTTATTGACAATCTTCTCTAGCTCTGTATTTGGAATTCTTCTCCCTCTAGACCTTCTTCGCAAAATGTTGTCTAAATTCCCTAGGAAAAAATTTGAAACCAATATATTACTAATAATTCCATAAAAGACAACTTTTCTATATAATTAGATTTATATTGAGTGTTAATACTCACTCAATGTAAGGTTGAACTTGAGGGCAATTAAATAATACATATCGATGTGCATGCGTTCTCTCTAGGTCTATTATGCAGTGTCTTCAAACCATAATGGCATTGAGTTATACTATCATGAAGGAAAGAAAATTTCTTTTCTCATAAACCACTTCCATATCATTTTTATAAATATTATTTGTTTAATCATACTTTGATTTATAAATAACTGATACCCCTTCACCTCAAAAACCCATTTTCCCCAACCAATTTCTCTGAGATTTGCAATAAAAGAAATGGTGTCTTTACTATGAATAAAACATAAATAAACTGTGAAAGGATATGCCACTTGTTTTATTATTCATATCTTATTTTATTCATCAGAATGTATGATCACATTGAAACATGATTCTATAAAAAAATAATTATGTTGACACCTCTTCTTATAGAGGCTTAAAGGCAAGGCTTCTTAACAATCAAAAACTATTAAATAGAATTTTTGTCAATCACTAATCAATATCAGTATTTAGGAAGATGTAGGAAATAACATCAGAAAAGAGAAGGAGCAATAAAAATACATATGCAGATTGGGTTTTGAATCCCCTCCCTTGCATTAGAAGCTTTAGGTAATGGTTTAAGAGGGGTGGAATGAATTTTGGTCTGGAGAAGAGGTGATGAAGGTATATAAGAGCATTCGATGATGGTGGTTTTGGTGTTAGTGTATTTAGGGAGGTGCAAAACCTTCTCTTGGGGGAGGAACAACAATAGGGCAGCATGGTTCTGGTGTATGGTATGCAAGGTGTCAGCTACCTTTTTTGGAACGATGTTGATCCTATAGTTTCACTTGATTTGAAGTACTCCCTGGACTTATCAGGAGGAATAGGGGACTATGTGTTGCACTATATCTGGAGAAGCTCGCTCTCATAACTAAGGGTCTATGCTGAGTTTTTAAATGGAGTACCTTTATAATTTAAATCTGTTTTGGAATGAAGTAGCTTTGGAGTTGTAGAGGGAGTAGTAGATGTGACCCTACGAAGTCAAAAAGCTCTTTTTGAGGTTTTTACATTCGAAGCAATTGGTTTTTGCTACTATAGTGTAAGGTTTTAAGTAGCTGTGCAATCTTTCTCTTGCTGGTCCTTTCTTCTGTTCAGTTTTTGATTCAGGGTTGTGGTTGTAGCGTTTGGTTTGGAAAATTGTTAATTCAAGCTTGGCCGAAATGTATGCAATGCATTGGAGGCTTATCTATTCCGGTTGCAATCAGTAGTATGTAAGACAGACTAGTGATATGATCAAAATAGTGTATATGAGTAAGGATCATTCTTAATTTATGAGCTAACTTTTGAGGTTGAGTTTGACTCAAATTGAAATTCAGAGATGATATTAGAACTTATCATATAGTATGGTGAATTCAGTATGCAGGGTTAATTAAGAGAATTATGTGATCATGTTTAAGGATATTCTAGTGCATTATGTTGACAATGAAAAATGCACGCATCATCGTGTAGAAAATTAAACAAAGAGAGAGAAAGAAGAGAAATATTACAACAATTGCAGAAGCTCCTAACCCTGCCCTTTCCCTAGGATCCTTTCTATAATAATTTCCTAAGTAAAGGATTGTGGCATAGTACCACAAAGGTGGACATAGAAATCCAAAAAGAAATCTAAAATTAAACATAGAAAACCATAAGGCAAGAAGAAGAAGAAATTTGTGAAGAGAGTATATCAGTTACTCACGAGAACCATCACTGGTACAGAAAGGCAAAACAAGTGCGGCTATTTTAAATTTATAAGGGCGACTGTATAGTCGCATTTGATCAACACACACTTGTAAATTGAAGAGATCAGAATATTTCCTAAGTAAAGGATTGTGGCCGCACTTGTAAATACCATTTATAAGTGCGGCTATTTCTTATAGCCGCACTTGTATATGCCAAAACATTAAAAAAATTCAAAAAGTTTAAAACACCGCAAATCTTGTGAGAAGGCAACGTTGATGAAGAGTGGCACAGGAGCGCCAGCAACGACAATGGCAGCGGAAGCAGGGGCGGACAAAGAAGCAGCGACAGAGCAAACCAAAAAACCCACAAGAACCCACGAAGGCAATGAAAGAGTACTGAGCAATGCAAAAAACCAAACAATGTAAGAAAAAATGAAAAAATTTATACATGAAGACTGGCACGGGAGCGCTAGCAACGGCGCCGGCGGATAGGGAAGCAGCAACGGAGAAACGAATGCCAGCCAATGAAATATTGCTTCGAGACCACCAATGCAAGGAAAAAAACATATATAAGAAAAACGAAAACATCTATGCATATATTTGGGAAGATGAAGAGAAAGAAAGAGAGCTCAAGAAACTTACATTGGCACAAATGGAATGCAGATGCAGCAGAAGGACATGAACTCAGAGCGCAAACGCGAAACGAAAGCAAAGACGAGAAAGAAAGTAGGAAATTGTGTGTGGCGCGCTTCAAAATTTAGGGTAAAAAAGGATTTACGAATGCGGCTAAAGGTAAAACTGCATTCGTAAATCAAAACGCTTTGATTTACAAGTGCGGCTATACAAATAGCTACATTCGTAAATCAAAGCTCTTTGATTTACAAGTGCGGCTATACAAATAGCCGCATTCGTAAATCAAAATAATTTCAAAAATGTCACCGCGTTTTTTGCAAAAGCGGGTAGCGTAAAAGCCACACTAAATAAAGAGTACCATTTTCTTCTTTTTGCACTAGTGCATCCAATTCCACAACCATATATGGAAGGGGTTTGTTATAAAGTCCTGTTTGGAAGTCCTCACGACCTTTAATTAGGGTAAAGTTGTGAATGGTGATGGTGGAAGAGGAAATCAAAGTTTGGCAATATGCACATTTTAAGAGTAAAATTGGTTGCAGAATTTGTTTCAAATATGCGTCTACATGTGTTCCTTTTGTTGTCTTCATTTTATATAACAGGCGTTTCAACCTACATATGGTATAGGGGTGCTAGTGATATTGGAAAACTTGTACACAGACCATACTGGCTATTTTGAACCATTATCAATCACAAAACCATCATGAAACATTTTAGAGACACTGCATTTCTTTTTCATCCACTGAATCTCCAAGATCTCTTTTTCCTCCCCTCCAATTGCATAGTAAAAATATCCAAACAATTAGATAATAACTTTATTCCCCTCCATTCCACTCATCATTAGATTTCCAACTCCAAAACAAACACTAACAACTACCTCTTCCTCCCACTAATGAGTTCATTAGAAAACATAGTCACTGTACTGACCAATGCTCAGTTCTTGATGTGAATGTAACTACAAGAACACATGATTCTTGACATTCTTAGGAACAACTTGAACTGGATTTGAAAGGCACTTTACTTTAGAATTGGATCAATGTTCTAAATTCAAGAACTCACCAAACTAAGCACCAACTAAGACTCATATGGAAGTCCATGTATTGTCAAATTGAATCAAAACAAAAGGAAAGAAGAACAAGAATTAAAACTGGACAGAATTTAAAAGATAGCTACTGAACCAAAACAGAAATAAGAACACA
>Ga0123342_1010823_pt1 | contig 10269 bp, 6 predicted proteins | sample Turbeawhitnodule_FD_89960 | JGI IMG/M metagenome (GOLD analysis project Ga0123342, IMG submission 89960) | Root nodule microbial communities of legume samples collected from Mexico - Turtle bean Mexico white nodule | ecosystem: Host-associated > Plants > Roots > Nodule | place: Mexico: Nepantla...
GAACTTACACGCTTGAAATTACCCTTCCGAGCCTTCAACAGCTTTAACTAAGTTTGCTGGGAGATCCGGCGATGTGCTCCTTGTGGCGGCGTGTAAACCACCCGATCTCCTAGCATTCCCGGGTGATCTCTGATCATCCGTTCTCCTAGCACTCTCATACGGCGACTGCGACGTAACTCTGGTGACCGCCGGTTACGCACACTAGAGATCGGAGAACGCCAATTCAACGATCGGCGACTATGCCCACTTCTGAACCATTCATCTTTTCTAGCCTACGCGTTCCATTGAGCACGCCCCACCCGAGCACGTGCAAGACACGTCATCACGCCTGATGACCTGGTCAGGACAGTGGCCATTCAAGATTGTTGTTGGTAATACTGTCAAAAAAAATGAAGGAGGTGTAGTGATAAGATATAAATTATTTATGTTAATAACTTTGGTAGTTGTGGATGAATAGAAAGTAATAGGTTACAATAGTGACATTTCAATATTTATTTTCTTTAAGAAAATAGAAGGACAACTGCAGAGGAGAATTAATATACTCTACCAAATGATTTATAGAAAAGTACACAGACAATGTTCTAGCATTTATATGGTGTCACTTACAAATTATGTAGCTTGCATGTTATTTTATTTCTCTTTAGAGGTTAACTCTTTTGTTTGGGTTTATTTCCTTTTATTGTGATTTGCTAATGTGGTGATGCACAATCACTAAAATAGGGTAGTGGAGAAGTTAGTTACAACCTTTTCTTTTAATACCTCTACGTTTTGTAATTTTCCACTGCTTATATATGGTGGCGGCGTTTTGGAAGGGATATATTACCACCAAAATATTTTATCTCCATCACGATCTCTCAATTCCTGTTATGCTAATCCTTGAACACTGAGAGTTATTTCAAACTTTTAGTTCTCGTTGGACGAAATTCCCCCTGAATCCAAGGTATGATTGGCTTCCATCCACTTAAAGGATTGATCTTTACAATGGAATCTCAATTATGATTTCAAAATTCAATGTTTACCCCAACTGGCCCCAATATATATCTGACATTACATTGCTTTGTGCATTCATATTATGATCCTCTTCTTTGATACAAGTGAAGCAAACTGGCAAAGTTCAAGATTATATTGATGACTTTGAATTATCCTTGACCTAGGTGACACTGCCATGAAATTCCTTGAGTATTTTTCTGGCTGGATTAGAGCATAACACTCAATGAAAATGCATAGTTGTACTTCAATTGCACATGCAAATTTAGCTAAATTTCATGAGGCCTCAATGTAGAACCTGACTGATAATAGGTTTAGTACGCATCCAAATACTTCACTCTTTAAATCAACAGTAGAAGTAAAAAAATCTAACAGTCGGGGTACTCAGTCCTATCAAACACATATAACTAAACCTTTGATTGGTAAGACTTCTAGGAGGGCTAAAGGTTTATGTAAGTTCTCCGACGAGCCATGTACACCAGGTCACCAAGTAAAACATAAGAATTCTCAGAAGTTGTTGATGCAAATGGATGACGAAGAACCAATGGATGAAGAGATAGAGCTAATGGAAAGAAATGGACCGACAACTGTCCACTGTGACCTACTAATGGGCAAAATCTCAGTTTTCCATCAATGCTTTGTCTGGGAGTCTAATTATCAAACTATGAGATTATACAGTCTTTATAATAAGTTGTTGTGGAAAATTTTAATTAACAGTAGTAGTACACATAGCTTCGTAGACCTGGACCTTGCTAAGAAATTAGGGTGTAAAAATTGGAATCTGTTACACCAATTTCAATTACTGTTGCTAATGAGACTTGATTAGATGCTCAAAATATATGTAGAGGTTTTCCTTGGCAACTACAACAATACAAATTTACTTATCATGTAATGGTATTACCTTTGCGGCATTGTGATTTGGTTCAAGGATTTCAATGGTTGTCCAACTAAGGTCCAATAATATGATATTTAAGAAGCTGCAAATGGAAATTACTGTTCAAGGAAAACAGTTTGTTTTGAAGGAAGCCAACCCTTCAAGCATTAAGATGATCAATAATAAAACCTTTACAGACACAGTCCAACAAGGGGCCCAATTGTGATTTTTATATTTGAACAAGTCTGCCAATTCTTTTGAAGTTCCTAGAACTCTACCAATTCAGAAAATCTCAATTTACCAGTTGAGATAGATGACCTCATCATAAAATTCAGTGACATATTTGTTGAGCCAAAACACCTACCCCCTTGTAGAGTTACGCTTGATCACAGAATTCTTTTAGAGGAAGGTTCCATCCCTTTCAACCTGAGACCTTAGGTACTCCGTTATTCAAAAGACATAGTGGATAATCTAGTTGATGAAATGCTTAACTTTATTATACACAATAATAGTCCCTATGCATCTTCAATGGTGTTGGTTAGAAAAATGGTTCTTGGAAAGTTTGTGTAGAACATCAACAGTTAACAAACCATAAAATATCAATTTCCCATTCCTCTTATTGAAGATTAACTAGGTGAGTTAGCAGTGTATTCATGTTGGACTTAAGTTCCACTGTGAAGGATCATGTTGTGCATCTTAGGAGTTAGGACCATTTCCAATTCCTAAGAGACCAACAATTATATCTCAAAAAAGCAAAACTTTTGTTGGACAGATTATAGATATGAATAGGGATTAGGGAATATTTCACACAATATGCTCTCCAATACCCTCATTGCCTTATATTATCTACATGTAAAACTAAATGTAAAACTAAATATTTATGGACAGTTCTTGATATAATAGTCCTACTAAATTTTTGTTATCTGTAATATTTAAAACACAAAGTAAGTCAAGTAATGTCATCACGCAAAGCCATCACGAAAAGCCAAGCGAGCCCCGATAAATTAAGTACTTTATTTATAGTGTCTGTTAGAAAAAAAAAACATTAATTTTTTTTATTTCATTGTCCACATATCCCCTTAAGCCCACACTTCTATAAATAAACAATATAAAATATAATTTTGTGTGACTAGCATGTAAGCTAAGCCCACACTTGTTTAAATAAATATTGTGTAACCAACATGTAGGCTAAACCTTTAAATAAACAATATAAAGTATAATTTTGTGTGAGAAACATGTAGGTTAAACTCATGCTTGTTTAAAAAATGTTTGGCCATCATGTAGGCTAAGTCCACGCTTCTTTAAATAAACAAGATAAAATATAATTTTTGTGGGCAACATGTAGGATAAGTCCACACTTGTTTAAAAATTGTGTGGCCAATATGTAGGCCAAACACACACTTCTTTAAATAATAATATAAAATATAATTTTGTGTGGGAAACATGTAGGGTAAGTCCACCTTTGTTTAAAAATTGTTTGACTATCATGTAGGCTAAGAAGCGCACGCTTCTTTAAATAAACAATATAAAATATAATTTTGTGTGCGCAACATGTAGACTAAACTCACACTTGTTTAAAAATTGTGTGGCCAACATGTAGGCTAAATCCACGCTTCTTTAAATACACAATATAAAATATAATTTTGTGTGGCCAACATGTAGACTAAGCCCACGCTTGTTTAAAAATTGTGTGGTCAATAGGATAAGTCCATGTTTCTTTAAATATAAAATATAATTTTTGTGTCACATCGAGCATATTAGCTTCCAAATTTCAATAAACGCTAAGCCTACAATAATTACACTTTTGAATCCGTTTATTATAGTTAGTGTCCCTTTTTGGTCCATCCTAATAAGCATATTTTTTTGTAGTGTTTGCTAATAAAAAATACGAAGATATTTTGTTATAAAAGATTTAAAATTGGTGTTAACTAGGTGTTAATAAATTAATTAGCATACCTAAACCATAAAACATGTTTAGGAAAGAAGTTCTGTTACAATTTCAGAAACTCTATTTAGAACACTTTGTAGGTCTCACTCTAACTTACCTTTCACCATTCTCCTTTTAAGTTTCGGTGGCACCTTTCACCATTCTCATACTTGGTCCTTACTTTTATGACAACCATTGTAACTTCTCATCATATTAGTAACCATCATACATGAAGTGATTCACTTTCATAGTCAATACATGAATTCCTCGACATCCTAATCTCAGGTATATTTCTCAAGATACACAACATGATCATTTGCAAATTGCACTTCACGTTGTTATCAGTAAAATATAAGAACTCTACTATGGTCATGGTTATTCTCTTTCAATAAGCTCAATAAGGCATAGAGAAGTCAAAACATGATGATAAAGAGATACAAGAGAAAAAAAATAAGTATGAGAATGCCCCATTTGCTGCATACAGTGGGGACGTTGGTGTGGTAAAAGAGATTTTAATAGCAGATAAGGATGTGGTTCATTGTTTGAACAAGTCAAGGAGATCACCACTCTCTTGTGAATTTTTTTTATCTCTCCATTCCCTCATCATTAACCTCTCCAACTCTCCCTTGGAAATTCTCCAATTCATGAAACAATATTTAACAAGAAAAATTTAGAAACAATGATATAGTAATGTTAGGTCTGAGGAGGATATAGATATGTACCATACTAAAGAACAACGAGTTAATATATAAGAGATTATGACACCTCTCTCAACTCATAATAAAGAAATATATTTATGGATTTTCTTTCTTATATACTCATAATTTTTATATTTCTACTTAAAGTGGGACCGAAAGTTACACTTAGATTTCTAACAATTTCATCTTAAGTGTGACTCAATTCCACATTGATATTCTTTTCCTCCATTCTAACCTTTATTTGTACTGTTGTTTATCTTAATGAGTCACACTCCATTTGCCAAGTAAACTTTTAATATAAAGAATCTACACACTTATAATTCTTTACTCACTCTCTAAGCCGAGATCACCAAGATAAATTACATATCACCGTTGGATGCTTCAGAGGGATAAACTAGGCATATGAGTCGTGAGCAACCCATATAAAATATTATGAAACCACCTCCTACCTAAAATTTTAAGGAAAGAAATTTGTGAGTTTATTTCTTATATATTGTTGATCTTACTTCTTATTTTTTATTGTTTTTCTTCTTAGAGTCTAACATTGATTGGTAAAATGACATATTTGTTGACAATTCCAACAAGTAATATTATTCCATACTTTTATATGTATCCTCCCTTTAGATTTTGACCATTATGACTACTCTATTTGCAGTACTCAATACTGAACTTGAATTAGATCTACTCTAAACATATTGTGTGAACATCTTCTTTTAAGATCAAGTCATAAATGTCATCAAACATCTTTTCTCTTGATTAAGTTGTGCATGTAGAATCATAATAGTGAGTCTAAGCATACCAGTTATTGTTTGTTGAACTGTGGTAATATTCATAGAGGTGGAACATGGGTTAGTTTAGTGTAAATGATTGAGAGAAATGTTGTCATTGAAATAGTTCTTTCTTTTAAAGGTTGAAACATTCCTAAAATGTTCATCTTTATTTAATTTATTTTTTGTCAATAAAAAAAATATCATCAAACTTCTACTTGTTATTACTTGCAAAGCTACTTGTAAATATAAATTTAGATCATTTAAAAGTTAAAAAATTAAATTATTTAAAATAATGCAATTAGGTAATCACGGTTATTGGAAATTGTGGATATAAATAGGCAATGCTAGTTATGTTAGGATTTATGAAAAATCAATATCAACTCTTCCACCACTTTTAAGAGTTACACTATACATTTTTTTTATAATAAATTTTCATATGAGGTATCACTATGCTATTTGACATCTCAGTTAGGCTGACACCTCTGTTGAAGATGGATGTTGCCTCTTCAAGACATGTGTTTGATGAAGCCAATTGTGTAATTTTCCTTAGTGTTTGCATTTGCTTTAAGGATGTCTTAGGTATAGATTAGAGATTGTTTAGAGTAGGCTTTTTGCTAGGTAACTCACCTCTTAACCCCTGACCATGTGATAAGAGCAAGCACAAGTTTTATGAAACTGTTTTTCACATGTTTTGCAAAAATATCCTTACTGCATAAAAAATGAATCTGTTCTTTTCTAAATGAATAGATTCTTTTTTTAAACTGATGCTTTGATTAAATGTTTTTAAAAAATATGTTTTGTGCTTCAAGTATTTTGACTAAGTCTTCATTCCATCAAAACGACTGTGTTTCACTTGTTAAAAAGTTTCTGTTATCAATTTTGAAAATGAATATTTTCTTCTGTAAATGAATAGATTCTTTTTAGTCTGGTGCCATGGTTTTCTTAAAAGGATTTTCACTATTTTTCCTTGCACCAGGGAGTTTGACTAAGTCTCCTACATATAACTAATTCTCTAACAGTCTTTGAAAATAAATCAGTTTATTTTATTTTCAATCTGTTCTTTTTGTAACAACTTTAACTGTTTTTTGAAAGTTTGTTATAAAATGTTTTCTATAAAAAGAGAGTTGGTTTTGGCTTTTAAAAGTTGTTCATACCATTGAGAAAACAAGTTTTTACAACAGTGAAATAAGACATTTCAGAGGATTAGCACGAGTTCTTCAAAGTTTTTTCCAAGTCACATAGTGTGTTTGTTCTTGGTTGGTTCTAAGGCTTGGTCAGAGGTACTGTCATTGTGTGAACAATCTGTTCTACTGGTTTAAGGCAGATTTCTACATTCTCTATCAGGTGTATTCGTTTCTTTCTTCAATTTCTTGTAAAGTGTGATTGTAAACTCTTCTTGATAGGGTTTCTTGAAGAGTTGTGTGTGCTGGAATAGTGTTTTTCAGCAAAGTGTGTCATGTTCTTGTAGGGTTCAAGAACATTGGTTTTTGTAATTGTTTTGAATTGTGGTTTAGTGAATTTCACCTTGGATTAGGTGAAGACTGGATGTAGCTCATTTGAGTGAACCAGTATAATTGTTCTGTGTTCATTTTCTCTTAATCTCTGCACTCAATAATCGCTGATCAAACTAATCTGTCAAGAAATAAATCTATTCAATTGTGATTGAATCTGTTCTTTCTGGGCACGTGTATACTATTCTTGATTTTCTGGAAAAATTTCTAAAGAACTTCTGAATAAATCTATATGTGTTGAAACATCATTGAAATTCATGCTCTGTTAAGGTTAATACAAATTGTTAAGTGTTTTAAAAACAAAAATTGACTTTGTATTCAAAGGTTGTGATTAACTGTTGTAGCTCTCTTTGTTAATTCTGTGAAAATCAATTTGATCTTTGTCTGCAGATCATCTAACTCAATCTTAAAATAAAAAAGCATTCAACTGAGATAAATGCCTTAAAGTACATAAACAGTATAAAAATTAATTTGTTCATTGCTAAATAAATCGATTTATTTTTTGTGTACTGTGATAAAATCTGAATCTGCGCCAAAGTTTTAAAAGATCCATCATATCATTCTTCATTCTTCATTGAAGCTTTAGAAGACTTTCCCACTAGACAAGTTAAATCTTTAATAACTGAAATAGCTCTAGAAACCTCAATCTTATCCTGAAAACGAGCATAATTCCTCATACGCCATAATATCCAAATAGAAAAAGTTATTACAGCAAGCTTAATCAATTTAACCAAAGGACTACCATCACTCTTAATAAAAGAAAGAAGATCATCCTTATTAGAGAAATGAGAAGTAGGAAAAATATGTCGAACCCAACTCCAAATATACAAAGCATTAGGGCATTCAAAAAATAAATGATGAATAGATTCTTCATGCTTTTCACAAAGCGTACATAGAGAACAAATATGAAGACCTTTATTTTGAATATGTTGATTTGTAGGAAGCCTCCCATGAAAAACTTTCCAAAGGACAAGAGTTTTGGAAGGTCGGATATCTGAAGACCAAATAAATTTACCACAACCACAGAGAACTCTTGATTCCAAGAAAAAAGTCCTAAGCAATTTAAGAGAGTTACACTGTACATTAAATCATCTATTAATTGTTTTCTAAAATAACCAATTCTATCCTTTTTTAGGTTCCTCACAATGAAAAGTCAACACAACTTTTCTACTTTCCTAAAATTCTAATAGTGGTATCGTAATTATCTTCATTTATATTTATTTATATTTATTTATTGGATGTAGATATAATACCTAACTACTTCAAAATCCCAACTATATTTGATATTATTCTCAAAAAATAATTTAACCCATGACCAATACAAATTCTCCTTCATCTATCCTTGTATCTATATCTTCATGAAAGAAAACTATGATTTTTGTGTGTATAAATAAATATTTTTTCTCTCAAGATTTATGAGAGATAGTTGAAGATGACTTCCTTGTTCACATTTCTACATTAATAGCTTCTTAAAGGAAAAGGTTAAAGGAAAATAAGTAGAAGGATTTGAGGATGTTATATTCAGCTAAAAAATAAGAAATAGTCTCCAAACCATTAAAGTTAACTATTCTAGAATTAAATAATTAGTTAGTCAAATAAGAGCATGTGGAAAAAATATTCTTGACAAAAAAAGTTATAATTTCTATTCTTTATCACTGTAAATTGAAGAAATTAAGGATATGTATACCTTATCCTTGACACAACTAATAAACTTTTTTGAAACATATTTAAAGATTGAAATGGTACAGTAAAGATCATGTCGAAAATGATTATAAATCAAACCTGAAGTTACAATTTCGTAATAAAGTAAACAGACGAAAGAAAAATTAAAAAAATTCTAGAAACAATGACAATTGTAGAATTTTTTTCAAAGTCCAATGAGGATAAACATCCCCGATGTGCCATTTACAAAAATTTAAGTTACTTGAAAACAATCGTCGATATGGTAGAAAATTACAATGTCAATATCGCAAGAAATTTGGATAGTGGTGAAGAATTGTTGTAACAAAACAAGATCAAGAAAATTTTATTGGATAACCTAATAGTGGATGACACATTAGACTCAACAAACTTTACTAGGATAGACTCTGATTATAGTATATAAGTGAGTGCAAACCTCATCTTACCAAATTAGTTTTGTAGGGATGAGTTAGACTTAAAGTTCGCTTTTTATGATGATATCAGAGTCATTCATAGCCTATCTTAGTCAAGTTTGTTGGATATATCATGTCAGTCGCTGGCAAATTTCCCCTAGTCCCATGCTTGAGATGTCTAGTTCAAGTGTGAAGGTGTGTGTTAAAGATCTCACTCAACTAAAGTTATAACCAAATAATAGTATATAGGTGGACCAAGCCATTTTGTGAGGTTGAGTTAAGTTTAAAGTTCACTTTTGCAAGAAACTTTAATTATACTACTAATATTGCCTTAAAAGTTCAAGTTGATGATTCATGGATTTAATATCGAAGATTTAGTCACATCAAGACTTTGGATATATTATATTAAAAGATTTTATTTTTATCAGCAAAGAATAAATAAAATAAAATGAGGTACTTCAAGGGTACCCCAACCCTTATATAAAAAACGAAAACAAGTTCCCAAGCACCAGCTAAGGATCCACCAAACCTTACATGACAAAACCCAAATCACTTATAAAATACAAGATACAGAGTCCCCAAAAACATCATCCCAAAAGTGGATCACACCCTCAAAACAGGCACAAAACCTAATAACTAAAGAAGTCTTTACCAACAGTCTGACCTACACCAAACTAAATGCCAAATAAATAGTTGATCCTGCAAAAGATAACATAACCAGAAAATCCTGCACAAATCACAAGCAACTTTCAATCGCAATCCAAGACAAACACATCAATCCATCCTTGCCAAGGAAACCTGCACATAACACACCACAACTTCCAAACTTGGGTACAAACATTAGATAAGAAACACCAAATATCAATCCTTCAAATACCTCATACAACATTGAGGTTCCAAGCACCAGTCTGAGTAAGAGAAAGCAGCCAACCTTTCTTTTATCGTGATCCAAGACCAAGTCTTCCTTTGTACCACAGTGGAGACCTCCATGAGATCTACCCGCCCATTCTAAAAAACAACCTTATTCCTGTGATTCCAAATTTCACTTACAATACCTACCCAAATGCCTCCCCAACACCTAATAATGGCATGTTTCAAACCTATTGGTTTAAATATCTTAAAATGCATTTGTGCATCACAATGTAAAACCAAAGAAAACCCTAGCCATTTAAGACACAAACCCCATATTCTCCAAGAAACCCTACATTAAAAAAATAAACATATTACTGATTCTTCTTCCACACCACACAAGGGACACCGAACACACACCAAAGGTATACCACGTCTCAAAAGATTGTCCTTAGTGGCAATCGCATTACATAACACCCTCCAAGCCGTGAATTGTGCCGAAGGTAAAGTCTTTAATGTCCAGAGTTCCGCGAAGGATTTCTCAACCACTACAGACTCCC
>Ga0123342_1010824_pt1 | contig 10269 bp, 3 predicted proteins | sample Turbeawhitnodule_FD_89960 | JGI IMG/M metagenome (GOLD analysis project Ga0123342, IMG submission 89960) | Root nodule microbial communities of legume samples collected from Mexico - Turtle bean Mexico white nodule | ecosystem: Host-associated > Plants > Roots > Nodule | place: Mexico: Nepantla...
GAAAATCATGAAATAGAAACCAATTTCTAGAAACCAAAATAATTAGTTGCAATAGTAACTAAATTAGAGACCATTTTAGAAACTAAAAAGAAATTTGGTTTCTAAATTAGTTTCTATTATTGTCTATTATTGTTAAATAGTTTCTAAATTGGTATATAATTAGCAACCAAGGTTTTAGAGACTAAATTTAGAAACTAAATAATTGGTATCTAAAACCTTAGTTGCTAAATACTAAGTAAAAAAATTTCCTTCACCAGCTTACTACACACATATTTGTTAAATTGTTGGCTATTTAATCTAATTGAGCTTAGTATTTTAAGAAGGAGAAGGTTGCAGGGTGGATTGTCAACTTGGGTGAGGGTTATCTGTGGCTGCATGCCTAAGGTGCAGACACATTTATTAGGGATTTTTTTGTTGTCATGTATTTATTTTTGTCTGCAACTAGAAGGATGTTAGGGCCTATTTGTAGGATGATGTATACTTGTTTTGACGAGTTATTTTATCTGTCTCTTATATGTCAATTTCTTGAAGTTTGATTTGTTGACTTGTAGTGTTTCTTGGAACCTCTGTTGGTTAGGTTTTGAACAGTTTGATTTTGACAATTTTTTATATAAAGGTTGAGACACTCTTAAAGTGTCTCATTCTATTTTATTTATTCTTTATTGATAAAAAAATTAAATAAAAAATATTCTAATTATGTTCAATCAGAATAAAAATTAAATGTCTCAAAAGTGTTTATCAAATTAATCTTGATTAAGTAAGCTAAGGTGATAGCAACTAAAAGTCAGCATAGAGGTGTACTATATAGTTTTGCATAAGTGGGAGTTGCTTAACCAACACTGACTTAAATTAGAGGATAACTCAAGTGAGTAGAAATAGAGTTTTTTTTAGTGGACTTACTTGCATTCTTTTGTTAATTTTTGAATCTTTCTCACTTAGAGTTATTTGCCTTCAGTAGGTCATAATTAGAATTATAAATATTAAATTTGGATTCTAGTGTTTTTGAGAGAAAACACAAATATCTTTAATTTTAGTTCTCTCAAACTTAGCCTAATTATCATATATATGTAAGTAAAAATTATAATTGAAGTTGGTGATTTTGCACTATGAATTAGACTTTACTGTACACAAAGTTTATATATATATATATATTATAATTGTTTCTCTGTCATATAACATTTTAGTATTGTGTCTCTTCTTTTTATTACAGTTGTCCTTTTACAAATTTAACATTTGTGTAACTTTGATGTTTGTTGGTCTTACTTTCCAGTTGTCTTTCTTTTGAATTCTACTTTGATTTTCCTTCTTCTAGATTTTATTGCTTGTGTTTAAATTTCCTGGATTTTTGTCTTAGAGTTTTCATTTTTTTTTATCTCTTTAGTAGAGTTAAGATTTATTACATCTTTTACTTTGAATGCAACACATTGGCGAGTGGATTGAAAGTTCTTCTTTAAGAACTAAATATGAATTTGATTGAAGAGGAAAGTTCATAGGTTATAGAAAAGACCTTTCAAGATTTCTTATATTTTTTGTATTACTGATAATTATGATGTAAAATGGAGGAGAATGTTAAAAGGAAATAATTGAAGAGTGAAAAAAGTAAAGAGAATTGTTAATATTTGTTTTCTTATTCTAACTCTTTGTCTGTAAAGATTTTTTTTTGGAGTTAAATGATGAACTTCCTTTTGAAGGTCTTCTTGTACTTCTACATTAGGGAAAGAATGAGTTGAAGTAAATTCTTTTTTCTACAAATGCAACTTCACTTTCTTTTGATACTTCAATTGTTTAGTTGTTTGGTGAATCTGTCAGGTATTAGATCTAAAAAATATGCTAAGTATGAATTCAATGTAAGTGTAGAAAAGTATGTAAGGAAATAAATTGATAGAAAATAAAAGTGGAAGCATCTTGATTAACATTCTCGACCTATATATATATAGGAAATCTAAAATATATGGAATGAAAGAAAATAAAAAGGTCATGAATGTATGAAAAAAGTTATTTTTGAGATTCTTGATAAGAATTTATACTTATGCATTTATTTAAAAAGTTGATAATTTGGTAAATGAGTCGAGGTTATAAGGAATATTAATTATTGAATTTATTTGAAATTTATAGATGAAGCATCTTTAAATTCTAAACTAATATTTCATTCAATTCATAAATTTATAAATCTATATATTACATTGACGATTGTCACTTAGAATTATACAAGCACTTTCATCGGGTCATTGAACTATTATGTCAATTTATACATATATATATATCATTTATAAATAAAAATCACTTAACATCAAACAACCAATTCTCATTAAAAATTTCATTTAATTTGATTCAATAAACTATTCAAATACATTCATTAACTCATTCAATTCCAAATTCATACAGTTCACAACTTCTACAATTTTACATTTCAATTTCAATCAAATTCCAATCTACTTAAAACAAGAAATCCTACAAACAAAATTTTTGGAACTAGTGACCACGTTACCCCCACATCCAGATCTTCTAGTCTAGGGTCCTATTGAAAATTTAAACTAGCTTTCCTTGCGTGAACTTAAGCAAATACTAACTAAGAATTCCAAATCTACCAAAAGCTTAAAGGTCACTTAACTTGCACCAAAGAACCCTGATCACAAATCTATACCACTAGGACCCTAAGCTAACAGAGACTACTCTTAAAGATAAAAACATCACATGCAAGATTAAACTAAAGGCAAACCTAACCATATCAAAACTACTTAAAATGAGAAAGAGTCAAGAATGAACTTACTCTATCTAAGATTTTGATCGGACAATCTTGTAGAGTTCACTGCTAGGAACCCAATGACGGGATTCCGACGGTCAAACTAATGAGCGAGGAGGTCAAAATCTTCTTAAAGAGAAGATAGAGAAAAAGAAAAAGAGTTTTTAGATATATTATTTTAAGATGAAAGCTGAATAACTTAATTTCTATAATTTCTATGTATATGTTCTTTTAACTTTAATAATAAAATATTCAGGTGTCATTTTAATATACCAATTATACTATAAAATTACTTTTCTCGGTCCTTATAATATTTATTATAATAATTTTTTTAATAAATTCCAATAGATTTAATACAATATTTGATTTGTCTCTTTATTTCATTCAAATTAAAAATATTCTAAAATTAATAGTTAAGATAATAACAGTTTACAAACTCATTTATGAATTTCAAAGAAGTAATTAAATGTGAACTAATTAATTAATTTGATTACTTGTATGTCATTTAAGACCTAAAACACTTGAATTTATCTCTTTGTTTTAAGTTAGTAACGCATTCTAGTTTTTAACATCTAGGCTAACAATATTTAATTATAAGTTGACTTTTTTTAATTATAATAACACTGGAAGCGAAAACTTTAATTTTTTAATACTATATAAATTAAGTCAGAATTTGTATACTGTTCCATATAATAAATGAATATATATTATGTATATGAATTCTGAGGTGAACCATCTATTAGGTTGTGCAAGAAAAAAATTTCTATGATATAAGTTCAATTCAATTTAATTTATAATAAAATGAAATTTTAAAACTAATTCAATAAAATTGAAATAAATTTTGAAAGTATTTCAATATAATTAAATTAAATAAATAAAATTAAATTGTGTTATGCTTTGAGTGACATGTAAACTGAACTATTTTAATCCTTTTAATTACTTGAAACATATGATTTCTTTTAGTTACTATCTATATTCCATTTTAAAAGAATATTCTCCAATTTTATAGCTTTCATTTAAATAATTCGAGTAATTTATTTTTTAAAAACTAAATTAATATAATAATTTTGTGCCAATAGATGTTTTATTTTAAAATATATTTTCAAATTTCATAAAATACATTTTAATTTAGTTTAATTAGTCCTATTTAAGAGCAATCTAGTTTTTAAAAACTAAACTCATATAACAGTTCAATACATCTTCTTAATTAAATTGTTTTTGAATAATGTTAATTTTTGACTTCATCTTTTCCAATACAACCTATTGTGATATTAGTGTGAACTTTTTTTTTCTTGCATGATCACATACTTATTTTCATAGTTAACACAACTCATTCTCTTCAAATAGTATTTTTCATATTTAAATTTTTTTCTTACTTATAAACCTCTTTTTTATCACAACCCAATAGATTTTTTTTTACTAAAAATCAACATGAAATAACAATATTAATTAAAAAAAAAGTAAATTATGAAAAACCAAATAATAAATACAAAATTAGTTCTAACAAATAATATCTTCTTATCATATACCATATCATTCAAAACATCACACCAAGGCAAATTGGATGGTTGTTAAACAAATGTTATAAGTTAATATACTTGACTTAACCTAAATTTGGTGTTAAACCTAATTGGTAAACAAATCCAAACATGATATTAAGAGAAGATTCACATCAATCAACAACTGAAATTTAACTCCCTAGGAAAAGGAAAGGTGTAAAAACACATTCAGAAAGGGAAATTACAGATCTATCCCCAAAATATTAGGAGAATGACGATCGTAGCCTTGGTGTAGTGACAAGGCATGATGTGATTGGTAAATAAAAAAAGGCACAAAGGTGAGGTGCAGTGCAAGAATAATGAACCCGTAACTCTCCAGTGCGCTTAGCCTTTTTCTCCTTTTCTTTTTCATTCTCTCTTTTTATTGGTTTGGCCATTTTATCCGAAAAAAATAGTAAGAATTAATTAATTTAAATAATAAAGTTTTTATTTTTATTTTTTCTATTCAAAGGGCATAGGAAATGGAGAGAGAAGAAGAAGAAGAAGTTCTCTTGCTGTCTCCTCTTTTCTCGCGATCGTTTCCTCTGTCAAACTATTTTCCTCTCCAAGTCCCAGTTTTTCTCGGAATCCAAACACCCTTTTGCTGAACCTCCCTTCTGTTGAGATCTACCTTCTCTCTCACTCATGGGTTTCTCCTCTGCACTCAACAAAACTGGTAAGATTCACTTCCATCACACTTCAGATCACCTTCAAGTTTTCTTCTTTTCATCTATCTTTTATGTTTTGCTGTTTTGATTCTACCAGACCAAACACAACTGTTTTCACTTTAATTGTGTTTCTGTTCTGTGCGATTTTGGTTCTTTTTCCCTTTTCTTGGACCTGCTTTTTTTGTTTTTATTTATTTTTAAATGATGATGATAATTGCAGTAATGCAAATTTTGAGTTGGTGTTTTCATTTCTACTAATATAATTTTTTTAAGAGACTATATGTATTTTTAGGAGACAGTCTTTGGTATCCCATGTTTTGCAAAGGTTGTCTTTCAGTTACTCATTCTTAACCACTGGGTAAACTGGAATAACCGGTGTGAGTTGAACTAGTAGTCTCAGTTCCAGAACTTGGTGATCTTATGTTTTTATTTCAGATATATAAAATGGGTGCCGGAAGTATTTGTTAAAAGTTTCATCTTGTTGTTTGATCGTGAGTTTGTTTTCTCGTTAATGGGTGTCCGAGGTCAGCCGATATCTTGTTGGTTCAGTAGCTGTCTGTTTTTGACTGTGTCTTGGATGACATAATCTTGATTAATTTTTGTTGTATGTCGATGTGTTGAAAAGTGAGGAGAGCCCTTGAGGACTTAATCTTGTACCGAGTGACGATCTTTTGTGAGGCTTCTGAAAATCTGGATTTTTTTAGTAGTGAGGTTCACTGGGTTGATCACTGTTTGATTTACATGTTCTTTGACAAATGGGTTTGTCTTGTTTCTAAGCTATGTCCTTTGATATCTTTAGTTTCTTTTTTGTTTTGAGTGTCTTAAAATTGGAAAACCATTAGCCTTTCCTTTCTTCCAGTTTAGAAGATTAATTTGATAGATAGTTACCGGCATATCTCATGGAAATTTCATGAAGGTTCAGTAACCTGACTGTTATGTCAAGAGTGTTTATGCACTTTGGTGCATAGTTATTTTGCTTCTAATTTCAAATAATTGGGCGATTGTATCTTTAAAGGTTAGTTTCAAGGAAGATGTGATTGTTTTTTTTAAGCAGGTAAAGCTGCTGCAGATGAAAGCATTTGGAGAGGTTAAAGTCAGTGCTGTTACCAACTCTATTTGCTATTTTTGTAAGTGCATCTCAACCCAGAAGCCACATGATGAACCACTTGACCATTGAGACTGAGGATTCTTTTGCAAGCTTGCTTGAGCTTGCTGCTAACAACGATGTTGAAGGTTTTAAACGAATGATTGAGAGGGATCCTTCCTGTGTAGATGAGGTAGGACTATGGTACAGTCGCCAGAAGGGATCTAGGCGGATGGTCAATGAGCTCAGAACCCCGTTGATGGTTGCTGCTTCTTACGGGAGCATTGATATTTTGGATCTGATTCTCTCACTTTCTGGTTATGATATTAATAAACCCTGTGGCCTTGACAAGAGTACTGCTCTTCATTGTGCCGCTTCAGGCGGGGCTGAAAATGCTGTTGATGTTGTTATATTGCTCCTAGCTGCAGGAGCTGATCCAAACTCTGTGGATGGAAATGGTCATCGTCCAGTTGATGTCATTGTTTTTCCTCCCAAGCATGAATCTGTTAGAAACAGTCTTGAAGCACTTCTTCAAACTGATGACTCCATTGGAGTGTGTAATCTCAGGGTGATCACGGCCCCATCAAATGCATATTCTCCACCTTTGTCAACTTCACCCGAGAACGGGTCTCCTTCTGCACCAGATTTCCAACTGAAGTCAAAGTTAAACGATGGCTTTGTTTCTTCTGCATCAGAGAAGAAAGAATATCCTGTTGATCCATCCCTTCCTGACATCAAGAATAGCATATATTCAACCGATGAATTCCGGATGTACTCTTTCAAAGTTCGACCTTGTTCACGTGCTTATTCACATGATTGGACTGAATGCCCTTTTGTTCATCCAGGGGAGAATGCTCGCAGAAGGGACCCCAGAAAGTACCACTACAGCTGTGTCCCTTGTCCTGATTTTCGGAAGGGTGCTTGTCGACGTGGAGATATGTGTGAATATGCCCATGGAGTTTTCGAGTGTTGGCTGCATCCAGCACAGTATCGAACCCGTCTTTGCAAAGATGGGACAAGTTGCTCCAGAAGAGTTTGCTTTTTTGCTCACACTGCTGAGGAGCTTCGGCCATTATATGTTTCAACTGGTTCTGCTGTACCATCTCCTCGTTCAAGCTCATCTTCTGCTATGGAATTTGCTGCAGCTATGAATATGTTACCTGGCTCTCCTTCCTCAATGTCTGTCATGTCTCCTTCACCGTTCACTCCACCCATGTCACCTTCTGCCAATGGCATGTCACACTCATCCGTTGGCTGGCCCCAACCAAATGTCCCAGCCTTGCATCTTCCAGGGAGCAATCTTCATTCCAGTCGATTAAGATCTTCATTCAATGCCAGAGATATTCCTATGGATGAGTTTGACATGTTGCCTGAGTACGATGCTCAGCAACAGCAACAGCTTCTTAACGAGTTCTCTTGCCTCTCTAAACAGTCTAATGCTATGAACCGCTCCGGTCGCATTAAAACCCTGACCCCTTCAAATCTTGATGATCTATTTTCTTCTGAGAGTTCATCACCTCGGTTTGCTGATCCAGCATTGGCTTCGGCTGTTTTTTCTCCGACACATAAATCGGCTATTCTTAATCAATTTCAGCAGCAGCAAAGCCTGCTGTCGCCTGTGAACACAAATTTTTCTTCTAAAAATGTTGAGAATCCTTTATTGCAGGCTGCCTCATTTGGGGTTCAAGCATCAGGGAGGATGTCTCCTCGGAATGTGGAACCTATCTCTCCAATGAGCTCTCGGATTTCTGTGCTAGCTCAACGTGAGAAGCAGCAACAATTCCGAAGCCTTAGCTCCAGGGAACTTGGCTCCAACTCTGCTACTGTTGCTGCAGCTGCTGCTGGGTCCCCAGTCAATTCTTGGTCAAAATGGGGACCCTCCAATGGTACATTGGATTGGGCTGTCAATGCTGATGAGTTAAGGAAACATCGTAGATCATCCTCGTTTGAGCACGGGAATAATAGTGAGGAGCCTGATTTCTCATGGGTCCAGTCACTTGTTAAAGAATCTCCAACTGAGATTAAGGAGAATTCAACTACAACTGTCTCGAGTGGTGCAGCAGCTGGATCCTCCAGTGAGGTATCAAATATGAGCACACAAATGGACTCTGTTGATCATGCGGTGTTAGGAGCATGGCTTGAACAAATGCAGCTGGATCTTGTGGCTCAGCAAAATTAAATAAGTTTTGCTGATCCTGAGGTAGTCAACCAGAAAAGTTTCACATAAGATTAGAATGCTTTTGTCTTAATTTTTGTTGTGTTGATGGAAGAAGATAATGGTAAGTATGAAAGGAAGCAGAAGAGGAAATTTCAAATGTAGTGTTACATGAGTAGCTTAGGAAGCTCACAACCACTGGGTAGTATTAATGCAACTGCTCCCAGTTTTGGCTTGCCCATAGTTTCAAATTTTAGCTTCACATTCCAGTCCTTCAACGAGTAAATGTTCTGTTTTTCTTCCTTTTTCATTTTGGGGTAGAAAATTACAAGGGTCAATGGAGTTATAATTTCCTTGAGACTCCTTTTTGGTCCAGTTTTGGGGATGAAAATACAGGATGTTGGATATCATATTTTTCATGTAATTTGGAATAAATAATAGTGGATATGTTAGGTAGTGGGTAAGTCAGGAATATTGGAAGGTTGATACTTGGATTATGTAACATTCAATTAATGTTTGTTGCTGCATTAATCCTAATGCCTTTGTTTTTTGTTTTTGTTTTCTTATTCCATGTCGATCCATTACATGAACTGTTCTGAATTTCTAAATATCCATGGATTTTTTTATGTGCATAGGTTTCAACTATATTAATATGTTTGCTTGGATTCTCCCTTTCAGAGTTCAGACATCCGCAAACATTTATATGTCCTATAATCTTGTGGCGGTGTAAATATTGAGGACTAGTTAAACCTTTTTGAACTTGAATACTAATTTTACGTTGAGTACACAAGGTTTCATTTGGAAAACCTCTTGTACAAACATAACTAGTAAGTTTTGTGCAATTAGAGAAGAACACAAAAGTTCAATAACTCACTCTGTTACAGGCCCTTGATGTTTCACGTGACAGCTACAAATGTTGGAAATGATCTTACCCAGAAATTCAAATCAATGGCAATCACTTGGTATTTTATGATGGAACAAAAAGTTAAGAGGTGAAGTGCCCTTTAATCTTAACTTATCCCAAAGGAATTAAGTAAGTAGCTTCAGAACCGCATGATCTCCTTTTTGACAATTTTTTGGCTTGATCATGTTGATGATTTGTTCTGTCTTTTATTCCTCCTTTTGCAAAAGGAATTAAAATGGTATCAGCATACATGCATTAGCAAGTGTTCTCTTTTCAGTAAGATTTTTATACTCTTCTGACAAAACGTGTTTGTAGCTTTAACATAGTCATAGTCACAACTCACAAAGGAACATTGTTTTTTGTTGATAAAGAATTTACACTGTCGATGTTTTCATTTTTTACCCCTTCTGAATCCCTCTTTTTCTCTCTAGCATCTTCAGATGTCAACATTGCTTTAGTTTCTTGTGATGGTAACCATTCGTTTTAGTTATAGGGTTACGATTCTCTTTTCTCCTGTTCTTCTTTCTCACATATTTATTGTGTAAAAATAATTGTATCTACTTGTATTCTTATATATTGCAAAGTAGGATGTTAGCAACGATGAGTATGCTTATTCTTATTTGTTCCTTCATTGTTCTAAATATTAATTAAATATTTTTTTATAAAAATAAAAATTACAATAAATGAAATATGATATTAAGTATTAAATGTCAAAAGAATATAATTTTTTTAAAAGACGTTTTAGTGATTTAAGACGTGAATAAATAATGAGACGAGTGATAAACTTATAAACCCAATGTAAACAAAAAATAATTAATGTTAAACTAGTTAAGTTAAGTGAATAAAAATATATAATTTTACTAATGTCGATTTAAAAGGACTTTTAAAAAATACTTCTCATTATAACTTGATATCAATATTTGAAACTACGCGTACTTGCATTTTAAATAATAATTCAGACACAATCTAATGATTATGTTGAATTTTTCATTTTTAATAATAATAATAATAATTCTTACTTGATATATCTGTCAATATGCATTAAGGAACTATATTTAGCGAGAAAATAAAAATTAATTATAAAGTCTGATGATGAGTTATTTAATATTAAAATAACATAAGTGGTGTGAGGAAGTCCTATTATAATATTAAGTAATCACGTGACTATTAAGATAAA
>Ga0123342_1010825_pt1 | contig 10268 bp, 13 predicted proteins | sample Turbeawhitnodule_FD_89960 | JGI IMG/M metagenome (GOLD analysis project Ga0123342, IMG submission 89960) | Root nodule microbial communities of legume samples collected from Mexico - Turtle bean Mexico white nodule | ecosystem: Host-associated > Plants > Roots > Nodule | place: Mexico: Nepantla...
CAGCACCTCTCACCAAGCTTTTGGAACCAAACAAGAACAAGCACTTTGTGATTTTCGAAATCTTTTAAGAACAAATGCTAATTCTTTGTAAATCCTCAATTCTCTGATGCAAAACTTGTTTTCACAATTGTATGATTGATGTTTAAACTCAGAAACAAGTTTTCATTTTATAGAAAACCAACTTATAACAGAAATTTTTAAAAACAGTTAAAGCTGTTATAAAATGAACAGATTTATTTTCAAAAAGCAGTTAGAGAATTTGTTATGTGAGGAGACTTAGTCAGCCATTCTGGTGCAGTGACAAATTTAAACCAGTTTGAGGTAGACTTGGCACCAGAGTCAAAAAAGAATCTATTCATTTACAGATGAACAGATTTATTTTTTAAAATGAAAATAGAAAAAGCTTTAACTATTTAAAACACAGTCGTTTTGAAAGGTAGAAGACTTAGTCAAAATGCTTGATGCACAAAATCTAATTTTCACAAGACTTAGCCAAGGCATCAGATTAAAAATGAATCTGTTTATTTAGAAAAGAACAGATTTATTTTTATGCTGTAAACGTGTTTTTTGTAAAACATGTGAAACAATTTTCTAAATTTTGTGCTTGCTCTTATCACATGGTTAGTGGTTAAGAGGTGACTTACTCAGCAAAAAGCCTACTCTTAAACAACCTTTAAACACTACCTAAGACATTCTTAAAGCAAAAGGAAATATACAAGAGTTGTACATAAAAAGTCTTCATCAAACACATGTCTTGAAGGGGCAACAACCATCTTCAACAAAAACGAGTTCAACTGAAACTCGTATACCATGTTGGCGAATTTGCTTTGAAGCACCCCACACATGTTTGTGACCACTCTTTCTTATGATAATATAAATTTGGACTCCAAGCAAATTGCAACTATCGTGGTCAATTCCATTAAAGCAAACCCATCTATCCCCATGAAAAGTTTAATTGCAGAAATTAAAAGTCGTTATGGTTATTCTGTAACGTATAAAAAAGCATAGATGACAAAACAAAAGGCGTTTGCCATGGAATTTGGCGACTGGGACGAATCCTATAATCATCTTTCAAGATGGTTGCAAGTCGTTCAAGAAAGTGTCCCTAGGACAACTGTCGAATATGTAACTCGGCCTTTTGTTATTGATGATGTTCAAGACAACTCGTGTTACATCTTCGAACATGTATTTTGGGCTTTCAAGCCATGCGTTTATGGCTTTAATTATTGCAAGCCAATAGCCCAAATTGACAGAACATTCTTGATTGGAAAATATCACGGGACTTTGCTAACTGCAATTGGTCAAGATGGCAACCGGAACATATTTCCTTTAGCTTTTGCAATAGGTTAAGGTGAAACAAAAGAACCATTGTTGCGATCACATGTCATAACCGCAACAAAATATTTGCATGATAACTGATAGAGGAAAGGCCATTTTATCAGCATTAAAATCTCCAGAAATTGCTCGGGAAGGACATGATCTCCTATCAGTATATTGCATACGCCACATTGCATCTAACTTCAATAAGAAGTTCAAGAAAGCCGAGGCGAAGAGACAATTGATAAACATGGATATTTATCTTAATTTAATTCACTTATATTGGTTATTCTTGTTGCAACATAATCACTTTAAATCATTTAATTTTTTACATTTCACAGGTTATGAAATGAAACAACCAACTCTTCAGGCAAAGTTGTCAGCTCTAAGATCACAATTTCAGCAAGCTTTTGCCTGGATAGACCAAATACCTTTGAAAAAATGGACACAAGCATATGATGAAGGCAGGAGGTATGGCCACATGACAACAAATTTAGCTTAATGCATGAACTCTGTATTAAACGGAGCATGATCGTTACCCATATGTTCTCTTGTGAAGACAACTTTTGAAAGAACCAAAACTTGGTTTGTTGAACGAGGGACGAAGATAGAGTGCATCTTACGAGCTGACCATCAATATTCAAAAGATATTATTGTCTTGTTACGGAAAAATGAACCACAATTTGCTATGTTTCATGTCCAAAGCTACAGTAGAAAAAACTCAGAGTTTGATCTTTAAAAGCTACTATGATACCTACTTATGTCATACACGGTAAGACTTAATGACTGGTAGTGTGATTGTGGGGAGTTTCAAGCTCTCTGCCTTCCTTATGCTCATGTTATTGTTGTTTGTTCAGCATGTCATTTACAACTAACAATATTCGTTGATTCTATTTATAGTCTGCAATATAATTTGAAGGCTTACGAAGTTGGATTTCATCCAGTTTGAAATCAAGATCATTGGTTTACTTATATGGGACTGAATTTCATCCCAGACCCCACATGCACAGTAAGAAATCAGACAGACCAACAACTAATCGTATACGTAATGAAATCAATGAATCACTTCCAGAAAAACCAAACAAATACTCTTATAAATAATAAATTAAACTTATTTAATTTCCTATTTTTAAATTTTAAATATTAAAAAATTAAAAATGCACATTTCATATACATTTTAATAGAAATCGTATGTAAAATATACTAATTCTAGATTTTGAACAAAAATTATTAATTATTATATATTATAAAATTAAAAAATATATTGAAATCGTATATCACATATACGAATTAGTTTTTTTTAATATATCCGTGGATGAGATTTTAGTATTTAAAAACGTATTTGACATTGATAATTTATCCATTTTTTGTAAAAATAAATTTGTCCATTTTAAAAAATAAAAAATAAATTACATTATTTAAAAAGAAAAACTGATTTTTGTCATCATAAGTATGTAATTTTCGGTCTCAGAAATTATATATAATCCATGAATAAGAAAATAATTATTTTCCATTATAATTGGATATTCTGATAAAAATTCAAGAACTACCAAATAACTTACAACACATATAGATATATGTTTGTATTTTTAAGTTCAAAAAATAATATTGGTTTTTAAAATTTAGTCTGCACTACCAGCAAACTAAACATGTTTTACCCATAGAAATTTTCATTTACCTGCATCCTATATATATAAAAAAAAAAGAGTCAATCCAATCTAACATAATCCAAAATAACATATTAGAGTTTTAGTTTCATGTTTACGTAAAAGTTTCATGTTTAGGTAAAAATGCAGAAAATGAATTTTACACTGAATCTAGGAGGCATTTTACATCAGTCTCACCACCGATGTAGATGTGGATATTGTAAAATGTTAATTACATATAACATTGGTTGCTTAACCAGTGTTATATATAGCCTCATATTACACTGATTACTCTAGTCAACCAGTGTAATATGAGAGTTTAATATGTGCAGTTTGTAAGCACATATTACACCAGTTGGCTCGAGCAACCGGTGTAATATGGGCCAATTTTGAATTATGAATGAGGCCACATATTACACCGGTTAAAGTAATAATCGATGTAATATGTACCTCTAAAACATATTTTTGAGTGAATTGAGTCCCCATATTACACTGATTATGATCATAATCGATGTAAAATGTGCTAGTTTTTTTTATAAATTTAATAAAATGTGTTTTTTCCAAAATTTATAAACCTGTAAATATAATAAAACCAGAATACCAGCCAGATTGATTTGTATACATAGAGAAATATAAAGACATGTTGTTGAAACTAATCAAAATTGTATGATTTACATCTAATGAAAATGTACATATATTAAAAAGTTATATATCATTGCATGTTTTGATTCCTAACTTGTAAAAAGTACTTCGCCCATTCCTAAAGGATTTCTTCAAGACTTTTGTGCTTAGTGGCTTGGAATCTTCAAAAAGCTGAGAAATGTAAAAGTATATTAGTGTTCATACTAACAAATATGCATAATGAGAAGTTAGAGCATTTAAAATCACATAATACCTGCTCCCAAGAGTCTATAATCCTCACACGTGCTATGGTCCACATCCAATGCATCACATAATAACCACATTCAAAGTTCCCTTGTTGTTTATTGCACTATTATGAAATATAAGTAACAATTAATTTAATTGAACTAAAAAAAGTAAAAATTAATAGTTTAAATGAAGTGAATATATACCTTAGGATAAATCCAACGTAGATTTTGTGATGATGAAGTGGATCAACCCCTAAGAGAGTGCACATTGATTGCACTAAAAAGAGAAAAATCATTAGTAATTCACAATAATTTATATAATTTACAATAACATACATTTGTATTATAGTCTTCATATCTTGACTTGGCTTCCTATGCAGTGAACAAAACCAAACAACAGTGTTGTCTATGGAACAAATAAACATCAATTACCAATGAGACCTAGTATAAAACATTTCATTAGTCATTTTTATAATCATGTAAACTCTAAATGTATCAAGTTTTACTTACCCATTTATAAAAGGAGTAAAATAAATCCTTTTGCTTGATGTCTGAATCCATCTTTGAATGTAAGTCTGACAATCAAGTTTTTTATTCCCAAGCTTCTATATGGATTGGGGCTCAAGGAAACCAAAGTATCAAAATTTTCCATGTTGATAATTATCTTATTTTTATACCTACATTGTTAATATAAATATCAGTGACATGATTCATGAAACATTATTTGATTAAATAGCATGTAATTATTAAGGGTACTTACATCATCCATAGTTGAATAACTGTGATGTTCAACAACCTTAGATGATTTTAGAGAAATCTTGCATGGTTATGTACAATGGTATACCACCATTCTCAACCCCAAATAATGTGGCATCCCAAGGAATCACACAAGAATCTTAAACATTTGATGTGAAACTCTGACCAACTCTTGGATTAGATTGACATATGGTTGGACTTGAGGGCTTAAATGACCACTAATTGGTGCATTTTGTCTCATAGTAGAGTTCTGTAAAACATAATCACAAATATAAAGTATAAATCTAAAAACCACTCTAACACTAATAGCTCTTAATGAAATGTACCTGATAATTTTTTGAAATGGTCTTAATGAGATGTGTAGGCAATGCAATAAATGTTCCAAGTGCCTCTCTCATTGTATTAATATCTAATGTGGGCACTGGAATTGTAGCAGATGCATCTCTAACGTTTTCAACCACCACTCCAGATAAATCACTCTGCATGGGCACAATGTGAATGTTTGAACCTCCTAGATACACTCTCCCAATGGCCACTACACGAGGATAATTTCAATCAACAAATAACCTGCATTGATAGAAGGATTCGGTGTCATCATCTTCAAAGTCCTCCACATCACAGCTACTGATGGTGTAGCCTTCATTCCGAATTGGTTTCTTGGATTTTTGATGAACTTGTGTGGAAGCTTGATGAAGGAAGTGGACAAGGATGGCTCCAATGGAGCTATGGTTTCCTTGAAGGTGTATGAAAAGTAGGGAGAGTGATTGGTTGGGACATATCACTTGAAAAAGGTGAAGAAGAAGATCAAGGTGTTTATCCTAGAAAGTCTAACCAAGGGAGTGAGAAAGCATGCAAATTTGGCAGCATTTCACTCATATATTTGATCTTAATAATTCATGACCCAATACAAGGCCAAAAACCTATGCTACTTGGCCCAAATATTTGGTCTAATTATTCTATGCTTCTAGGCCCAATACATGGCCCATGAAATCCTAAAAAACTTGATACAATTTATTTAAGCTAAAGCTTGGCTCAAAAGTAATGTTGACTAGTCAGTCGGAACTTAGTTTTCTTGTGTTCTTCTGACCAAAGCTTTAGTTTATGTTTTCATGAGTTGGAGGTCTTCTTGGCTATGTTTGTACATTCCTTCACCCTAAATTTGTCCTCTTGATTTGGGCCTACAAAAATAAACAAAAGCCCAATTAGACTCATATTTGCAAATAAATTCATAAACAACCTCTAGGTTTTCATCCTCCTTAATATGTGGTTGTGTGTGGCTGGGGGCTCTACCATCAGCTACCTTTGGTGCTAGCTCAACCACGAGCATAAATTACATCCATTGGTTCAGAGGGATTATATCTTTGCTTGAATTCATCTCTTAACTCTGGAGTAACTTGTTCTTTTATGCTCTTAGTCAATTGTTCAGTCAATCTCTTTGTCACTTGTGCAGCTAATTGATCCATCATCTACTGATTAGCATTTGCACAAAAGCTAGGTCGAGAAACTAATCCAAAATATTGTTTAACATCAACACCAAAACCAGTCATACGAACACGCCTAAGGTGTTCTTCAGTCCCAATGGCCATGGTCAAGATGTCATCTCGACCTTTGGGAACAAAACTTCCCTGTGAGCTTTGCCCCACTAGCTCATCCTTTAAAGAATAATACAATGTGTTAATATAATAATATGTAATGATAAGTTTGTAAAATAAAATATGACATGTAATTATGAATTTCCAATACACTGAGAAATCTCTAATTATTTCTCATATGTCATTTTACCCCCTAGTTTAGTTCTAGCCAACTTCCATTTCATATGTCGACTAGGTGGGAATGGAGGACAGATAAGTTCACTAGAACCAGATTTTGTCTGTTGTCTCTTTAACTTTTCTTTTACTATTCTTCTCTCTAGCAGATAATAACCTCCCCGAGATAGTCTATGGGGGGTAGCATCTTTTTGTGCAATCATCTGAGCTTTCTTCCTCTTTTCCTATAAGTACATCATACACATAAATTATGAAATCCATTATAAGATTTAATAACATATATAATGAAATGTTCACCAACCTCCCATTTGGGATCCGTTCGACTCTTAACAAATTGAGACCATGTCTCTTCATCTATAGAATATTTTCCACGAGGAGACTTGTCCTTGTATTTACCAAAGATGTAATGGATTGTCATATTTGTCTTGAATTGCCTCAATTTTGTAGTTATTGAAAACATTATTTTGCTTTGAACCAAATTCAAAGTCTCAAACTCAAAATTTGTCTACAAATTATGATAAATAAATCATTAAAATGTAAATTCAATATACAAATTATTTAATAACATTTAAATAAATAACTTACACAAATTTCCTCCCATATGAGATTCTTGTATACTTCTGATACGTGGTCCCAGTTAGGGATCAAGATAGAGACCTTAGATCTAGCTAAGGCTCTTAAATAACTTACAATTTGGGCCTGATTAGGGCTTGATGCCCTGCCAGTCTGAGGGTCTATTTGAACTGGAACCTTATTACTACCCATACGCTTAATTAAAAGATTTTCAGTTGTGTGGGATCCCTAGTCTTCCTTGATGACTTAGTTATGTGATCAACCTACAAAGAACATAAACAAGTTTGAGATATATATTTAAATTAAAAAAACAAATTTTTAAATAGTAAAGCTAATGAAAAATAGTTGATTTCTATTGTGGAAGTGTTAAAATGTTCTCCCATATTCCTTCATTGTGATCATGGCGTGTAGCATGTACTTCATCTACATCATTTTCGTCATTCAAATGAGGTAATTATCTTGAGAATGAAGATTTATCTACAAATTGGAGCTTTGAGTCATCTTGTGGATGAACATCATGTTCAATTCTCCCATGTATGATAACTGACAACCTTTCATTAGAAGGATCTTTCACATAAAAACTTGTTTTGCTTGGTAAGCCATAATGAAAGGATCTTCCTTCCACGCTATCTTTGTAAGATCAACCAAAGTAAAACCCAAGTCATCTACATACACTCTTATGTTATAATTAACCCATTTACACTTAAATACAAGCACTCTAAATTTGACATAGTCAACCTCCCAGATTTCTTCAATTACTCCAAAGTAACTTAGAGTAGCCACAATAGGATTATTGTTTTTTGAACTAGCAAAGTGCATAGATTCTGCCTCAAGGGTAACACCGCTATTCTACATAGTACCTTTTTCATCTTCAGTTTTTGTATAAAAAAAATCATATTAATATCGTACCCAGTCCAAGTTATGACATCAAAGTTAGGTCCTCATGCTAACCATTTCAATTCCTCAATATCAAAATCTTTTTGACCAATTTTATCTTTAAACCATTTCAAGAAGGTCTTGTTATGCTTAGTCAACAACCATTTCTCATTTGCACGAGGGTTCATTGACTTTAACAACATCTTATGTGCATCTATATAAGGAAGAACATCATCGGTGTTGTTCAAAATATACAAATGTGCTTGGAGAACTTCATGTTGGTCTTTTTGAACCACCCTCACACCTCGTGTGCCTTTACCTTCACACATTGCTTCATGCTTGGACTTTGGAACTCCTGGGGCTTCTACTTCTGACATATACGTTGTACAAAACTCACTTGCTTCCTCGGCAATGTATCTCTCAACAATAGATGCTTCTGGACGGTACGCATTCTTCACATACCCTTTGAATATCTTCATGCATCGCTCAACTTGGTACATCCAACATAAAAAAATAGGACCACATATTCTAATTTCCCTCATTAAATGAACAATTAGATGAACCATGATGTCAAAAAATGAAGGAAGAAAATACATCTCTAGTTTACACAAGATAATGATAGCTTCATTTTCTAATTCATACAAGCTATTAGGATCAATAACTTTTCTACAAATAGCATTGAAGAATATGCATAGGGGAGTGATCACTTGTCTAACATTTTTTGGTAAAATTCCACAAATAGCAACTAGGAGAAGGTCTTGCATGAGAACATGACAATCATGCGATTTTAATCCCATAAGTTTCAAATCTTGCATTGACACAAGACTTTTAATATTTGAAGAGTATCTTTGTGGTACTTGAACTATACACCCACAAAAACTTAACGTTTTAGATTTTAACAAAGTATGACATGTTGGAGGCAAATATGCTCGTTTACCATGAGGTTGTAGTTGCAACTCCAAGCGAATACCCATCTCAACTAGATCTTTATGAGCATTTATACCAACTTTGTCTTTCTTTTAATATTCAATAACGTGTCAATTATACCATCACAAACATTTTTTCCACATGCATTACATCTATCAAATGTCTAACATCTAACTTTAACCAATATGGAAGTTCAAAGAATATGGATTTCTTTTTCCAGATGTTTTTCACAATGTGTTTCTTCTGTGCTTTTCCAAAATTCACATTCACATTGCAGACTCGGTTGTACACTTCCTTGCCAGTTAAGGGTGGAGGTGCAAGTTTCTCCTCCTGAGATCCATTAAAAGCTTTCTTTAACCTACGATAAAGGTGATTACATTTCAAAAACCTTCGATGTCCAATGTAAGAAGTTTTCCTCCCATGTTTCAGTTGATGGTTACTTCTGTTCTCTTCATATATAGGGCAAGCACTATATGTTGAATCAAGTGTGTTCAAGCTTTGAAGAATCCAAACCCTTTGAAAGATGATAGAAGGCTGGTTGTGCTTGTTGTTGTTGAGCTGTCTTTAGATAGGATCTGGGGTAGATTATGTGTGTAAATCCACTCTTGATTGAATCCAAAGCTTAAGCATTCTCAAACCTTTTTTAAAAGAAAAGTGTTTTTCAAACTAAGTGAAGAACAACCTGTTCTTTTCTCGAAACAACCTATTGTTATATACTTAGGTGTTTTTAGAAAGGTTGAAAACTGTTTTTGATGGTTGAATTGCTGTCAAACCAAAACAACCGATTGATTCGTGAAAACAACCGATTGTTTGTTTTGGGACCATAACAGAAAACTGTTTTTTGCTTTGACTGAGCATTAAATGATTTTATAACTGAATACGCTCCAGTTTTAAATGCTTTGACCAGGCTTTGAATGCAATAAATAGTTTGTTCAGATTTTGTAACAAACAAGAACTTAGTTTTAATCAAAGAAAAACAAATTTGAGTTTTTCACTGATTTTGCTTTTGAAGAGTTGAAGTTTGCATTGAGATTGCTTGGATCAAAGAGAATGTGATATAGGATTTTCATCTTGTATTGATTTCAGATCTTTTCTGTAACAAGTGTAATCCTTTGTACCTTTGAAGAAACTTTGTGTGAGAAGCTGAGAAGTGTTGTGTGTTCTAGAGGTTGTCAAGATCAACATTCTTAGTGGTGTTGTGTTGTAAAGAATCTAGGGTTGATTGCTTAGTGAATTCCCCAGTGGTTTCTGGGAAGACTGGATGTAGCTCTTGGTCAAGAGTGAACCAGTATAAACCTGTGTGTTCAATCAATCTATCCTTTGAACTCTTTAAATTCAGTTTTATAGTTGTGAACTGGTATAAACAATCGATTGTTTCTGCGAAACAACCGATTGTTTTTCTGGTGTTGTGCTTATTTGCTTTGTGTTTTTTGCAAACTGAATTCTGATTCAAGTTTTCTCGAAGTAATTTCATTCTAGACTTAAAAGTTTGCGAAAACCCTCTTTAAACCATTCAACCCCCCCCCCCCCCCCCCCCC
>Ga0123342_1010826_pt1 | contig 10267 bp, 5 predicted proteins | sample Turbeawhitnodule_FD_89960 | JGI IMG/M metagenome (GOLD analysis project Ga0123342, IMG submission 89960) | Root nodule microbial communities of legume samples collected from Mexico - Turtle bean Mexico white nodule | ecosystem: Host-associated > Plants > Roots > Nodule | place: Mexico: Nepantla...
CGTTGGAGTGCGATCGGCCGCAGCGGCGCCGCTCTGTTCTTTTGCAGGTTCTTGAGGTGGATCGTGACGAAGGACGGAGGTTGACGCGGTGCACACGTCGATCCAAGTTTGACGAGGCAAGCTTCAACGTTATGGTCAACAGGCAGGATCAGCTTTTTTTTTTTTTTTAATCGTTTGAATTTTTATTCTAGAATTATATGCTTGATTTATTTTCAGTTTTAATCTAATTGGTTTTCTTGTTTTATTTTTCTTAAATAAAAAAGAACTGTAATATTAAATTTGAATTGTGAAAAAAAAAGACTTTGTGTTTAAATATTAAATAGTAGGATGAACTAGACACAGGTTAGAAAAGAAAATATGATTGAATCTCTAATCAGTTGAAATTGTGATACATGAAATTTTGACAAGATGATTGATTAGAACAGAGAATGAAAAAACAATATAGAATAAGACCAATTAAACCAAGTGAGTGTGTGAACCTTAAACAGTTTGGAGAGTTTTACTGATGAATTGACAGTTGTAGTTGCTTAATTTTTATTTTTTGTTACATCATAAAAGAGGATGAAAATGATTGATGCATTTGTGTTAATTAGGAACCCAGGGCCAAATAGCCAACATTTATCTTAATAGAATTCAATTTTTTTAATCCATTTTGATCCAAGAATTTTTGTTATTATTGCACCCTAAACCTTTAATGATATATTTTCCTACCCTTTAGCATGTTTGAGGAAGGAGAACATAGATGCAATATACATATAAAAGGGAATGGTTGGTTCTAATTGTTGAAAGCTCAAAAAGTTGAAAATAGGAAGAATCTATTCCTATTGATGAAAAATAAATAATGTTGAAATCGTGAAAAGGTAGAAAGAAAATGAGGAAAAGTGTGAACTCAAAAGAAATTGGTGATTAGATAAAACATATGTCCTATAATTGGATTGTAGGTATGTTCTTCTTCTTTAAAATGTGCATTTTGTTATCTAAAAAACCAAAACTGTTTGGAAGCCCAACCTCTTTATAACCATGAAAAAGACCTCAAGATTCATTGTTTCTAATATGTTTGTGATATAAAGATGAAATGAAAAGAAACTGTGATTTGTTATGATTCATGGAAAATAGAGAGAAACACTTACATGTGAGCATATGAGAAGAAATTCCTTAATGAATTGTCATTTTGTTGTTTTGATTTGATCCTGGAAGTCTATTTGAATTTGGAAGCATCATATGTTTCTAATTTAATATGTTTTTTTAGTGAACTAAGTTGTTTTGATATTTAAGTTCAAATATATTCATTTACTTTGCTTGAGGTCAAACAAGATTCTTAGTTGGGGGAGTTGATAAGTGCTAGATTTCAGTAATATTACATATTAAAATACAGGCACTTATGGATATTCATTGATAAAATGAACATAAAATAACCCCTCATTTATGAATTTATACATTTTTACATATTTTGTGATTTTAATTTGAATAAGAATGATTTATTACCAACTTTGTGTTAATTTCAAGATTCTAGGGCAAAATGGAGATGATTGGGAAAAAGGAGAATATACAAAGCTAAAAAGGGAAAGCTAGAATGCACTAAACACTCACCAAAGCTCGCCCAAACTCGTCGTAACAGCCATCATGTGTGGCTAATTCTACCCTTTGGGATTGGGAGTAATCTGTTCAAACTCTTATGTATTAAGTTGATATCTAAACATAATATTTTGTTCTTGATTGATGATTGTCATTGTCGTTTTGTTTGTAATGCTTGGTTTACCATGTTCTCGAAACATAGGTTTGACTGGAAAGTACTTCTAAGTTTCTGACGCAAATGATAATGCTTAACATATTTGAATGTTAGGAATATATTTGAAATGTTAATTGTTATCAACGTCTGATCTTAATGATAAGAAGTTTTTATAAATATGCGAGAAATCGATATTTAGGACACAACTTAATAATTTTATATGTGAGGAATCAATATAAATTATTCTTATACGGGCATCAATATCAATCAAAGGACACAATATTGGCATGTTAATCAAAATATCAGCTACAACATGAACAAAACACACACACAATATATATATATAGAGAGAGAGAGAGGTATATAGGGATTAGGTCATGTGAGACTCAACACATTAGATTTCTCGCATACACATTTCTTGTATATAAGTGAAATAATAATAGTTAATACAATAATATTTAAACAATAGATTTTGGTTCAGCTTGATTTGGATAGGTTCTGAATGTTAAATCGCACACTGAACCAAATCGCTTGGTCTCGGAAAAAAAATCCAAATCAATTCAAAAAATTGGGTTTTAATCGGTTAATGTTTTGTGGATCGGTTTTTGTTTTTTTTATTATTATTGGTTCTGGACACCCCTACTTGTTTTCTCTAAGGAGAAGTTCTAATTATTCATAATCATCTTTTACCAAAGTTGCTTCACTAGGTTTAGACAAGTTATTTGTACTAGACGATCCACCAAGTCTAGACAACCTCTTTAGGTTATTAGCATTCCCCTCTTTTTGTTAGGATCAAACCTTCTAGTGTCATTTCTTCTTGTAATGACAATATCGTACATTAGAAACACTTTTACCATTGCAAGACTTTAACTTCGTGCTCCTTCTACCTCTGTTATCACCAATGGACAATCTTCCCATTGCTACAAGACTATCTCCACTACTAGACTCCTTAATGTCAAACTTCTAATTCAACTCTTTTTGCCCAAAGTTGCTTGAACCTCCTTTAAGAGAAAGAGTCTCTCTTTGATGCAACAATTTTTTTTGAAATGATTATACATCTTAGATAACAAACACAAAAAATATAATGTATAATTCTTATCATTAATCTGAACATCATTATTCTCCAAATCCAAAATCAACTTGTTAAAATCATACAATGAATACATTGTTTGCTTTACATTTAAGCGGTTTATCGAATATTTGATCAACTACAAGCTCTTAAGCTTCATCCACAATCTCGCTGCAATCTTCTCGTTGGAACTTGCTTCAACACTTTGTCACAAAGACTTAAAACAAGTTCACTACAATGTCAATAAATTGATAACAAAATTAACCGCGACATATTCATTGTAAAAATAAAAGTAAAAAAATAAAAGATAATACATAAACATTTGATTGGAGTATTAACAAACTTTAATATATATATAGTTATGACAAAATTTACTATAAACAGCAAAGATGATAACTCTTTGAATGAATTCTCGTTCAACTCGTTTTTAGTTAATAGTTTACAACAAACTTTTAATTAATTAAACATCATTTTATCATTAAGTAACAATACAATACAAGGTCCTAGAAAAAGACAACAAACTTGCTTTAAACATATACATTTGTTGACTTCATCTAGTCATAAGCACCAACAAAAAAACTATAAAAAAAAAACTAGAAATGCTACTAAGACTAAACGTTCATAGACAAACTTTGATCACATTTTTCTAACCAATATTCACCTTCAAAAATCTTATAAAACTAAATATCTTGCGTCCTTTACGAACCCATCATTTGAAGATCCTACATAGTTCTATCTCTCCATAGTTTTAGGGAAAGTGAGAAAAAGGATTTGGATGTTATCCCAAAAGCGATTATTCTCTCTCATAATGTTTCCTTCCTCACTCCTACCTCACACCCCCGCGTTTTTTTTAAGCAATGCCCCAACACTTCTATATTATTCATATAAATTCATAACTTTATAACTTCATTCATTATTTTAATATTTTACTTTTTCTTACATTTTTTATATTCACCAATTCTCCACTAATAATTTTTTCAGCTTTCAATACTATTTTTTATGTTTTTAGAAAAAAATATAATTTGATTTAAAAATTAAAAGAGTAAATAAAAAAGAAGTATGTTTATTATTTAAATATTCATGTTTCATTGTTAATCACGGTAGTCCAAAGTCGTTTTATATTTTTTTTTATTTAACTATGTTTTAAGTTCTTCAATTTTGAAAAGGAAATTTTTTTTAATTTCCTGATTTTAAAACAGAACAATCTAGTCCCTCAAATTGAAGAAAAAAATACAGTTTTAGTCTTTTAAATTTACTGTTTATGAATTAAAAACAAATTTAAAAAACACTTTAATTACTCAGATTTAGTGTATTGTACTTTTCTAAATTTGAAAAACTAAAATATTTATAAAATTTAAATTTAAAACGGGATTTACTCTATGTTTTATGAATTAAAAATATAAGTAAACCTATTTTTTTTCGATAGTATGTCATTTTCAACATGCGTGCTTCGTTGTTAAGAAACGCCAATTGATGAAAGACACGCCTTAAACAACGATATCCAACACACTTTATGGTGTTAAGAGTAATATATAAATGATTCTCCCCTTCAACTTATATTTTTTTTATTTTATTTAATAATATTTTAAAATTTGGAAAAATAAAGAATAAAAGTAAATTATCTAACTGATTAAAGTAAGAGCACACATTTTAATCCTCTCTTTCACTAGTACCAATAAAATGAATTCTTAATTATATTTTAAAAACTAACTGTCAAAATATATTTTTTTCTAAAATTATAATATAACAGAAGCTCAGCTACTAAAGGACCAAAATCAGTCATCATTCAAAGAGAACTTAATTAAAATGCAATCACTTTATTCATTATGTTATAGATAAAGATTGTACTAACTATTGTTTTTTTATTTTGATAACTCTAAAAAAAATTGAGCACATGCGCGATATCACGTGGGTGTTTTTCACTAGTATAACACAGAAAAATTGTATTATACAACACAGTTATTTGAAAAATTATTTTCACAATCATTTCTAAACAATTGAATATATTTACATATTTTAATGAAATATGAAAGTGGCCAACACACAACAGAATATAAAGTGAGAATAAGGATAAAAAGAAAGTAATAATCGTAAATGTAAATTATAACATGAAAGAATACAGATAAAAAAAAATAAAGGGACAGAAGAAATAATTATATACTCTGATCTTAGTCTCAACGCCTATTGTTTTACCAATCATTGCTCAATAATTAAAAAAGTGGGTTAAACATTAGAACATTATTAAACGTGCTCACACTTTTATTTTATTTTTTTCATATGCACGTGTTCACTTAACAACCTTTGTTTTATTTGTGTTTTTGTTAAGTGAAATGAAGTAAGAATAAATAAAAATTGCAGGAAAATAAAAATCAGTGGGTGTTGTTTGTTTATGATCCTTGCATGTTGTGGGTTACCTTTAGAAACAAAAAAGAGAGAGACAGAGAAACAGAATTATTAAAGGCAACAGTAAAAGACAAAAAGGTTTAGTTGTCAAGTAAGGAAGAGAGATCTCCATCCATTCGTGAATCTCAGTGGCGGTCTGAGGCGCGTGTGCATTGGGTTTTGCTTGGAAATTAGAAAGAAGATAGGTTTGAGAGACAGTTATATAGCATTACACTTCCTTCCTAAACCCAAACACAAACCCACTATATATTTTTTCCATTCCCTGAATCTGAACAAGATATGAGAAACCCTTCATCAACATCAACAACTAAGAACAAGAAGAGTGGTGGTAACAGCACTGCTACCAGCTGCAGCAACAACAGCAACAACAACAATGGTAGCAGCAGCAATAACAATGGTAGCAGCAGCAACAACACTCCATGCTGCACCAAGGTTGGGTTGAAGAGAGGACCATGGACACCAGAAGAAGATGAGGTGTTAGCCAATTACATTAAGAGAGAAGGAGAAGGGCGGTGGAGAACTCTCCCCAAGCGAGCTGGCCTTCTCCGCTGCGGCAAAAGCTGCCGTCTCCGATGGATGAACTACCTCCGCCCCTCCGTCAAACGCGGCCACATCGCCCCTGACGAGGAAGATCTCATCCTCCGCCTCCACCGCCTCCTTGGCAACCGGTAATGTCTTTGTTTGGATTCAGGGTTTAGAGTTTTGTTGTCAACAGCAGAAGAATTATTAGGGTTCGTGTTCTTCTTTTTTCTCTTCTCTGGCTAGGGTTTGATTTTCTTGTCTTGTGCATTAGGTGGTCTTTGATTGCTGGGAGGATTCCTGGAAGAACAGATAATGAAATAAAGAACTATTGTAATACCCATCTAAGTAAAAAACTCATTAGCCAAGGGATTGATCCCAGAACTCACAAGCCTCTCAACCCACCATCCATTATTATTCCTTCTTCTTCTGCTACTACTACTTTCACTGTTCCTCCACCCTCTATGCCTCCTCCAATGATCATCAACCCTTGTCATGATCTCACTGCTGTTGACCAAGGAATTCATGCGATTCACCATTTGGGTCAACATCACCAACCTCCGGTCTCAAACCCCTTTGATAACAACAACATTAACAATCAAGTGGCTGCTGTCACAGATGATGTTTCTGCAATGGGGTTCATGGACAGTGAGGACTGCAACTATGATATCAACATCAATTATTACTCAGATGATGCCTTTTCTTCCTTCCTCAACTCCTTGATCAATGATGATGCTTTTGCGTCGCAGCAGCACCACGTGCAAACAGAGCTCCCCAGTGAGCGTTGCATTCCACTGCCATGTGATGATCGTGTGGATGATCCTCTGGTTTCAATTACCACTGCTTCTACATCGCAGGGTTATGATGATGACCTTGGGGTTCTGTGGGAATCGCCTCTCGTGCCTTCTACTACTTTCACCCATCACGTTAACGATCCCATCATCAAGATGGCTCATGATCACCATCACCTCCATCAATAGTATCTCCCACTGTTCTTATTGGTTAACTGCTTCATCAAATACCAAGTGTCCAAGAATACTGGAATTTTTATGTATACATACATGTTTTGTTGTGTATCCTGTGAAAAAATATGAAGAGAAGGACATTAGAGGAGTCATCAAGAAAGATCTCACAGTGAATTATATCTTTTCAAGTTTTGGCTTTTAGTGGAGCTGAATCTCAACTAATGATCCACATAACAGATCTTACATAGTGAGATAAGATTTTATTGTTCTTGTGTTATTCATGGTTCCACATACATGTAGTTGCTTTTGTTGTATGATACTCTTGTTGAGTTCGGCGTGTTCAATTCCATGATATAGCTTGCTATGTAAAACACAACAGATTTGTTAATGTACTATGACTTGTGCTTTAAATCATACTACCATTTTACTTTAATGGTTTGTGTAAGCTAAGTGGAATCGAGATGTATTATGTGTGGCTTCTTCACTTGATTAATTTTATATTCTTCATCACTTAAAAGATAATCTTCTTCATGATCAATTTTGATGTTCTTAGTGTTAGCAAAAAAGATATTTGTTATGACAATGAGTTTGAATAAGAAAATTTAAGATATACTACATAAATAATGCAATAATATATACATTATGCAAACAGTCATAATGTAAGAAGATATTTACTCTTCTCTTCAAGACAGAATCTAAATGTTGGAGAATAAATCAATATCAAATGAAAAATTAAAAGCATAGAAATGTAAAGTTGTACCTTAGTAATCCAAGCTATAAAGGACATTATTCGTAATCATATGTATAATGTATCCATGGAGAATGTATTTCAGTTGGAAGGAGAAAAAAATATAAATAAAGATGACCATAATATTGCTTCATACACTTTATATAATGCAAAAATCTCTTATTTATACTAAAGATATAAATGCTTGAGAGCTTTAACTTAGATTACTACACTACAGCCTCAATTACAATAATATTTGAATTAATACAAGTTCACACATGCATGAGGCTCTTCATTCAATTTCTATTCATTACTTCTATAAATTGTCTAGACTGAAAGTAAGAATTTACCTTCAAGATCATATTTGGTGATGCACACACAAATGCTTAAGGGATGTTAAAAATACTTTTTCCATTGAGAGTTTTAGGAGAGGAAAGAAGGGGAAAATTAAAATTACTCTCAAATAAATTCTATATTTTTTCTAATTTGAGTATAAGTTACTTTTAATTTATAAAAAAGTTTTTTTATAAATTTTTGTGAAAAAATTCAAACAACTGGACCTGTTTTTCCCCTATATGGAAACATAAGGGGTGATACACAAACACCCCCATTTTCAGGTAAACAATCATCCAACATCAATGATATAATATTTTTATTTTAAAATATAAACTAATTTGGAAAGAATCAACTACAAATTTAAAATATTATTTTTTATTAGGTGTTTCATATGTGTGGAAAATTTGAAGGGTGTACATGTAAAATTTCCAACATAATTAGCACATGTGTAGAAAACTATGTGTCTTCTTAACTTTGTATTTTTTTTTTAAATTGCCATCATAAAGAGGTCAAATCAGCTGCTACATCTGCACTGAAGAATATAAACTATTCCTTAATAATTTATCCTTTGTTTTTTTATAAAATTTATGATAATAAATATCATTATGAAACTTGATATATCTCACACATTAATTAAGTGACAATATTACTCTTATTTTACTGTTAGAAGAATTTATGATAACTACAAACAAATTGAGTGTATTTGGATAAACAGTTAATTGTTTATTGAATATTTTGTATCAGCAAAAAAAATATAACATATACTACGTTGGCAATATAAAAGAAAGTTCATATTTACAAGACTTTTATGTAAAAGGCATATATAATCCATTGAACATTAAAAAATCCTTTATCTCTGAATAATTAACCAATTCAAATCTATATTTTATAAATTACATTACAGAATTGCCATCTGAAGAAAATAGTCAAATAGTCATACACTTTTTAAAAATTGAGATTAAGAACAATTTATATAAATATTATTTTTAATCTTTTATAATATATTTTAAAAATAAAATTATAATGAAAATTTGAACTTCAAATTAAACCATACTTCTAATATATATTGAGATAAAGAAATTAAGAGCCCCTCTTCATTCACGCGTATTATCTCATTAATGCAGCAATCATAGACTCAATTCAAATAATGTTCAATATTAGATTTCTTTTTTGTAGACAAAATATTATTATGAGATATGACACATGACACATGATGTACATCACAGATACAGTAATTGGATTTTAAAACATAATTTCTCTCGAGAAAATTTACAAAATATGCTTTATGATCTAACTGTGATAAGGTCAAACAAGCTAATCATATTAAAATTATCATGCCCTTAAAGACAATTTCTATATTCATATAATTCAAAATAGACTAATTAAACTACCAAAAACCATTCAAGTATGCATATATCCAAATTTGTTTTAAAACTCTTCTTTCATACCAAATCTCTATTCTGTATAAAATGATGAGACTTACTGACCAAAGATAACACTATGAATGCCAGCCATGCATGAACTGCAACCCATCACAGACCTGAAAAGAGATGTCAAAGTGAAAAACAAATTAAATGCATTGATCATGGCTTACATATAAATAAGCACATATATATGTAGAATAGTGTGAGGAACTAGACCAACATCTATAAAAAAAAACATCAAATTACATCAAACTATAAGATTTATAGCTATTATGAAAAAAAAAGTTCAAAAAATGTTAGGAAACACGTATTATCAGTGCGAATATAAGTTAGCAATGCTACAATATTTCTTTTTATTATTATCTGTAAATAGAACTGGTTCTCATCATATATATTCCACATTTCAAAAGATTGAGAGAAATTCTTCAAGCACATACTCTGAATAACTGAAATCAACATCAGCACGGTGAAAAAATAAATATTGATATTCCTTTTTTTATCTGTTTTCAGCTATATTATGTTAATTTACAGTTTTTTTTTCTATTTCTTTCTCTCCCTGGTTGTACTCTAGAACGGGGTTTTTCACTGAAATAACTTCTATACATTTTTTTAAAGTTTAATGCCCTTATATTATTTCTATCTTTATTTAGGAAAATAAAACTAAAAGAGTTAAAAATGTGTACAGTTTAATGAGTTATTCATCTGGCTTCACCTATTCATCTCACTTGCAGAGAAAAAAAATACAAAGTTCCTACTTTATGCTTACATAATAAAACTCACAACACAAAAAATGTCACATGGATCGATATGAAGCATAAGAAATTCCGCAATATAAATAATTAATCTATGCATGCTGTTCAGAATGAAATTTAGTGTCTGTGCATACCATCAAAGCTAAACTTGAATGGACATTTAACAATAAAATGATGAACCTGTCAGATTAACGTTATGGACTCTGAGATTATAAATATATATATATATATATATATATATATATATATATATATATATATATATATATATTTTTTTTTTTATGTGAGAGAATATATAACACAAAAGAGACTCTATATTATATATATTAAGAGAATAAATTTA
>Ga0123342_1010827_pt1 | contig 10267 bp, 13 predicted proteins | sample Turbeawhitnodule_FD_89960 | JGI IMG/M metagenome (GOLD analysis project Ga0123342, IMG submission 89960) | Root nodule microbial communities of legume samples collected from Mexico - Turtle bean Mexico white nodule | ecosystem: Host-associated > Plants > Roots > Nodule | place: Mexico: Nepantla...
CTAGGCGACGCCGTGCCTTAGCGACGCCTTGTCCTGCCTTGGCGACGCTTCCTCTTGGCGTCTCTACACCTGGGCGACACCTTGAGTTGACTTTGACCTTCCAGTCGTTGACTTTGACCTTGATTTAGTCAACGCCCTGATACGGGACGGCACAGATATGATCATTTAATTTTTTTTATAAAAGTTTTCATGTTAGGCATCATTATGCAATTTGACATCTCAGCTAGACTGACACCTCAAGTAACAACAATCATCTGCCATCACATGACAAAAGTTTTATTAAAAAAAAAAAGAAAATACAAAAAAATGGAGGGACTAGACCAAAACCCATATGTTAATAAAAGCTATATACAGGTAGACTATACCTATTCATAAAGAATTCTAAGAACAGACTAGATTGAAGCCTATTATACCAATGAAATGATTCTCTATGAATAAATCCTAAATTGGCCAACTTATTAGCACACGCATTCCCTTCACAAAAAATGAGTAACCCTAAACCTGATTTTCCATAGTAATTAAGACAAGTATTTTATCGATTACGAAGCATCCACGAAACATTAGTCATAACACTAAATGCAACACAAACCAAGGCAGAATCATATTTAAGCCATTTTTTATCTTCCTACATAGCATGTATAAATCCATAAAACACAACAACCATAACAGTCTGAATTTAAAAATAGTAGAGAAAACACTAATAAACTCCCCCATACTCCCACAAAAAATTCCTCCACAAGTAGCAAGACCAGGATATCCCTTAGCAGCCCCATCGATGTTAATTTTAACACAACCTGGTGAAGGGAACTCTCATCTATCAGGAAAAGGACGAAGAACTTTACCATTACGAGTATTAATACCAAAAAACTTAAGCATGTTAAGCTTTAGACGAATTTCCGACTTGACAAGTTATATCTTTAATTACCGAAATTCCTCATATACCAAATCATCCAAATAGAAAAAGTTATCACAACAAGCTTAATCAATTTAACCAAAGGACTACCATCACTCTTAATAAAAGAAAGAAGATCATCCTTATTAGAGAAATGAGAAGTAAGAAAAATCTATTGAACCTAACTCCAAATATGCAAAGCATTAGAACATTCAAAAAAATAAATATTGAATAGATTCCTCGTGCTTTTCACAAAACGTGCACATAGAACATATATTGAAACCTTTATTCTGAATATGTTGATATGTAGGAAGCCGCCCATGAAAAAATTTCCCGAGTTTTGGATGGTGAAATATATTTGGACCAAATGAATTTACCCCAACCACCGGGAATTCCTACTTCCAAGAAAAAAGTCCTAGTCGATAGTGAAACGAGGAAACTCATCTAGAATCCAATTAGGAAGATCCTGTTCCCCCCTAACCATGATATGATTAAAAAATGAGGCATCTACTGTAAAGATAAGGGAATATTCCAATCACAACCTGTCCAAAACTGAGAGACTGTATCCGGAATGCTAGCAACATCAAATAACCCTGCAATATTTGCTAAAGAAGTAGTAGAACACCATTTATTATTCAAAAAATTAATAAAAGAACTTGTACCAACAGCAAAGAAGTATGATCAAGTATAGCAGAATAAAACTGTTTAATTCCGGACCAAATGGATGGGGATCTATAAACCATTCTAAACTTGTATTTTGATTTAAAAACCCTGACTTTCGGGAGAAAAGACCAAGGTTTGCTGCTATAAGCAAAGTTCCAAGCAAGCTTAAGAAGATACACGTTATTTTCATGATGAAGGTTAATGATCTTCAAACCTCCATTCTCAAGAGGAGAACAAATCTTAGCCCAATTAACCGTAGTTATACCTTTTTTCATAATATCACTAGTCCAAATAAAATTTCTATACCACTGCTCAACTTGTTTAAGAAGGGAAACAAGCCATTTATACATATTAAAGCTATAAGCTAGAAATTCAGTAATCACCGTATTAACCAACTGAATCTGACTCATCATGCTAAGAGATTTACCTTTCCAAGATGCTAGCTTCAATTTAAATAAGTAAACAAACATGACTACAAGAAAGAAAACATTAAATTTTGGTGACAAATCTTGCAAAATTATCCATGGTGAAAAAGATACTCTTAGAATTATTAACATATTAACCCAAAAAATGTCCATATAGTTTAAGAAAAACACTCAAATTTCTAAGAGACTTATTATTCGCCCTACACAAAAACAAATATGTCATCAACATATAAAATATGATAGGGAGTGACATAACCCTACGAACTAGCCATATTAGAATGTTATTATCATTCACAAGCTTAGAGATACCTCTACTAAGAACTTCATTTGCAAGACAAAAAAGTAAAAGAGAAAATGGATCTCCTTGTCTAACACCTTTACTACAAGGAAAAAAACCCACCAAACTACCATTTATCCTGATAGAAAGCATAGCTGAACGGAGAATTGTACTAATCCAACCGACAAATAAGGGATGAAAACCAAAACATGTCAAAACTAGTAATAAGAACTTCAAAATCAGAGTGTCAAATGCTTTATGAATATCAAATTTGTAAGCCACATTACCTCCTCTAACCTTTTTAGAAATCATGTTAATAGCTTCAGAAGCAATACCAATACAATCTTGAATTTGTCTACCCTGCACAAACCCATATTGATTAGTAGAAATGATTCTAGTGTTGAACAAGATGCTTTGATGTCTCCAAATCCATGTGGAAAGCTTGAAGACCTTGTTGATGGGTGTGTGTGTGTTGTCTAGTAGTTTTTAACTTGTTTATTCATTCTTTAAGATGATCCAAGTTCATTTGAATCTTAATCTTTTTGAAAAGATGGGTTTTCTAAAAGGGTGTGAAATTTCAACCTGTTGAAATTTCGAATCAACCTGTTGTGTGACACTTAGTCGTTTTTAAAATGGTTTGGAAAAACTTAGCTTTGTTTTGACTTTTTTTATCAAACAGAATCAATCAGTTGTTTTGATAAATCAACTAGTTATTTTTATGAAAACCATAACAAGAAATTTATTTCAATCGATTGTTTTGGAAAACAACAGGTTGTTTTCATAACAAAATTTTGTTTTGTGTTTGAAATGATTCCAACTGCTTTTGGTTTTTTATTTAACTAGTTTGACCAATTCATTGAGGTTATATAAAGGTTTTTTAACACTCTTTTGTATTAACTAAGAACAAGAGATTATCAAAAACGATTTTAAATATTTCAAAAGCTTTGGATCATCTCAAGTGTGTGGAATAAGATAGGGTTTTGTACTTCTAAACCTTAAGCTTTGTATTACCCAAATGTATTTTATTCCTCTTCTTCTTTGAACACTGTATTTTTGTATTAGAGTGTAAGGCAGTTTTAGAAAGGAAATTTCTGGAAACTGTGTTGCCAAAGAGTGGTATGTGTTCTTGAGGGGTTCAAGATCATCATTCTTGGTGTGTGTTTTGTAATCTAGGTTTGATTACGTAGTGAATTCTCAGTGGTGAGCTGAAGATTGGATGTAGTTCTTAGTTAAGAGTGAACCATTATAAACATCTTCTGTGATTCTCTTTATCTTTCTCTCATAAATTGTTTTAACTTTTTTTAAATTTCTTATGGTATAAACAACTGGTTGTTTAGTGAAAACAACAGATTGATTTTCTGGAAATAAAATTAAAACATAAATTTTATTGAGTTGAACAGATAATCAATTGGTTGATTTTTCAGAGCTTTGGACTTTACCTTCATACTTTGCGAAGTTCTTTAAAAAATAATTCACCCCCTCTTGTTTAGGCCTCTAATTCTAACATCTAACCGCCACAATGGCAAGCCTATCCGCAAGTATTTTGGAAATAATCTTAAATTTGAAATTAGCAACAACAATCGGCTTGTAATCTTTAATGGATTCAACACCCTGAATCTTAGGAATAAGAGATACCACATCACTGTTCATTCCAGGAAGAACCCATTTTTATTTAAAAAACTGATGAACAACTTTGCAAACATTTGTCCCAATACTTTTTCAACAAGAATGATAGAAAACAACACCAAAACTATCAGGACCAGGAGCACTATTACCTTTAAGATTAAAAACAACAATCTTGATTTTTCCAAATAATCAGAGCATTTAATCAACATCATATTCTCCTAAAAGGAAACCAGCTCAAGAATATAAGTACCGATAAAATCTTCCATATTACCTGTATCCTGATCATTAGAAACAAACTCAACTTAAAGATTTTTATAAAAATCCAAAATATGACCCTCAATTAGTTGAGGATCCTCATTAACCTCATTATCAATTCGTAGACGACGAATCCCACTAGAATTATTTCTCCTCTTAACCACAACATGGAAAAAACCATTATTTTTGTTCCCATCCTTAAACTAGTGCATCATGGCCCTTTCTTTCCAAAACAAATATTGACAGTGAAGAGCATGATCAAGCTCCTCCTTAGCAATCTTTTCTTGACAAAGAAGTCCATCAATATCAAACAAACTAGTAGTCTCTAAAGTTTATTGAATACCAAGGAGGAGATCCTGCTTAAGAAGCACTACATTGTGAACATTATTACCAAAAAAACTTTTATTTCAGACTCAAAGCTCATTTTTCAACCTTTTTAACTTATGTTGCAAAATAAACATAGGACAACCAACAACCGTATTAGCCTAAGAATCATGAATAAGCTTCATACATGAACTATCCTGAAACCACATAGAAAAGAAACGAAAATTTCTAACTTTCCTTAAACAATTACTAGCAAGACTAGCAAGAATAGGGGAGTGGTTATAACAATTTTTAACAAGAACCTCATAAGTACAATAATCTCATTCATCTAGGCACACTCCATTACATAAAACCCTATCCAGTTTTCTATGAATTCTATGTAACTCTCTCCTCCCATTACACCAAGTATAACAAGGATCAGTAAAAGGCATATAAGTAATAGTATTATTTCAATCAAGGAATTCATTACAAGAAACCTGATTAGGAGTCACCTCCCCTTTGCAGCCATCAAACGAGAGTACAACATTAAAATCTCCCAAAATACACAAAGATACTTTGAAAAACTAAGATCTCCACAATACACCAAGATCCTTTGAAAAACTAAGATCTCCAAAATACACCAAGATCCTTTGAAAAACTAAGATCTCCAAAATACACCAAGATCCTTTGAAAAACTAAATAAATTAAAACAACATTTCCATAGTTTTGTGGTTTGCCAGTCCTCTAACGTTCCAAAAAAAAGAAGAGACCTTCATTGCGACTTTTTGGATAGAACTACCTTAGCAATTTTCCTTGGATTTACCAGTCCCCTTAGGTAGTCTCCCTTGTTTTCTAGTAGTGCGAACAATTTCCGCCCCAATATCACTGGCATTCTCCTCCATCTCACTAGGATCTGCCCAAAATTTGGAGACGACCTGATTTTCAACATTTATGTTCAGAATTAATATCAACAATGGCAGACGAAATAATTGGCGTACTAGTATTAGGACCACCTCTCGCATTTGTAATTTTCAAACCATCAAGAGATGAAAAGTGATTTTGCAAAATGTATCATGACCCGAGGCATCCTCGAGAGGAGGCATATATGCAAAATCATCCTCACCTTCATTTGTTTTATTGGAGTCAAGTTGACCCAAGAGTGACCCTACATTAGTCTCGTTAGGAACATCAGTTATGTTACCAATAGGGCCTTCCACAAGTGTCGACTACAAATCTTTCTTCTGATACTCTTTATGTTGTTTAGGAACCACGGGTTCCCCACAACCTTCCCCTGTTTTAGTTCACCAGGAATTTTCTTCTAAGAAGACTTATGTTGAGATTCAGTAACACAACCCTGAGCATGAATCACACAACACTGAGCAAGTTCAGGCCCAATCATCTTACATGAGAGCAAAAAGGAGGGAGTTATTCATATTCCACGTTGGCTATAAATGCAAACCCTGAATATTCAATCAAGAGTTGATTTGGAAGGAAGGACAAAAGATCAATATCCATCAGCACTCTAGCAAACAAATCCTTATTTTTTTTTTTCATGGTATGACCATCCAAAGTCAAAGGAGTACCAATGCCTTTAGAGATGGAAAATATCGCCCTTGGTCTCCATTATTCCAAAGGTAAACTTTAGATTCTAACCCAGGCCTGAGTTTTAGTAGTCTTCATAGTAGATGGAACAAAGTATTTTGTCCAGGCAAACAATCTCAAGAAACCAGGAGATAACTGTCATGAACCCATCTCGAGAACAACTGCATGTCTTCTAAAGAAGAGAACTCAAACTCATAAAAACCCTTCCTAAGAGGGATTACTTTCCACAGTCCAATAGCCTTCCACACAAGCTGCAACTTTTTAGTTAAATCACGGTGTGTGAGAGGTTTTCCTATGTCCAAGGCCTAAGCAAAGGTTTTCCTATGTCCTGTCATAGCAACCGCCTTCTTAATGGGAACCACTTCATTCTCTTTCAAACAACCCCATATGATAATTTAATTTATATTTTAAAAAATTTAATATAAAAAATTAGTTAATTTTAAATATATAATGTGAGAAAATATGTGTGAGTGTGAATGCGTGTGCGTATGTTGTGTATGTGTGTCTCTACGAATGGGTGTGTATGTAAAAATGAGAGACTATTAAACATTTATTATTTTTAACTGTTTTAGGTAACCAGTTTTATAATTTTAAATAATTAAATTATTTTTATAATTTGCTTTTTATTGTTTTTATTTATATTAGATATTTTCTTATAAAAATGAATTACATTTAAAACACCATTGGGTTAAGATTTCAAGTGTTTCTTATTCGAGATTATGTACTTTCGTACCCACATTCAAATATGTTTTTATCCTAAATATTAAATAAATAATTTTATACAAAAATAAAATAAAAATATAACATAGAAAAAAATGATATTATCTAGATTCAATGTAAAAAGGACACATTTTCTTTTATTTAATGTTAAATTTCAAGTAAATTATAATTGCATGAATATTAAAATAGATTACTAGATAATAATTGTATAAATGTCAACTAATTATAGAAAAGAGTAAATAATACAAATAATTGAAATCTTATGATAATTATAACATTTATTATTTTTGCAAAATTATTAGAAGAAAAGTACATTGAGGAATTAAGGAAATTGATGGATATCAAACAAGTTGAACTATTGAAGAGAATGAAAACTTGTATAATGAAAGAATAATTCTTCAAATAAAACGAAATAATGAACCATGGAGAAAAAAAAAAAGATAGGAATTCTAGGTTACTTAATAAAATGATGGTTTATACAATTGAATACTTGAAATTGATAGGCAAAAATTCTCTCATGTGAAAAAAAAATAAATAAATAAAACTATTAAAAAGGAGGAGAATGATAAAATGTGTGTCCAAAGGCATACAATACATCATTTGAAGAAAACTCTACAAATGAATATAAAAGTTGTAATTAGAATTACAATGAAAGAAAAGTACCTTAAATTTGAATAAACTTTGTGGATATCGAATGAGTCAAACAATTAAGATAAAAAAAAAAAACTTGTATATCAAAAGAAAAAAAATTCAAATAAAATAAAACAAAAAGCTACAAAAACTAATAAGTATAATTTTTTTTTAAATTATTTGATAAACTAAAAATTGTTTGATAAACTAAATGCTTAATCAGATTCACTATAGAGCGTCTACCACACAAACAAAGAACGATAACAGAGAAAACAACAAATATAGGTTGTAAAAGGTAAATGGTAACATGAACAACAAGAAAGAATCATACATAGAAATTAATGTTGCTCAATTAAAGTGTTAATGAACTTAATCTATGTCTATAGGATAATTCACTAAACTCATATTATAATTTCACAATTTCTTTCACACAACAAACTCTCACTTAAGTACAACTCATGTGAAGCACATGTAGACTAAAGAGCAAGACACATGAACAATGCTTCTCATTATTGAACTACAAAGTCCTTTAGATAGTTTCACCAGACGACTCAGGTCTCAGTAGACGTTAAGAGACTAGACGGTCTACTAAGACCATCTGCCAAATATGAAACTACATATCAAACATTGGACAATCTAACACGATTAGAAGATCTAGGAACCTTTATACAAGATTTTAATCTTCACAAATCTCCTTGGTTTAGCACAAATCTTCTCAATTAGAGTCGCTATCTACCACTAAGCTCATTCTAGGCTTAATCACCAATTAACTATATCAAATCCAAGCGATGAAAGAAATTATTTCCTTTCAAAGTTACAAAATCATCGTGTGAACCGACTGTCCTATTAGTAAGGTGTTGAGGAAACCCGAATTGGCAGGTCGAATGATCGGATGGTCGATAGAATTGTTTGAGTTTGGAATCAAGTATGAACCTAGAGGGCCTAAAAAGTCACAAAATCTAGCTGACTTTACTTCAGAACTACAAGACAACTTGGAGCCGGAAGCAACATGGATTTTATATGTAGATGGATCTTCCAGCAAAAGCGGAGGAGGAGCAAGGGTTGTCCTTGAAAGGTCGGGAAGCCTCTGCATAGAGAAATCATTACATTTTGGCTTCAAAGCATCAAACAACCAAGCTGAGTTTGAAGCGCTCATAGCTGGTTTGTTGTTAGCCAAAGATATGGGAGCCCGAAAAGTCGAGTGTAAGACAGACTCACAGTTGATAGTTGGTCACATAAATGAGAAGTACCAAGTGAAGGACCCGTTGCTTCTAAAGTATTATCACCGAGTGATGGACATCATGGCAAGATTCGAAAGCGCTACTGTATATCACATAAAACGAGAAGATAACTCTCGAGCTAACATGTTACCAAAACTGGCCAATAATAAGTAGAAAGACCGACATGACACCGTCATACGATAAACCTTGTTTGCTCCGTCGGTTGTAATTGAGGAATGCATGGCAACAAGCAGAGAGGATGTCGATTGGATTTATGAGATTAAGAGTGTGCTGGAAGACCAGGAAGTCGAGAAGGAGTGCAACGATCTCGCTATGAGAAAAATTCCCTCTCGTTTTGTATTAGTAGGTAATGATCTATACAAAAGAGGATATTCTACTCCGCTGCTTAAATGTGTATCAAAAGTTGAGGCCGAATACATCTTAAAAGAACTACACCATGGTGCATGTGGAATACACTCGGGAGCACAAACAATGGCAAAAAGAGTACTTAGGGTTGGGTATTATTGGCCTACTTTGAGGGCTAATTGTGTTGATTTCGTCAAACGGTGCCAAAATTGCCAGGAACACGGCCCCTTCATACACCTTTACCCTTGTGATTTGTAAAACATCAATTCTCCATGGACGTTTACCTTGTGGGGAATAGATATAGTCGACCCTTTCCCACCAGCAACAGGGCAAAGAAAATTTTTGCTAGTGGCAGTAGACTATTTCACTAAGTGGATTGAAGCAGAATCTCTTGCGAAGATCACTACTGGGCAGATTCAAAGCTTTGTTTGGAAAAATATAGTATGCCGATTCGGCATCCCTCACACCGTCATCACTGATAATGGAAGGCAATTTACAGATCGAAAGCTTGCTGAGTTCTATGACAGTCTCGGTGTCCGACACAAAACAAGCTCGATAGAACATCCATAGACTAACGGACAAGTTGAGTTCGCAAACAAGGTCATTTTAACATGGCTGAAGAAGAGATTGAGTAGTGCGAAGGGAAGGTGGATAGAAGATCTCCCTGAAGTCCTTTGGGACTGTAGGTGCACTCCGCACTCAGCTACAGGGGAAACTCCTTATAATCTTACATATGGAACAAATGTCATGTTACCAGTTGAGGTCGGAGAGCCGACTATTCGACGAGAACTTGATAATCTCAAACTCAATGAAGAATACTTGAAAACTGAGTTAGATCTACTTCAAGAAATGCGCGACAAAGAAAAAGTACGAGAAAAAGCATGTAAGCAGAGAGCAGCTAGAAGATACAACTCTAAAACCAAGTCCCGCTCGTTCCAAGAGGGTGAACAAGTATCGAGAATGAGAGGGGAAGCTCGCAAGTCGTCAGTGTTCCGTCCGGTTGACCGGGACGTCTTCGTGCGCGACCTCAACTGTCAGCTAGGGACTCCTCCCACCGATTGCCTGTGGATTCCTGCAAAAAAAGAGGACAAAGAGGCGCCCTAGCGGCCGTTTGCACTCCGACGCTCAAGTCAGCCAGCAAGAAACACCAAAACTGTTCACCTCTGTCTCTGAGCACCGCGTGTGGCACTCTGAAGGTGGTAAGAAATAACTGTGTATTGTCTGTGTTCTCTCCCTCAGGCAAAAATATTCCCCAGTCCCTTGTTCGTAACCTTGAAGCACAAGCAAG
>Ga0123342_1010828_pt1 | contig 10263 bp, 4 predicted proteins | sample Turbeawhitnodule_FD_89960 | JGI IMG/M metagenome (GOLD analysis project Ga0123342, IMG submission 89960) | Root nodule microbial communities of legume samples collected from Mexico - Turtle bean Mexico white nodule | ecosystem: Host-associated > Plants > Roots > Nodule | place: Mexico: Nepantla...
CTGCCAAAAGAAGAAAAGCGATGAAACATTAAAAAATTTATATCATATCATTGAAAACTCAAAACTATCCTTAACTATTATTTTTATACACATGTAAAAATTATGAAATAACAATAATATATTTAAAATTTAAAATAGAAATACTATATATAAAAAAGTAATAAAATTATAAATAATAATAGTAACTAAAATAATAATAATAACAATAATAAATATAAATATAAATTACATACTTAATAATAATTAAAATAAATTATTAAATAATAATATTAACAATAATAAAAATTAATTTTTATTTTTATTTGATTTGATTTGTATGAAAATATTTTTTAAATATATTTATAAAATTTTAATTAACTAAAATTTAAACAAAAATATATGATATTTTATCATTTAAATATTTTTTAAGAAAAAGCTAAATTTGTAAAGTTACATTTTACACATTTAAAAAAAAAAATCTCTTTACAACCATCATATCACTCACAAACTTCAATAAACTTTCTTCACAAATACACTTTAATATACCATAATCCAAATAATCTTACTTTCTTTACACTTTTCTCTCAAATCACTCTAAATCCACTTTCTCAAATCTTTTCTTCAATCCAAACACAACCGAGTGTTTAGTCCACTCTACCCTTTATGCCCATTTGTATAGCATCAATTACACCTTATCTAAACAAAAGAAAATTGTCTACATGTGCAACTTAGTGAGGGTTTGGCTAAAGCTATTCGATTCCCAATAGTGAGGGTTTGACTCATGCTATTAGCTTCCTCTTAAGTTGTGTTTGGATTGGGGAAGAGATTTGTAAGGAGAGGAGGAGGTGGACTTGTGAGTATGATTTAATAAAGTTTGTGAGTGATATCATAGTTGGAAGAAAATTTAAAAATCATTTTAAATGTGAAAAATATAAGTTTATAAATTTATAATTTTATTAAAAATTATTTTAATAATGAATTATGATATATTTTTTTAGTTTTGATTAAATTAATTTTTGTAATATATAATATTTATAATTATTAGTATTTTAATAAAAAAAATAAAAAATATAATACAAAATAATTTTGAATTGAATTGAAATAATATTATAAAATATATTAAAATATATGAAAATTATAATAATTATTGTTATATATATTTGTTATTTTATATAATTGTTAATATTATAATTTTATTTTATTATTTCATTATTTATAATTATATGTTGTTATTAATAGTATAATTAAATGCATTATAATTATAAAAAAAAAATGCGTACAAGGTTGAATATGTTTTTCAAAATTATATATGTGAATGCTAATTCAGTAACTTGTCTATCGAGTTATTTATCAAATTAATGCAACTGTAATGTTTTAATTTATGCATAAAAACCTTTTACATTTAAATAAATCATTCAAGCAAAATAAAAAATTTAAATAACAGAAAAAAGGAAATTTATAAAAAAAAATGTAATTTACATTTTTAATTGATTTTTTGAGTTTGAGTTTTTTGTTAAGAAAATATTTCCACTGCGTTAAATGTTTTTGGTTCGAATAAAATTGCCTCGGATAAAAAATAAATTTAGTATTATCAGACTAATTTAAAGTCTGATAATATACTATTAGTGTTTTTATTTATATATAATATAATTTATATATAAATTAAGACTATTAGTTTTTAAATTAGTCTCTAAAATAATAACTAATTTTATTATTTTAGAAAAAAAAAATAGTTTCTTAAAAACATTTTTTCTTATAGTGATAATAACGCAGTATAAGAATTTAATAAAATTATAATTATTATGAACTTAATACTATATGACAAAAAGAATATGGTAAATTTTTAAAGATATTTTGTAAACACGATGGTTTAAAAACTAAAGTTAAAAGTGATGAATGAATTAAATATTGAGATTTAAAAGTATTAAGTATTATACTTTGATTTGATAATATATATCTTAGGAAAATGTTTAAATAAATATTTATTGTGAAAATAATTTATAAGAACAATTATTTTTGTCGTATTTTATTTTCTATAGTAATTTTTCATAAACATGTAAATAGAAATTGACAAAGAGTTAGATACTTTCACTATCTAGGGACAATTTTGAAATATATTAAATAAATATTTGTTTTCAAGTAAACTATTGAAAGAAAAACTACTTATGCTTAATTATTTTCTTAAAAAAATACTATAAAATTTTAAGAACAGTAATTACATGTTTCGTAGTGTAACATTTTTTAAATTATTACAACATTCTGAATGCACTATAACTAACTTAATATAATATTATCTTCGATTTAATTATGGGTAGTAATATTTTAGATTCAAGTTAAATAAATATTTTAGTAAGTGATGATAGTTTGAACATCATTTTTTTAAGATCATGATGGTGTGATACTTTATTCTGTTTACATTCCCATTTTCACAACTAATAATATTATTATTTTATTTTTATTTTAATTTTTTTTATTAATTAAAAAATATAATATTCTATCATAATAGAAGATGTAAAGTAAAAGTTAGAGAAAAAGATAGATATAAACCAATGATCAGTGTATGAAACAAGGAGAAAAGGTGCACTGTTTTGACGTTACGTTAATGCTTAATAATCACTATGTTCAAATTAGCAACCTTAATTGTCTGGAAACTGCCTTTATTGTTGGTAATTAATAAGAGCAGTGACAAATCATGAAAATTGTCTTTGTATTTGAAAAGGGGCTTCATTCAACTGGGCCTAAATGACCCAACACTATTCTCACTCCCGTCCTATCATTGACAAATTCTTCCTACACCCAATATTTTTTTGAACCTGCACCCAACACAATTTTAAAATCCCGAAAATATCCTTTATTTTGGAAATGAAAATTCAGAATTGAAATAATATATTTCGGAAAAATAGATCTGGAAAAGCCTTTTGTATTCCGGAATTAAAAATCCAGAAAAAAAAATTAAAAACCCATTCTAGATAATATATTAAGGATATTTTTGTCTTTTCCACTTAAATTGGGTGCAGTTATATGGTGCAATTGCCCTGACATTTTCTCAAGAAGTCATTCCCAAAATAATCACAAAGCACCGCCTAGAGGATAAAACTCCATAGACAAATTTTGTTATATACACTACAATAATAACTATTTTAAAATTTAAAATAATTAATAATTAAAATTTTAAGATTAGATATTAATTTATAAACTATTTTATATATTTTTATTAATCATACAAATTATTTAAAATATAATTTTTTAATTTATAAAATAATATTTAACTTAATAAATATAGTAATTTTTATTTAATTATTTTTTTTATTAGTCATGTGTAATTCTGGTTCTTCTTAGAAGCAAAAGTATTATATAGATGATCTTCTAATGCCATGGAGTTTATATAGCAATATTAATTATAGATAGACTGAGGACTTTAGATAGTATTTGTGATTGGACGTATTATTGTTCGGTGATCTCCTGATTACTTCAAGTCTTCTTCTACAAATGTTGATGTTTGGGTACCTTATTCCTTCCTACTAGCTCTATTTATAGTATTAGTTTATGAACCCTTACTTAATGAGTTGAACATCACTTATTAACGGACACACATAGTGACCCCTTAATATTAAGAAGTGTTAACCCGTTTTATTTGTTGTGTTGGAAATATTATTTCCCGTATATTGGTATATTGACTCATTCAATGATATCGTAATTGTTATTTATTATTTATTATGTAACTTTATGTATTATTTTACTCGTACTATTAGTTATATATGATATTTCATGTCACATCCAATTCATATATTGAAAAGATTTTTTTTTATTATTTCACTTGCAAAAACAAAAGTTTTTATTTTATCTCACCAGTTAAAAGCTAGTCAATATGTATAGTTGTTCAATAATTATCTAAAAATAAAGGTTTTTTCCTATTATAATTGTATTTTTATGACCTCATATTTTAATAAAAAAAATCTATATTTTTACTTGAAAAATATCCATGGAATACTGGTTAACAAGATTCATTTAGTTAATTTCTTTCCTCTTCTTACAATATTTGATTTTAAAAAATCTACAGCCAATTTCTACTCCTGTTATTATAATTAATCAATATCTTAATCATTTGGTCTATTAGCAACTAAAAACTTTTTGTTGGTCCAATATATTTTTTTATAATTGAGTGCGTTGCTAGAATTTATAATGAATCGATTGAATAATTAAGGAATAAAAATTGCAATTTCTCTCTCTCAACTATGATTCACCTCTGGTACTACCGTTGATCTTGTATGCCAACTTTATTTTGCCTATAAAACAATACGTATCTGCAACTTAAAACTAGTTTGATTTGATATTATTACATTCCATTCCCTCCATTTTATTCTTTTCCACCTATACAAAAAAAAAATACATAGAATCGCAATTATTACTTCAAAGCCACGTCCAATTGCAGGGAAAAGAAACGGGCTATTCAGGCCCGTTAGTTCCTTTGTTAAAACATCATTCTTTTACTGCTGTATTTTAGTTACTGTTATTATTCTGCTTTTGGACCTTTGTGGATCTTTTGGGCTTTTACTAATGCCTAGTGCCTATATTATTTTTTACTCTTTGTAAGCACACAACACACACATTCATTCTCTAATTAATGAAACCCTTTTTTACTCATTCTTTCTCTTTCTCTCGAAGTTTCTCCTTCTTCTTTCTCTGAACTTCTCTATATATTCAGGTTCTTGTTTTGACACTCTTTTACTGCAATTGATCATTTTCATGACCCTTTTCAGTTTGATGATTGAATTTGGACCTGCTCTATAAGTTACCTAGTTTTCTTCAATACTCTTCAATAGCAAAAATAATTTAACAATGTTTAGTACCATAGAAATATAAACATCACAGCAACATGATTCACAGCATTACAAACTTGACCCAAAGTATGGAAGAAATTTGATTGATGATTTGATTTTAATTATAATTTTAGGAACATGGAAATTTACAAGGCTTTCTATGTGAACAATTATGAAGCCGTTTTGAATTCTTCAGGCTAATATGGCCCACCACCCAGAATATAAATGCTGAAAACAAAACAGTGAATAATAGGAAGAGGGGGTCTAAGGTTACTTTTATTTTTTCCATTAAGAGTATAATGATCATTTTGCTAACTCTACGGAGGTGCAGGAAGAAGTACTGAAGTGCAGGAAGAATTTGCTTTACAAAAAACTCTTATTGGGGTGAAAGGCTGGATCACGCCTTAGGGCCCACTTTGACTGTGTGAGAAGTGTGGTGAGTGGAACTCCTCCTACATTTTCTTCTACCCCTGGAAGCAAAAGGTGTAAAGTCATTCTACTTTATTTATTCTTACATTTTTACACGTTAAGCCCTTAATTCCAATTCCATCTTAGACATATTTACCATTTTGTAATACTCTTAATAATTTTATTTTATTTTAGGTTTAATTATGTTTTAACCAAAACCGTATTTTCTTTTGAAATGAAAGAAATAAAATGATTGAAATAAATAAAAATCAGAGGTCGGATTCATTCAAAACTTAAAATACTATAACATAATTAAGTATTTATTTTAAATCTTAATTCTTATAAATTTTAAATTTGTGATAAATCAAATAAATTTAGAATTGAAAATGAAATAAACAATTTTTCAATTCATATCTTGATTATCTTAAATGAATTGTGGAAGCAAGATATTAATGAATAATTGATATTTGAGATAAAGTATATAGCTTTAGTTTGTTAGAAATAATTGTTTGTAAAGCAATTAGTTTGACAGCAGGAATGAAAGTGTTGTGGCATTGTAAGTAAGACAAAACAAGTTGGGTTTCTTTTATTATTTCAAACAATGAAAACAAGGTTTTTTCTCACGTCTTTTGATGGCGAAACTAATAATCCACGTGATACCGAAATTGGCTTTTTAAAAAAGTGTTTTGTTATGGTTGAAGCTTTAATAATGCAGAAGCTCATGAATTGCTAATTGTGGATTAACCGGATAAGCAGTTATCCATACGGCACAGGCAGTGTTATAGGAAAAAGGGTTGCGTTTGGGTGTGAAATAGCGAAAGGTAAAGAAAAAGAGTCGGGGTGAGTGAGAAAAAGGGAGCACTATAGGCGCATGCAAGTTGCTCTGTCTTGAGAAACATTCCAATGCAATATGTAATATTAAAATATGGATTAGGCTTTAAGGTTGGTTGTGATGAATGGGGTATTCTAAGAATTCCAATTGAGCAAAAGGGTTTTGAGAGGGAAGGAGGGTATCTGGAAGCATGTGCAGTGCCGTGAAAAAGTTGAAATTGGAGTAAGTTGCGGCCCACCAAATCTCATAAAAATATCTCTGCCCGTCACTTGAAAACGACGCTTACATTGGATTTGTTACCCCATTTGCGAAATGGTCCAAAAAAATCAATGCCTATGCTTCTCAACAACGCATACCATTCTAATCGATCGCACCCATCACTCTATCTTCCCCACCTTTCCAGCTCAAATTGTTGAAAATCGGGATGCATCGTGACAAAGTCAATTAATTCTTCACCAGAAACCTACATTTCCATCACTTGGACTTTCTGTCACTTGGCTTACCTGCTTTCGTTTCCTTTCATTTTTCGCTTCCAACTTCCTTGCCTTCTTCAATTACTCTGCACTTTTGTTTGTGGTTGCTCAATCATGCTAGTAATTACTTTCTGTCCTAAATTTCCACCCTACTGTTAATAAATTAATTTCAAAACACTGTTCGTGGAATATCAATCCCGGCTCGCTATAGTGAATCGCATAACTGCTTCTAACTTCCTACATCATCAAATTTTAACTCCACTCACTAGGTATTGCCTTCAAAAGAAAACCAGACTTTGGGGCAAGAACTTCCTAGAATTCAGTTGTAGTTTGTCTTCGCAACAAGATTGTCATTCCTTTTTCATAGCAGCATCTTAATTGAAGGACTGAGCTTGGTTTTAATCAATAATTATTGGTACCAAGATTCATAACAAAATTTACCACAAAATTTCTTATATAGGTTCTATAAGAAAATTATATATGAAGATGATAAGAAAAAATAAGATCTGTGTGTATTATATTTACATAATTTCATTATTATTAAATTAATGGTATATAATTGTGTATAATATAGTACAATAGTTGCATACAATAATTGTGTATAATTTGATAATTATTATTTTCTTAATAAAGTTGGTAGATGAAGATCATGAACCCAACCTCGTAGCGCAAAAAAGCCTTCGTAAAAATATCTATGAGATGGTACTGTGTCGCTACATATGAATGACTGATTATCTCGACTTGTAATTTTTCTCGCACAATGTGGCAGTCTATCCTATCTCATTGTGTTTTGTGCGTTCATGAAATACTGGATTGGTTGTTAAGTCCTGCAAAAGATATCGCAACCAAACTATCTCCGTATTGGTCATTACATATCTTGATAAGTTTGTTTGTCTTTTTGAGTTCCATGAGATAATAAAAGAACCAAGAAAAATGCAATCCCCATATATTGATCTCCGAGTTGTCTGACAACCTCCCCAATCTGAGTCACAATAAGCTGTCAATGTCAGATTGTTCTCGGATAACAATAACAATCCTTGTCCCGGTGATCTTTGATGTACTTTAAGACTCGAATTGTGGCCTGTATATATTGCCTTAGGTCCGAATCGAAAATACTATGTAAGTCGAGTAACCGTGAGATATATAAGTCGTCCCACAAGTCGCCTGTATTTGACTGGATCATTTAATAACTCTCCATCGTCTGGTGTTTTACTTGAGCCAATCATGTAGTCAAGTCCTGCAAAACGCAACCATTAAAAACAACACAACAATTTAGTGAACTAGTTATCTTACTGACGAACATAAGATTTAAATTAAAAGAATGAACGCAAAGAACATGTCTGAGAGTGATATGATATTGTCAGTGAATTTAGTTGTGCCCGTACATGAGATGAGCGCAATTGAGCTGTGGATAGATTATAGATTAACCTTTAGAATAAAAGATGATGAAGTGTGTGGGAAAAATTGTGAATGAGATGCAATGTGATTGTTCCGCTATCCAAAATCCATGGTTTCGTAAAAGCATAATTAATAGACGAGTTATGGGCAAACAGACCTGCCGCGTTTATAAAAGTGTCACTTTCACCATTATTGTACAGCGAGTAAACAATCTTTTTGCCAGACATGATCTCTTATTTTGCGGATAAAAATGGAGTGGCGGTCAGAACATAAGAAGATGGTAAAAAAATAAGATCTTTTTATACTCTTGGGGTATTTACATAACTCCATGTACAGAAAATGTAGGGATCCACTAATCATGAGATTCTATCATTATTAAATTAATTGCATATAATTACGTCGTACAATAATATTACATAAAATAATTGCGTATAATTTGATAATTATTATCGTCTTAATAATTTTGAGAAAGATACGTAGAGATGTCAATGTCACAATATGTGTTTATTTTGGTTGTTCCTTTGTTAACCTGGTATGTGTGTCTATATATGTGTTCTTTGATAAATATATAGTATAATATATATTTTTCTAGGCATTATCATTGATATATTATATATGTTTTAATTATATATATATAAATAAATAAATAAGTGTGTGTTTTTTTAATAAAATTATGAATAGTGATAGATAGTAAGACTGTAGCAGGGGATGTTATAGTTCAAATAAATTTGAATTATTTAATCTCAAATAAAAAAGTTTACTAGTTTTATCAAGAATCTGATTCTAAAAAGACTGGACAGTGAGAAGTTAATGTCTCTGATTATTGTCACGAGGTTTAGTTAAAATAATAAAATAGCAAATATGAAAGGAATCTATTTGGTTTAGTGTACAGTAGAAAAATGGACTGTGCAGCATTTATTCTTTCTAGATATGGGAATGTTTGAGGCAAACAAAAAGTAGATGAATTCCCACTAAAGTTTGTGCAACTAAGATTTTTATAATTTTGGATTAATAATTTAAAACTTAAAAATAGTCCATCCTTTTATTGTTTTGTAGTAAAAACAATGCACATAACAAATGTTTTTATCTATAATAATAATAATAATAATGTATATCAGGCTTCATCTATTTAGTATCCAAACATTATTTTTCTATTTTATCTGTAATATTATTTTACAGTTATAATAAAAAATTTACAGTGAAAAACTACCTGTGTAAAACAATAAACAAAAAAAAAATACAATATAAAAATTTAAAAATAAAATAGTGTAATTTTACAGTGAAAAACTACCTGTCTGATTATATATAATTAAACTTTTTATTATAATATAACTTAAATATATTATATAATAAATAGTATATTTAATTATTTAATTTTTATAAAATAAATAAACTTACATAAAACAAAAAATATATATATATATTGAAAAATTACAAGAGATTATAATAAAAAATGTAACATCCCTAATTTTATCCATATATATAATAAAATAACAGTAAAACAAGAATTATTTAATTAACATATGAATATATACAACTATTTCATAATTGTATCTCAAAAAAGATATTCCTCTTCATAGGGATTTTAATATTTACACAAAAGTTTACAAACAAAACATTCAACATAAAACATATGTTCCTCTGGATACTCACTGAAGAGCTCTATCACCTGCTTCCGTGTAAATTAACACGATCATCACAGATTATAGAAAACAAACACAAGACAAAGCACAGGGTAAGCTAGCTATTTTTAAAATTTCAAATATAAAACTTTAAATATCAACCTAAAGGATCAATATTCACAGATTTTCACAAGTTCATCAAGGTTCTATCATGTTCATCATCCACATTACTCCTGTCATATTTCTACCGACTCACATACTCAGACACTTGACTCTATTTCCGAAAGACTCGTGTATTGAAATTAGCATCCAGAGACCTGCACCTGTCATACTACTGCTGTGAAACCCACACAACCATGCACATAATTATCACAATATCTCATCATCTTCATATGACAGGGTAAATCCATTTGATATGCTCTGATCAATTCTTTCAAACCTCACATTCAGCAAAATGGACCTCCTTCGACTCTCACCAACTAAATAACTTCATCTATGTGATTCCATTATACCAGTAGTGTCAGGATCGTCTCATTCACAAGACACTCACAAATCAATACACCCTAATAACAATCTCAACATGGTATTTCCTTTCCTGGGAATACTACGTCTTGATCACACTTTAACCTCATTACATACATCATTTAACATATCAATGCACCACTCAATCACATCATATTTAAACTTTCTAAACAATCCAAATATATCTCAAACTTTACTTAAACACATAA
>Ga0123342_1010829_pt1 | contig 10262 bp, 5 predicted proteins | sample Turbeawhitnodule_FD_89960 | JGI IMG/M metagenome (GOLD analysis project Ga0123342, IMG submission 89960) | Root nodule microbial communities of legume samples collected from Mexico - Turtle bean Mexico white nodule | ecosystem: Host-associated > Plants > Roots > Nodule | place: Mexico: Nepantla...
CAGGTTGCGTTTGAAGTTCCCGGAGAAGGTTCTAAGAGCATTCTTGCGGATAGCACAATTGCATAGGCGGGGTAAGGAAGCGACAAAGCAATTCCTCCACGCTTGAGTTGACGACAGGATCAGTCATCATTTTTTAAAATATTATTTTGACTTTGTATGAGATTCGAAATTTTTAGGGACTTAAATGGACATATGGTTTGATAGAATTAGAGTTTTCTGCTAATTTTTTATGATTTTTTTGAAGTTGAGACAAATTTGTTGTATTTTTATAATAAAAAAACTCATGTTATTTAATTTTCCTTGTTTTAGCTTATAACTTTGTAATTGGGCTTATGAATCTAATTAAAGCTCACATTTATGCTCATGTTTACTTTAGACTATAGAGCATATATATATATATAGTCTAAATAATCTAAAATATAGAAAAAAAAAATATTTATTTAGTTTTCAATTTTTAGAAATTGTCTTTTGTTCTTCTTTTCATTCTTTTTCTATCAAATTCCAAAATTGTCTTTTCATATTATTCTCTCATTTGCATTTTCTGCTTCATTCATGGAGAACTAATTCTTGAGTATCAATTTGAAGAATCAAGATCAAACAATCTGAATTGAGTTTTGCACTAATCATTTAATAATTTGATTTTGTTCTTCTTCTCTCTAATTTTGGATTTGCAATTTATGACATTGTAATTTGCATTTCTAATTTTGATTGAACCTTCATTTGATAATTAGATAATATTAGATTCAATGATATTTTGATTTGATTTGTATTTCTAGTTGATGATTATTTTTACAGAAAGTATACTGAGTTAGAAGTAATAATTTATCCCTAAAGATGAATATCTGACCCACAATGAACAATTAAATTTGCAAGTATAATATTCACTAAATATAAGGAAATGTTGGGATTGGGAAAGTTGTTTGTATTGTGAATTTTCAAGAAATTAAATAAAGCAAAGTAAAATATTTGTATGCGTCAATTGGGAAAATTGAGATTGGGGTTCATCCTTCTCACTCGTTTGTATTTTTTCAAAAGCATATAATATTCAATCTTGATTGATATTAATGCACATATAAAAATCATTCATATTGATTCCTCGCATACAAAATTAGTAAGAGAGTCTCTTAAATATCGGTTCATCGCATATTTATAAAAACTCCTTATCATTTCGAATAGATGTTATAAAGCAATTAATATTTTAAATCTATTTCTAGCATTGAAATATGTTAAATGATGATTATTTTACGACAAGTGTACCGTGTCAAAAGTAATAAATTTGTCCCTAAGGACGAATATCTAACCCACAAGGAACCGTTGAATTCTCAAGTATAATATCCACTAAATAGAAAACAATAAAATAATGTTTGTTGGAAGTTTGTCGAAACAACCAATTGTTTTACTCTTAGGTGTTTTTGAAAAGGTTGAAAACTGTTTTGATTGGTTGACTTGCTGTCAAACCAAAACAATCAATTGTTTCATGGTTTCAATCAATTGTTTCTTTGAAAATCCTAACAAAATTATGTTTTGTTAGTTGAATGTGCTTTAAATGATTTCCAACTGAATACGCTTCTCTATTAAATGCTTTGACCAATCTTTGAAAGGTATAAATGACTTGTTTATGTTTTATAACAAACAAGAGAAATAAGTTTGAGTTTTTCAGTTGTGAAAGATTGCTTTCAAGTTTTTGAACATTCACATCAATCTTTGGGTTTTCTCAAGAAAGAGTGGAATAGGATTACATCTGTATTGATTTCAGATTGTTCTGTAAACAAGTGTAATTCGTTATGAATATTCTGTAATTTCTGGTGTTGTTGCCAAGGAGTGTTGTGTGCTCTTGAGGTGGTCAAGATCAACATTCTTTGTGTGTGTTGTGCCAAAGTGAGTGTGTTTCTTGAAGGGTTCAAGGTCACTACTTTGGTGGTTTGTGTGTAATATGTTTTGATTGCTTAGTGGATTGCCCAGTGGCTTATGGGGACTGGATGTAGCTATTGGTTTAAGAGTGAACCAGTATAAATTGTTTGTGTATCTCTTTCTTCCCTTAAACTCATTTAAATTTAGTTGTTATTGCTTTACTGATATAAACAACCGATTGTTTCGCAGAAACAATTGATTGTTTTTCTGGTGCTTTGCTGTTTTGTGCTTAAATTCTTGGCTAACTGAAATTCTGATCTGGATTCACACAAAGGATTTTGTTTAAGCTGAAAAAGTTTTCAAAAACCCCTCTTAAACAATTCACCCCCTCTCGTTTAAGGTCATATATTCTAACAAGACGCCTAAGCCCAAGAGGGCTAGGGTTTTCAGGGGTAAGCTGCATGCATGATACGTGAAGACTAGTGCGCCTACAGTAAACAAATGGGCCCCATGATGCTGGTACATGAGCTGGTACCCTGACGACTATGTTGTTAAGATTATGCACTCCAAGGAGGGAGATTCTGGGTGGTTATTGCACTAAGATTGTGCACATTGTAACAAACTCTTCTCCCATCAAACCTACTTTCACTCAAGATAAGGTTCTCGTGAGAGAAGGGTAGTTACAAGGAGTAACCTAAAAGTAGTCTATAAAAGGGACTTGAGATCTCTGGTAAAGGTACACTGTTTCTAAGACTGAAACTACTTGCTTACTTACTCATTGCTTCTTAGCCCAATACTGACTTGATCGTCGGAGTGCAATCAACAGGTAGGGTCCTCTCTATTTCAAACGGAGTCACGTTCCAACATCACAGGGAAAGAGCAAAATCCAACAGAGGCAGACAGAGTGACAACCTGTTCTCAGAGTCAACCGGCGACCAGGTCAACCGGTAAGAACACAATTAAAAGTTCAAATTTATTCCTAGCATTCAAATATGTTAAGTATTATCATTTGGGTAAGATGATTAGAAGTACTTTTTAGTCAAATCTAAGGATCAAAATCATGATAGCACAAGCGTTAAGAATAAAATCACAATGCCATTCATCAATCAAGAACAAAATATTATGTTCAAATATCACTGCAATACATAAGAGTTTGAATATCCATAAGTGTTTGTCTTTTAATATGATTTATTACTGAAATATGACACTTATTATTAAGCATTATCATTTAGGTCAAATATTTACAAGTATTTTTCAGCCAAATCTAAGGATCAAAATAAGGAATCAAGATTCAAACTTTAGTAATAAAATGACAATACCAATCAACAATCAAGAATGTAATATTATCACCTCAATACATAAGAGTTTAACTAGATTACTTCCAATCCCAAAGAGAAGAATTAGCCACTCATGTTGGCCATTACAAGCGTGGAAAGCAAGAAAAGAAGATTCAGGATGTTTCTCCTTGACGACGACCTCCTCTAGTAATACAATCCAAGTAGCCAAGTAGATGACCAAGGAATCAAGAGATTCACACTGTGAGCAGTCATCTCATCAATCAAGTCAAGACCCCACCAAATATTAGATGGACCTCACCAGAAGAAGAATTGGGCATAGACCAGAACATCAACTATTCTTTCTTCTGGTCTTCTTAAAAATAAAAACATCTTGTAAATAATTTGGGCTCACTTTAGGGGTCCAAATACCAAAATAGACTAGAGTATGTTCTTTTAGCATAATAGGAAGGGTTTACTTATCATGTCACTACAACATTTTTTACTTTAGACCACGCGTATAAAACTGTTGCCTAAACATAATAAAAACCACGATTTTTGAAATATGACTTAAAAACTATAAGCAACCACGGGTATAGAACCGTTAACACTTTAAGCCACCTATATAAAACCGTTGATACTTTAAGCAACAATTTTCTAAGTGTGACTTTATAATAGATTAAAAAAAACTTAAAATAAAATATATTCAGATCACGTTTTCTTCTTCCCTCTCTTTTCAAAAACGCATAAGCTCTCCCGCTCCACAAGACTCAATCTTCCTCACCCTCATGTTTTTCCTCCTTTATTTCTCACTGTGCGTCCTCACCCTCTTCATGTCCGTCTTCGTGTCCGTCCTCACCGTCTTCGTTTCACGTTCTTCCTCTGGCGTTATTCCTCTAATTGTCTTCGTCTAAGTTTCTTCCTCTCACCGTCTTTGTCTTACGTTCTTCCTCTGGTGTTGTTAGGTTTGTTTGAATGCATTTTTTTATTGTTTTTTTTAGGATTTTAGGGTTTTAGGTATTCTTCCTCTGGCATTCTTTGCAATGTTCACGGTTTTATATTTTGGGGCAACATTTTGAATTCGTCATTGTTAAATTCAAAGGTGATATCTGTTTTCCATGCAGAATTTATTTAGAGAAGTAGAAATGAAATGGCAAAAATCCTACCTAATAACCAAACTGCCAGTTCACTGATTAAAACAATGCAGGAAAAAAAAACCTGTTTTAAGTCCAAACCCGTAGTTCAAGTGTTAATTTGTGATGAAATGTGCTATTTCACAAAGATGTTTTTGTTTCTTTGCTCCAAATATCAATATGTTTCATCAAATATAGAAAATGGGAGCCATGAGGTTAATGTCCCACAGGAATGGACCCTTAACTAGGTTCTCTGTCTCATGTGGCAGATGCTTAAGGTTGCAACTATTTGTCTCAAAACATCTAACTTTCGGACCTTCTTTCTTTTTGGTTTCAATTAGAAAACTGTAATTGTTCTAACCAAAGATGGTAGGAGTAAACAATGGGCTGCAATAGTTGGTCTATGGAAGTGGTAACGTAGGGTTGATGGGTCTAGTTTCTCTGGCAGTTCATGATGGTGGACGCCATGTTCTGGGGTTTGTTCTCTCTCTCTCTCTTAATCTCATTCTATGTGTATATATTATATATATAGACCAACTTGATTATTTTGTTGATTGGTACAACGAAGTGGGTTGTGATGATTAATCCTTCTGTTTTGCCTACTGACCCATGCGTGTTTCCCTGTTTCCTAAGAAATGTGTTATGTAGAGGACATCATTGGATAAAAAAAAGCCAACATGAGACATTAATTTTTTCCTATTTGATTAAAACTTCCAAATGTTGGATGTGAGGGAGCATTTTGGATATAAATAAAATATAAGTTTACAATGTGATGTGGTTAATGTAGCTTTATGTTCCATTGGGGTGTTTAAAAAGGGAAAGTGTGTTAACCTTTACCCATGGTTAGAGAAGCCTTTTGATCAACTTTGCTCTGTTAGATAAAAGTTGAATGCCTTTTAGCCCTTTTAACAGTAAGCTTTTGCTCTCGAATTGGAGCCGCACCATTGGCTTCAATTATATTTTACTTTGCATGCACTTTCAAGACATGCTTAAAACTCATCCATCGTTGAGGGGAATTCAAATTGGTCTTTGTTTTCTTTTGTTATTTGTTTATTCAATAATCATTTTTCCTCTTATAAAATATTTCCACCTCTATCTTTTTGACTGATGGTGTGCATATTGACTCGCTTTTGTAGTGTTATCCCAAGAAGTCTCATGCCAATAGAGGTAAATCACTTTTGTCTCTGGCTACTATGCGGTCTTTTATACTGTGATTACATAGTACAATTTTTACTACATTGATGTTGTTATCTAATAATAAATTGTTGTGTACAATAATTTAATGTGTATGTTGGAAATATAGATAACTGGTGAGCCTATTGGTGAATTGACAGCAGTATCTGATATGCATCAAACGAAAGCTGAGATGGCTCGTCAAGCTGATGCATTCATTGCCCTTCCTGGTATAGATTATTACTAATAAACTATATTGACACGAACACAAAACTGAAACAAACGACATAGTCATGTGAAGTGGGGATTTTTTGTCTTTGAGTGCTACATTAATTTTCATTATCCTTACAAACCGAATGTTTTTCATCATACGTGCTTCAAATTGTCAATGAGTAGTATTATTGAGTTTGAATTCCCCTGCAAGCTTGAGTTCTTTTAAGCCTTGAATATACTTTATCTTTTGTGATTTGGATAATGACTTAGGGCCAATCCACTTTAGGAGGATTGTTTCTTCCTGCACCTCCATATCTTCTTCTGCCACCTCCATACGCAACATGAAAATACATTTTTGTCCTTCTTGTGTCATTCTCATAGAGTAGTTTCTGGGTTATGTAATTGGAAAACTCATTTGAAAAAAGACTTCCGGATTACATAATCCAGAAGTTAAATAAGACTTCCGGATTATGTAATCTGGAGAATAATCATGCATCTGAAAAATGGCTTCCGGATTATGTAATCCAGTAGCTAATTACAAATTTGAAAAATGATTTTCAAATTACATAATCCAGAATATTATATAGGGGCATTTTTGGAAATTTGAAAACTTATGGAGGTAAGAGAAGAAGGTATGGAGGTGCAGGAATAAACAGTCCTTTAGGAGGTGTGAACGAAGGTGTCCGCACCACATTTTTTTCTGAGATAATATAAATTATTTCAACATTTTAAAATATAGTAAAAAGTAAGGGGAAGGGTGTGTGTGGAATACTGTTGAACCTGTTTTGATGTCCTAAGCAAATCTATGTCTCTAATGATGCAGAGGTATTTAAGTTTGAAGAGATATAGGCAAGTGAGGAACAGGAACATGTTGGGTCTGTTTGAGCTGCTCCTGCACCAGCAGTGGCTGCCTTTGGAGTACCAACTCAGTACCCAATGCTAGCGGCTTATGCAGCATTTATTAGAATCACAACTTCAGATTAAGGATCACAACAAGTGAGACTGCATACAAGTAGCAATTATCTGATTTATTCTGTCTAAAAAATATGTCTTATTTATTTTTTTAAAAATGAAATTATTTAAAATTATTTGCTGTTTTGAACTGCTGTGTGGTCTCTTGTCTCTTATCCATGGCATCAATGTTTCTCATCCTACCAACTCCCTTCCTACACAAAACCAATGCCATTTCTTTCTCTAACAAGAGACCCTCATTTTCGCAGTGGAGCTCTCTGAAGATCAGTGCAATTGCAAACTAATGGGAACCTACTAAGATTGTGCCTCAGGCGGATGTTCTTATTCGTATGGAAGAGCTATCAGATAAAACAGCTGGGGGAGTTTTGCTGCCGAGGTCAGCTGTGAAATTTGAGAGATATCTTGTCGGTGAGGCTGGAGAACTAAAGGCTGGAACAAAGGTACTATTCACTGACATGAGTGCTTATGAGGTTGATTTGGGGACTGATACGCAGCACTACTTTTGTAGGGTTTGGCCACTGCATGAAATAAAAAGGGTGCACTATTTTTTATAATATCTTTGAACCATTTCTATTAATTGGTGCTGAAATTTTATATTCCTTTTATGTTATAATAACTTAGGTAGTTTCTGAATCAAAACTCTAATCATAAATTTGTGTTCTACCCTTTCCAGTAAAAAAAATATAATTCAAATAAAATTGTATCACAAAATGTTATTGCAAATAAATTTAATCTCTCTGAAAAATAAATTCAAATAAGTTGTACAACAAATTTAAGGTTAAAGGAAATTGATCTCTTTAAAAATAAATTTTCTTCAATAAATCTAAATAAAAAATATTAATATATAAAATAAAATTTTAATCCCTTCAATTAATAATATTTTATTTTGTAAAAAAATTTATTCTGATAATTTGGATTTAAAAAAATTCCAAATAAAAACTATTAACTATTTTATTGTTAAAATTAAAATTAACAAAAAATAATATTTTATTATTTGTTGCATAATGTAAATTATAAATAATATATATATATATATATATTACTTATCATATAAATATTTTTTTTATCAAGAATATCCTTTAAAAATACCTATTTTTATATTTATACTGAAATTTATGCGTAAATATTTTGTTTGAATTAGATTTAATCCGTATATATTTATGTATTTTTTTTTGCAATTTGAGGACAATGAAGACTATGAAGATAATCTTGAAGAAGAATAAACTTATTGATATGTAGTAAAAAAATAATATATTATGTTTTTTTAACTAAGTTTGTAGTTTTGATTTTGAAGACTTGATCGTTATCATTATACTTTAAGGCAAATTTTTTGATTATGTAGTTTGAACACATCTATTGAAATATGAAATTTTTTGTTAGATCACTTCTATTTCAATACACATTATCTTTCAATACTTATTATTTATACCTTGAACTTTTATATGAGTACTTTTTCTAAAATTAAAAAAAATGTATTGTTGTTTTTGTCAATACTTTAAGCAACGCTTTTAAAATTGTGGCTGTTATAAAGATTTTAGGCAACAGTTTTATAAATGTTGTCTTTATAAAAACCGTGGCCTATTACAAACAACCACGCTCACTTGGACCACGGCTAAAAAACCGTTGCTTAAAGTTTAGGCCATGGTTTTAATGCTTTAGACCACGGTTTTATGTTGTTGCCTAAAACAATAATTGTTGTAGTGTGTTAGCTTGTGCCTAGTCCATTAGGGTTAGAATGTAGCCCTAGCTTATAGAATCTAGGACTAAGGGGTGACATTGACCTAGGTCAAACCCCTAGGCTGCCCCTCTCGTGGACTAATCTACCCCTCCCCCCATCTTTCCCACCTAGGCACTCATTCCAATAAATAGGGTGCCTTGCCTCATGTATGGAGACATTGAATTTTGAAATAGAAAGGAAACTCTGCCAAAGTGTTGAGTGAGTCTTGAGTGCTCTCTTCAATTGGTCTTATCTTGTGAGTGTAGTGCTCTTCAAGTGACGACCTTCACCACTCATCTTGGAAGTTCCCACCCTTCCAAGTGGCGTGATTCGCCCTCCACAAACATTCCTATCCTTCCTCTTTCAATTCATTTTCATTACGCCCACTATCTTTCTTTTGTGTTCTTATTTTTGTCTCTTTTCCATTTGGTCATCCTCTTCATTCTTGCTTCATTTTTATGTTCTTTTAATTATGCAAACATCATCATAATCACCATATATTGTGTTTTTCCTTTTGCTCTCTAGAAGTGAACCCTCACACTTACTTAACCACTTGGTTAAGTTCTTTGGGTCTCACACCATAATTGCTAAAATCCAAAATCATAAAGAAAGGGTCACCATAAAAGGGGCAACTCTAAAATCAACTCACATCATGTTGGCCATTACAAGCATGGAAAGCAAGAAAATAAGACCCAAGATGTTTCCTTTTTTCAACGACCTCCTATAGGGTTTTGTATCTCTCTATTCTACGAATGATGTCTAGGGTTATGTGATAAGTGACATCTCGCTCAAGCAAGATATTGCTTGCTTAAGCGATTTTGATGAGAAAAAGCCCAACTTCACTGGAGTGAGCTCCTTTGGGTGAGTTTCTCTTGAGTGATCTTACTTGGGTAAGTTTTGGCGAGTTTTTGGTGAATTTTTAATGTTCCAACTTTCTTTTTTATCTTGTCCATTCTACTTTAGCCTTTTCATCTTCATTTTCCCCTAAAATCTCGAAATTAACACAAATTTGGGAATAAATCGTTCTCATTCATCTTATAATCACAAAATATATAAATAGGTTTAAATTCCTAAATTGGATGTTGAATTATAGCAATTTTATCAATAAAAAGTCATAAGTGTCTATCTTTTAATATGAAATATTACTGAATTATAACATTATGACTAGTTTAATTGATTAATTGAATCAGTTTATTGTTTAAACTTGGATTTGAATCTTTAGAGAACTATGATAAGAGAAATTGTTTAGTTCTTTAATATATGAATTGACCTTTTATCTTGTTCCATTTTTTCCCTATCTATTACATTTTATTGCTTTGATTTTCAATTTTTTTTATTTCTCTTTTATAATTTATAATCCTAAACCCCCAAATTTAATTTGTACGAGAACAATATTAAAAAATTAATACAATCAATATATGAGAATTGACCTAGGTTGTGCTCTATAGCAAATTTTAGAGAATATTTTGATTTCAAAACGACATTGAGAATTAGGGTATTAGAGTAACAACACAAGGAATGACAACTAAAAGAAAAAGATGAAAAGAGGAAGAAAATAGAGAATAACCAATAATGTAATTTTACTAAAAGAAAGAAAATTATAATACTTGTACCGACCAGGTCATCGGGTGTGATGACGTGGCTTGCACGTGACTATGTGGGGCGTGCTCAGCGGAGCACGTGGCAAGAGAAAGATGGATGGTTCAGAGGTGAGCGTAGTCGCCGATTCATGGAGCTGGCGTTCTGCGATGAACATGGTCGGTTGTCGCCGGGTTTATCTGTCATCGACGTGTTTGGCAATTGGCGACCAGGTAGCTTGACATCGCCGCAGGAAGCACGTCGCCGGATTTCCCGACAAGCTCAGTTGAAGCTGATGAAGGCTCAGAAGTGTAAGTTCAAGTGTACAACTCCAGTGAGGCGATTGTCGCG
>Ga0123342_1010830_pt1 | contig 10262 bp, 11 predicted proteins | sample Turbeawhitnodule_FD_89960 | JGI IMG/M metagenome (GOLD analysis project Ga0123342, IMG submission 89960) | Root nodule microbial communities of legume samples collected from Mexico - Turtle bean Mexico white nodule | ecosystem: Host-associated > Plants > Roots > Nodule | place: Mexico: Nepantla...
CAGATTTAAGATTCTCAATTTGTCACGAAAAGTTAAAAGTAAAACAACAATACCAATAATCAATCAAGAACTGAATATTAATATATAAGATATCACCTCAATACATAAGAGTTTGAGCAGATTGCTCTCAATCTCAAATGGTAGAATTAGCCACGCATACTTCTAACACCTTCCATTCTTCCAATTGGGTTACAATTCACTATGGTGTTTTCCTCTCAATTTGGCACACTAGGGTTGAGCCTCTAGCCCCCTATTTATCCTAGTTTTCTAGGGTTAGGTCGCTTCTTGTGTCATGCTAATTGGCTAAATGATAAAACATAAAAAAGACCCAATCTTTCTTTGCATCTTTTTCCATTCTAGGACCTTCCAACTTTCTCTTTTTAGCTCAAATTATTCTTCTTTACTCCAAATCTTCAATCTTCCCTAAAAATATGCAATTAACACCAAATTTGGGAATAAAATGCTCTTATTCAAATAAAGCTCATAAAAAATGTAAAAATGTATAAATTCATAAATTATGAATTATTTTATATGTAATTAGCAATAAATCCTCATAAGTGTCTATATTTTATATGACATATTACTGAAATTAGACACTTATCACCACGTAAATAGAATATCTCCCTGTTGTTGGCGCTTAAGATGGTGCCCTGTTGGCAAGTGGTTATTTTGTTATTATTAGATGCTCTCCTTAGAGATAAGATTCCTTTTTGTTGTAGCACCTCGAGAGAAGGTGCACATAAATAGAGTTGTTTCTTGTTATGTATGCTTTCAGTTGAGATTAGATTTTCATAAGAGAAAGTTGTTACAAGAGATAAACTTTAAAATGGGCTTGAGACCTCTGGTAAATGGACGTTTTTTCTGAGACTGAAACTGAATACTCCTTTAATTTGAGTAAACCCTTACTAACTTGATCGTCAGAGTGTAATCAATAGGCAGGGCCCCATCTGTTTCAAACGGAGCCACGTTACAGTTCAACAAGACGTAAAACCGATTCTAGAAGAGACACACCAGAACTAGAACTTGTCACCAAAGTCAACAGGCAACAAAGTCAACCAGCGAGAACAAGTTTAAATAGGTATTAGGTTCCTTATATATTATTCATTTTTAGTACTCCATAAATCATTTTTCTAAATTGAGTACCTAATAAATTTTAAAAATTTGGTTTAAGCGTGTGAATATTTTATTCTTATATTTCATTGCTTTCTTAAATGATCTGAAATACTTTTAAATTTCTTTTTGATCCCTGACCTTGTTTCTGTCATTATATGATAGATAACGTAGAGTACGATTAGAGGTAACATAAATTATCAGCTTGAAAAAAAAAATGAATACTGAAATAATTTAAATGGTTATTTAATTACAGATCACCATGTATGGTAAAAAAGTACTTTTTAAAATAATTATCTTTAAAGATTACTCTCAATGATTTATGATTGAAATGAGAGTAATTAGTGTAAGATGTGGAGAATGGAAGAACAATTAGTTTAATAGTAGTAAAACCAACAAATGTAGAATAAATACCACAATTGAAGATTATAGTGTTGTGTAGAAGAATCAACACGCAAGCTTTCTGTGTTGAATCTTTCCTGATTCCTGTATGCTTACTTACTTGATGTCACGAACATGATTGATACGATATTTATAGGGGCAACGCAACATGTGCTACATAGATAAAGTGGTGAGAGTCAGCACTCACATCGAGTTCTCATTTTCCAAGCCATGTTTCCACAACTTTCAATTATTCTTCTGTGGTTGTTATGCGCAACCATGTTCAACAGAGGTGCGTGTGGAACCAGTTTTCACCTTCTTTGCAACGAAAAGGATCGATCTGCATTACAGATATTCAAACTTGGTGTTGTGAACCATTCCAACAAGCTCCCTTCCTGGTCCTCTCAACAAGATTGCTGTTCATGGAAGGGAGTCCACTGTGACAACACCACAGGCAGAGTTACAAGGCTTGATCTAAAGCAACAATACTTGGAAGGTGAAATCAACTTGTCTTTGTTTCAAATTCAGTTTTTGAGCTACTTGGACTTGAGCTTGAATGGCTTTACTAGTTTAAGTGCACCATTTGATGCTCATGCTAGCTTCTCTAATGTCCAGTTTCTTGACTTATCCTTTAATGATGATCTTCATGTTGATAATCTCCATTGGCTTAATCAACTTTCTTCCTTGAAATATCTCAACCTTAGTGAAATCAATCTTCAAAATGAATCCAACTGGTTTAAGTCAATGCAATTGCATCCATCACTATTAGAGCTAAGATTGGCAAGTTGTCATCTTACCAATATCTATCCATCCATCAAGTTTGTCAATTTTTCTTCACTCTTATCTCTTGACCTCTCTGGGAACCATTTTGGCTCAGAATTGCCTTATTGGCTTTTCAACCTCTCCAGCATCTCCAGTATTGACCTCAGCTTCAATTTTCTGAATGGTCCCTTACCAAAGAGCTTGTTGAGCCTTGGAAACCTTAAATCTTTAAGGTTGAACAACAACGAAATCAATGGATCCATCCCAGAATGGCTAGGCCAACATGAAAAATTGCAATATCTTGGTTTGTCAGAGAACATGTTTGATGGTTCAATCCCTTCATCAATAGGAAATCTCTCATCCTTGGTTGACTTGAGCATCAGCTCCAGTTCATTGAATGGTAGTCTTCCAACCAGCCTTGGACAGCTCTTCAATTTGAAAAGTTTGTTCATCGGTGGTGAATCCTTGTCAGGTGTACTTCATGAAAACCATTTTACCAAAATGTCTAATTTAGAAGCACTGGTGTTGAATGCTCCTTTTTCATTCGACTTGGCTTCTGACTGGATTCCCCCATTCCAGTTGGAGGGCATTAGTTTGAGCAATTCAAAGTTAGGTCCTAAATTTCCAGAATGGCTTTACACACAGCACTCACTAGTATATCTAGAGGTTCCTAATTCAAGTATCTCATCCATAAATGGTGACATGTTTTGGAGGTTTGTAGCTAATATTACACAGCTCAACATCTCCAAGAACAAAATCACTGCAGACTTAACAAACATCACACTGAACTCACAGCTCATATTTATGGATCATAATAACTTCACTGGAGGGCTCCCACATATATCAGCAAATGTTATCTATTTGGACTTATCCCGAAATTCTTTCTACGGACCCATTTCCCCTTTGTTCTGCCACAAGTTGGGTAGGGAAAACAATTTGGACTATTTGGACATATCATTCAATCTTTTAACTGGAGGAGTTCCTGATTGTTGGGAGTATTGGAAGGGTTTGTCTTTCCTTTTCATGGAGAGTAACATGCTAACAGGTGAACTCCCTCCATCAATGGCCTCATTCATTGATCTCATAGCACTGGATTTGCACAACAACAGCTTGTCTGGCCATTTTACATTGGACCTATCAAACATAACAAATTTGGAATTCATCAATATCAAACAGAACAACTTTTCTGGGACTGTACCAACAAAGATGCCGCGTGCTATGGAAGTGATGCTACTGGGATCTAACCAATTTGAAGGAAACATTCCAACCCAGCTATGCAATCTCTCTTCACTGATTCAGTTGGACCTTTTCCAAAACAAACTCTCAGGACCTATTCCTTCATGCATCAGTGGCATTCCTAGCATGGGTGGAGAACAAAGAACAAGCCATTACCCGTTTGAGTTCAATTTGTACAACAAAGGCCAGGAGTTAGAGTATGAAGACTATGGATTGCTGAGAACACTTGACCTTTCATTTAACAACTTGTCAGGGGAAATCCCCGCACAAGTTTTCAGTCTTATTCAGTTACAATCCTTGAACTTGTCTAGAAATCATTTCACAGGAAAGATATCAAGGGAGATTGGAAGCATGAAGAACTTGGAATCTCTTGATCTGTCCAGCAACGAACTTTATGGAGAAATTCCTGGTTCCATTTCCTCTATATCTTTTTTGAGCTTCTTGAATCTGTCATACAATAATTTCACTGGACAAATCCCAGTTGGGACTCAGCTTCAGACCATGAATGCTTCTAGCTTTGCTGGTAATCCTACGCTTTGTGGAGCTCCTCTACAAATTAACTGCACACAAGAAAGTAGTAATGTTGACGTGTCAAAGCAACATGCAGGAAGCAATGATGGTGCCTTTGAAACCGAGTCACTCTACCTTGGAATGGGTGTTGGTTTTGCAGTGGGATTTTGGGGCCTTTGGGGTTCTCTATTCCTTAACAGGACATGGAGGCATGTATATATTCGGTTCCTTAATTATGTTGCAGACCAACTTTAGTGTCACATGACTCCTCTAAGGTAAATGAAAGTTGATAACTCTGTCAAGATGTTTATACTTCATTGCCTCGTTTGTTTTGTGGACTCATATGCATTGTTCTATGCACCATATCAAGTTTATTTTTCACCATGTATATTTTTTTTATACTCTTCAACTATGGCTTTGCAGGCAGGATGCAAACTTTCCTAATTAATAACTTCATTTTTCTTTAGATGATCTTTGCCAAAAGATTATGCTGTCTTAATTTACTTTCCAGTTACCAAAACACCAATTATTTGATGCATGTATCAAGATATCCATTATCTTTGCTAACAATTACATTTATAATACTTGCAGTAACTAACTCTTAAATGCTTTTGTCTAAAGTTGATGAACAGTAACTTAAAAATATTTATTCAAAAATTGAAACAGAAAAAAATAAAAGGTCACATTATGTGTATTTATGTACAAAAAATACAATATCTAACACTCCTCTTTGATTTTTGAGCTGCAAACTCCAATCTTCTGTCTTAAGCTCCAAGCTTGAGCTGGAAGTGGCTTGGTAAACAAATCCACAACCTGATTTTCAGTTTTACAGTAACAAAGAGACACATCACCATTCTTCTGCACTTCTCTTACAAAAAAATAATTTGATATTAAAGTGCTTAGTTTTGCCATGAAAAATTGGATTGTTTAGATATTGCAATAGCCGCTTCGTTATCAACAAAAATCTCTGTTCTTTGCTTTTGCTCCAAATTTAAATAATAAAGGATCTTCCTTAACTAGAGCTTGATTCACAATAGTCGATACATCAACAAACTCTTCCTCAGTAGTGGATTGAGCTATTGTTTCTTGCTTCTTTGAACTCCATGAAAACATCCTTGATCCAAGGTTAAAACAATATCCAGATGTACTTTTCATGTCATCAATTGAACCTCCCCAATCACTGTTAGAGAAATCAGTTAACTTAAACTCCTTATGCTTCAAGAACTTAACTCCAAAGTTCCAAGTTCCCTTGATGTATCTGATTACTCTCTTTGCAGCCCTCATGTGAGTCTCATTTGGGCAATGCATGAATCTGGATAAAATGCTTACTGCATTTAGAATGTCAGGTATGGTTGTTGTCAAATACATTAGACATTTTATCAAGCTTATGAATTCAACTTCATCAACTTTGGGAGATTCATCTTCTTTGACCAACTTCTCCTTTTGATTCATGGGAGTTCCCATTGCCTTGCAATCTTCCATCTGAAACTTTTTAAGTATTTCTTTTGCATACTTCTTCTGACAAATGAATACTTCATCCTGACTTTGCTTAATTTCCATCCCAAGAAAGTAAGTCATCAAGCCAAGGTCTGTCATTTCAAAGACCATCTTCATGTTCAAGTTGAATTGATTGACTTGATCAAGATTATTTCTAGTGACCCAAAAATTACCTACATAAAGAGAGATGATTATAAGTATGCACCATCATGCTTGACATATAGAGTAAGTTCAGATAAACTTTTCTCAAACCCCAGACTAATTAGGCAATCTTTTATTCTACTGTACAATGCCCTTGGAGCTTGTTTCAGGCCATACAATGCCTTCTTCAGTAAGTACACTTTGTCTTCATTTCCTTTGTCCACAAAGCCTTCAGGTTTCTCAACATAAATTTATTCTTCAATCCATTTAGAAATGTTGATTTAACATCCAACTGAAACACTTTCCATTTATTTTGAGCAACGAGAGTGAAAAGCAATCTGATTGTGTCAAGCCTAGCGACATGTGCAAATGTGTCTGAATAATCAACTTCAAACACTTGAGCATATCCCTTGAGTACTAGCCTTGCTTTGAGCTTGTTGACTAAGCCATAAGGATTTAACTTAGTCCTATATACCCCACTGCACTCTTATTATTTTCCTATCATATGGTATATCAACCAGCTCCCAAGTTCTCTTTTTCTCAATCAATGACATCTCCTCCTTCATTGCAGCCATCCAATGTTTATTATGTTTTGCATCATGGTATCCGACAGGTTCACAAACAACCACTTTGCATCTCTGATAAATATATCAGAGAGTGATCTTGTACCTCAAATCGGTGTATTATCTGTTATTTCATTCCGTCATTCTTCATTTACATGTTCTTCTACAATGTTGACAATGGATAAATACCTTGATTGATTAGGAATCTGATTTGACCTATTTGATTCTTCCCAACTCCATTGTTCATCTTCCACAAAATAAACATCTTTTCTTACTATAATACGTCGAATATCTAGTTGAAACACCCTGTAAGCCTTGGAATTAGTACTATAACCAACAAAAATTCCAATTGTTGTCTTCTTGTCAAGCTTGTCACATTTGGTTTGTGGAATATAAGTGAAACATAAGCAACCAAACACTTTAAACAAATTTAGAGAAGGTTTGTATCCATACCAAGCTTCAAATGGTTTTTGATCTTTCACTGCCTTTGTTGGTATTCAATTTTGTAAAACAACAATAGTGCTTGGTGCTTCCGCCCAAAAACAATTTGGGAGATTCTTCTCATGAAGCATGCAACGAGTCATTTCCATTATAAATCTATTTCTCCTCTCACTAACTCCAGTTTGTTGTGGAGTGTGTGGGTCTTTTAATTGATGCTCAATTCCTGCCTCCTCACTAAAACCAATGAAAGTTTCTGAAGTGTACTCTTTGCCATTATCAGATCTTTAAATCTGAATTGTGCAACCACTTTCATTTTTCACCCTGCCCTTGAATTTCATAAATACACCAGCAACTTCTGATTTTTGTTTCAAAAAGAAAATCAAACACATTCTTGTTAGATCATCAATGAAGGCTATAACATAAAGGTTACCATTTAATGATGGTGTTCTTTGAGGACCACAAAGATTAGTGTGAATGAGCTTCAATTTCTTCGAAGCCCTCATAGCTTGTTTAGGGAATGATTGCTTGTGTTGCTTCCCAAATTTGCATGCTCGACAGTAGGCCAGGTCATCATCAGGATCAGAAAGTCCTTCTACCAGCTTCTTTGATTTCATTTGAAGCAGCCCTCGATGATGAAAATGCCTGAGTCTTTTGTGCCAAATTTTAGTGTCACTTTCTTTGGATTTAAAGGCCATGTGCTCCTCCTCCATTGGATTGAGAGCAAAACACTTTCCCTTCATTTCAACTTTAAACAAATCTCTGCCATCAATATCTTTTATTCAATAATGTTTATTTTCAAATATCACTTTATAAACTTTTTCCAACAATTGACCAACACTCAGAATATTTTGATCAATCTCTAGCACAAAAAGAACATCTGTAATGATTTTTGTACCTTTATAGCTTGTGATAGCTACTATGCCTTTTCCTTTTACTGGCAGGTGTTCACCATTTCCAATCCTCACCCTTTTAATCTCAGTAGTTCTCAATTCCTTGAAGATTTCCTTGTCACGTGGTTGGTGAAACCACTGTCAACCAACCAAATTTCACTTGATTCTCTATTTGAAGTGGCTACGAACAATTGATCTTCCTCTTCTTGATCAACAATTTGAGCATCTATATCTTGTTACTGACTTTGGTTTCTACAAATGACTGCTTCATGCCCTCGTTGATTGCACTTGCTGCACTTAGCATCAGGTCTTCTCCAACACTTAAACGATGGATGACCTAACTTGTTGCAATGCTTACAAGGAGGATAATTTCTCCTTTAGTTGTTATTGCATTTTCTTGTTGGTTCTGCTTGTTCTTGTTGCTTTTGTTTCTCCAGCCATCTTCATGTTTGGCTAGTAAAGCTCCCTCAACAGTAACTGATTCCCTCATAGTCCTTCTTTGCTCTTGTGCTTGTAAAGAATTTAATAACTCTGCTAAGGTTATTGTGGACAGATCCTTAATGTTTTCCAAGGTAGTTATGGTAGCCTCAAATCTTTCAGGAAAAATGACCATCATTTTTTCAACGATACAAGAGTCTTTAAAATCAAATTCAAGCAATCTTACTTTGCTTGAAATGTCTAGAAGCCTTTCAAAATATTCCTGGATGGATTTTGTCTCCTCAATCATCTACAACTCGAAGTCTCTATTGAGGTTCAACACTTGCATACTCTTAATTCGGTCATCGTTTTCATACTCTATTTTGAGATAATCCCATATGGCTTTGGCTGATTTGGGAGACATAATGCGTATGAACATGGTGGGAGATACTCCTACAAATAGGCATGCTTTTGCCTTTGATTTTTCCGCATTTTTCTCCTTTTGTGATTTCATTTGGGCCATAGTAGGGTTTTCTGGAAGGGGTTGAATTTCATAGTCCTCTTCTACAACTTTCCATGAATCCAATGCTTCTAGGTAGGTCTCCATACGAACTGTCCACATCGGATAGTTTTTTCCATCGAAGATTGGTGGTGCCATTGCTGAAAAACTTGTCTCGCTTTCCATTAATGCACTCTAGTGTCCTTACAAATCCCTCAAGAAGAAAGCTCTGATACCAATTTTTTGTGTTTAGGAATAAAAGGTAGACAACAAAATAAGGGGAATAAAATACTAAAGGAGGAAAATATATTAAGTGAAACAAAGCAGATCAAAATATTCATTATCTTTGCTAACAATTACATTTATTAATACTTGCAATAACTGACCCTTAAATGCTTTTGCCTAAATTTTATGTGCAGCTGCTTAAAAATATTTATTCAACAATTGAAACAGAAAAAATAAAAAATCAGATGCAATTACATGCATTTATATACAGTTAAAAAACACAATATCTAACTGACTCTGAAAGAAATTGAAAATGGATAAAATTAGACTTCTTTATCACGAGCTTTCTCAGTCTAATTTAAATACAATTCACAAACTTTTAATTATTCAGTTATCAAGGTAAATATGTATTAGAATAATATGTTTACCTGTATATAAATTAAGTTCCTCAATAAAAAAAGGTATGATTATTTTTAGCAACAATGTTTATATAAAACAGTGTCTCTTTCCCAAGGTATTTGTGTGAGTTTGGAGAAAGTACAACTTGAATTGGCTGAAATTTGTTAGAGATTAGATATAAAATGGAAGATTGAATGGAGTCACTATACGTTACGTCGAAGTAGCTGTGGTGGCATTTAGTATTGAATTGTCTTTGTAATTACTATAATATAGCAATTTGTATACCAAGCATAATGGCATTTAGTAAAGGATTCAACTTCTAAAAGACAGGGTTTACGGTTCAAAATAGTTCATGTGCATGATTGACTGAACATAGGCTTTCTCTTATTTATGAAGGAAAAAAATTAATTAACAAATACTTTTAACAATAAAATATCATACTCAAATTATAGTATTGTTGGATATGTTATGTCGCTTTACATTGTTGAACCATCTAATAGACAATATTTGGCTTCGAGTATATGATATAATCGTCTCTCTCGTGTCCATCTTTTTTAAGGGTTTATTGCTATCTATTATCACTACAAGAAAAATTTAATTTATCTACGGAAGAATTTATAGTTAACAGCCAAATTCCATAAGTAAATCAACATTATCTATGGATTATTCACGAAACAATCGTGGGTATAGGTAATTTACGAATGTGTCCGTAGTAATTCAACATATTTTATTTTTAAATTTTTAATTATTATTTGATTTATTTTTTATTTTTAACTATTATTTACAAATATTATTTTATGCTCATTTTTATGATTATTATTGACAATTATTATATATGCTATGACAATTATTATTAAAGTTAGAAATGAACTGCAGCAGGTGGAATTTCTTGAGCAATGATTAAAGAAGTTTTAACCAGTACATCTGTCAACTTTTATTATCATGTTATAATTATTATTATATTTATTAGTATGATTATCAATATTAATATAATTAATAATATAAATATTATTAATATAATTTATATTATTAATTTCATTAATAGTACTATTATTCAAATTAATAACATTATTAATTATTATAATAATATTACTAATATTACTAAATATTACTAAATATTACTAATATTACTAAATATTACTAATATTACTAAATATTACTAATATTACTAAATATTACTAATATTACTAA
>Ga0123342_1010831_pt1 | contig 10258 bp, 9 predicted proteins | sample Turbeawhitnodule_FD_89960 | JGI IMG/M metagenome (GOLD analysis project Ga0123342, IMG submission 89960) | Root nodule microbial communities of legume samples collected from Mexico - Turtle bean Mexico white nodule | ecosystem: Host-associated > Plants > Roots > Nodule | place: Mexico: Nepantla...
AAGTCAAACGACATCCGGCCGACTGCCGACCGGACGCGCGAAAGCCTGTTCAACATTCTGAGCCATGCCTATCCGGAATGCGTCGATGGCACCCGGATCCTGGATCTCTTTGCCGGTACCGGCGCCGTTGGCCTTGAGGCCGTCTCCCGCGGCTGTCGGCACGCGCTGTTCGTCGAAAACAGCGTCGAGGGCAGGGGGCTGCTTTGGGAAAACATCGATGCGCTCGGCCTGCATGGCAGGACGCGCATCCTGAGGCGCGATGCGACCGATCTTGGCAGCGTCGGCAACCTCGAGCCGTTCCAGATGCTGTTTGCCGATCCGCCTTACGGCAAGGGACTTGGCGAAAAGGCCATGGCCGCCGCGGCCAAGGGCGGTTGGCTGCAGCCGGGCGCGATTGCGGTTCTTGAAGAACGCGCGGATGTTGCCGTTTCGGTCGACCCTTCCTATCTCTTCCTGGAAAGCCGGACATTCGGCGATAGCAAGGTTCATTTCTTCCGCTATCAGCCTGAATAGGGCTGCGGAAATCGGGGGCAGCGGTGCAGCAGGCAGAGAAGATCGAAACCGCGTTGCCTGCCCCCCGCGACGCCTCGGGCCGTTCGACACCAACGGTTGCGGTTGCTTTCGGCGGTGGCGGCGCGCGCGGCCTGTCTCACATCCACATCATCGAAACGCTGGATGAGCTCGGCATTCGCCCTGTTGCGATTGCCGGCTCCTCGATCGGCTCGATCATGGGCGCGGGAATGGCGGCTGGCATGACCGGCGAAGCCATCCGCGAGCATGTCATGATGACAGTCGGCAACAAGGCCGCGGTCGTCAGCCGCCTGTGGGGCCTGCGCCCGCAAACCGTGCGCGATGCCGTCGCCAACGGCGTGCGTATCGGTCAGTTCAATCTCGAGCGTATCCTGAAAAGCCTTCCTGCCCGCCGACTTGCCGGATCGTTTCGAGGATCTGCCGATCCCGATGACGGTCACAGCCACCGATTACTACGGTCAGTGCGAGGTGTTGACGAGCCACGGCGCGCTGTTCCCGGCGCTGGCCGCTTCCTCGGCAATCCCCGCGGTCTTCATGCCGGTGCGGCTGCACGGGCGGGTGATGATCGACGGCGGCATCAGCAATCCCGTTCCTTACGAATGCCTGATGGATCGCGCCGACATCGTCATCGGCATCGATGTCGTTGGCGCACCGGAAGGCGATGGCACCCATATTCCGAACCGGATGGAGAGCATTTTTGGCTCCGGGCAGCTGATGATGCAGACGGCAATTTCCCTGAAGCTGCGCCTGCAGGCGCCGCACATCTTCCTGCGCCCCGCAGTCGGGCGCATCGGTGTAATGGACTTCCTCAAGGCGCGTGCAGTCCTGTCCATGTCGGTCGGCATCAAGGACGAACTCAAATACGCGCTTGATCGTGAGATCGAGGCACGCATCACCTCTTAGAGCCTTTCAGGGTTACATTGAAACGTACTGTTGGCTCACCGGCTGCCTGGTCGACCATCCAACTCCGACAATGAAGCCAGAGATTTCTCCTGGGCCGAAACGAAAAATGAGCGACGGCGCCGGAGACTGGCTAAGCAGACCGCGGCATGAGTACCAGGGGAATCCGTTACGCCCCGACCTTGGACGCACTGGGTATGCAACCAGCGCCAGCTGCCAGCTGCCAGCTGCCAGCGTGGAGGGGCGCCCGGCACCTACCTAAGATCAGTAGCCGTTAATGCCGCTGCCACGAACTGGCCCAATCCCTGCGGGAGTTGCGTAGGTGGTATTCTCCGCGCCTGAGCCGGTGGTTGTACACCCGGAGAGGGCAAAGAGCGCGATGGCCACAGCGGCGAAAAGATAGCGTAGAGGCATGGCATTATCCTATCATCGGAGACTGCGCGGGCCTCAAGGGCCAGAGCTGGGACAATCCCTCATATGGTTGGCATTGGCAAGCCATATGCAAGGCGTGGCAGCCAGAGCCGAACACTCCTTTATTGCGTTACTAGGCCGCAAAGCTGTCAACATAGGATGGGTGCTTTGAGGGATCTGTGTTGGCCTGTCCCCACAGGCCGAAGCGCAGATGATCGAAATATACTGATGCTTGCCCTGATGCTACGACGCACTCGCTGATCGTGCGATTGCCAACTGCAGGGACAGTTCACGTCGGATGCTAAGGCCAAGGGACCGGTGCAGAGCGGAGAAGGAGAGCAGGAGAACTAAGGCGGATCGTGCGCAGGAGCCGAAGGAGCTTCCTTCATCGCTTGAACCGACAGAACGTTTCAATTTAACCCTGAAACGGCTCTAAGCGTCGGCGGTTACCTCTGCCGTGCCCGCCAGCGGGTCCTCGTCGAAGCTTGCGGCACGCTTTGGCTTGACGAGCGGCTCTGGTTTCACCGGCTGGGAGAAAAGCATGTCGCGGCCGGCCTGCAGTCCTTCCGTGACCTGGAGCACCAGGCGCGCCTCATCGCGCTTGCGGATGTCCTCGCCGATTTCATAGGCCTCCGCCTCGCCGACACCCAATGCCTCGAGCGTGCGTCGGCCGAACAGCAGACCGGACTCCAGCGTTTCGCGCAGTTCATATTCGACATTGAGATTGCGGAGCGCAATCGAGTGGATGCGGTCGTAGGAGCGCACGAAGAGCTTGGCATCCGGATAATCTGCCTGCACCAGCTCGACGATCTTGTCGGTAATCTCGCGCTTCTGGGTGCAGACGACGACGATCTTGGCCCGGTCGATGCCGGCGGCCCTCAGCACGTCCTTGCGCGTGCCATCGCCGAAGTAGATCCGGAAACCGAAAGAGGAAGCCTGCCGGATGCGATCGGCTGAAAAGTCGATGACGGTCACGGCACGCCCGCCGGCGAGCAGGATCTGGGCGGCGATCTGTCCGAAACGCGAGAAGCCGACCATCAGCACATCCGCTCCGGCTCCTTCGAAATCCTCATCCAGCTGTTCTTGCTCTTTGCCCGACAACAGCCGCTTGGCCAGCATCGTTCCGATTGGGGTGAGCGCCATTGAAAGGGTGACGATCGCAATCAGCAGCGAGGCGGTACTCGTCGGCATCAGGCCCGCAATGCCGGCGGCGGTAAACAGGACGAAGCCGAATTCGCCGCCCTGCGGTAGCAGGAAAGCGATCCTGATAGCGTCGTCATGCGGCGATCCGGTCGCGCGGCAGAGAACGTAGATCACCAGCGCCTTCGCGGCCATGACGACTGGCACGGCGACGATGATGAAGAGCGCGTTGTCTCTAAGTACCTCCAACTGGATGGAAAGACCGACTGCGATGAAGAAGATAGCGAGCAACACACCGCGGAAGGGCTCGATATCGGCTTCCAGTTCATGGCGGTAGGAGGACTCGGCAAGCATCACGCCGGAAAGGAAGGCGCCCATGGCCATAGACAATCCGGCAAGCTGCATCAGGCTCGCCGACCCCATCACCACGAAGAGGGCAGCGGCAATCATCGCCTCGCGGGCGCCCGTGCGGGCGATGACCTGAAACAGCGGCGTGAGTAGATAGCGCCCCATGACGATCATCGCGGCGACCGCTGCGATGGCAATCGCGAAGTCCAGCAGCGGCGTGCCGCTACCCTTGCCGCCGTCGAGAATACTGATCAGGGCAAGCAGCGGCACGATTGCAAGATCCTGAAACAGCAGCATCGAGAAGGAGCGCTGCCCGTAACGGGTATTCACATCGCCTTCATCCTCGAGGATCTGCATCGCAAACGCGGTGGAGGAGAGGGCAAGCCCGAAACCCGCGACGATGCTGCCGCGCCAGTCCAGAACGCCGGAAAGATAGGTCAGTAGCGTCAGCAACAGGCCGGTCGCCACCACCTGCGCGGTTCCGAGCCCGAAGATGTCGCGCCGCATCTGCCAAAGGCGCGAAGGCTTCAGCTCGAGCCCGATGATGAAGAGGAGGAAAACGACGCCGAGTTCGGCTACGTCCAGGATCTGCTCGCCATCCGTCAATCCGTGAAAGATCGGGCCGATGACGACGCCGGCGGCCAAGTAGCCGAGCACCGTACCGAGCCCAAGGCGCTTGAAGATCGGCGCCGAAACAACGGCGCCACCGAGCAGCAGGATCGTCTCGGTGAAAAGAGTGTTGGGCTCGGACATGCAGCGAGTTTCTTTCAATGCAGGGAGGCATGCAAGCGGCGGGCAAAAGAATCGGCGCGCGCGGCCTTGATGCTTTTCGTAGTGCACAATAAATGGAACGCGAAGGAAAGGCCAAATCATGTCCTCAGAAATCGACTCCTCGACGCTTCTTTCCCGCGCAAGCCAATTGATCGACCTGGCGAAGAAGGCCGGAGCCGACGCCGCAGATGCGGAGGTCGTGCGTTCGCGATCGCAATCGGTCAGCGTGCGCCTCGGCAAGGTCGAGGGTACGGAATCGTCCGAAAGCGATGATTTCTCACTGCGCGTCTTCGTCGGCAAGCGCGTTGCGAGCGTCTCAGCAAATCCGGGCTTCGATCTTTCCGCACTGGCCGAACGGGCCGTGGCGATGGCCAAGGTGTCCCCGGAAGACCCGTTTGCCTGCCTGGCGGACGAGGAGAAGCTCGCGAAATCCTATCCGGACCTCGAGCTACTCGATACGACCGAAGTCTCTTCCGACCAACTTCGCGAAGCCGCCCTCGAGGCGGAAGCCGCCGCACTTGCCGTCAAAGGCGTCACCAATTCGTCCGGCGCCGGGGCTTCGGCCGGCATGGGGGGCCTCGTGCTCGTTACCTCCCACGGTTTTGAGGGCAGCTACATGGGCTCGCGCTTCGGCCGATCCGTCAGCGTCATTGCCGGCGAAGGCACGGCAATGGAGCGCGATTACGATTTCGACAGCCGTATCTATTTCAGCGAGCTGGATGATGCCGCGGAGATCGGCCGCAGGTCAGGCGAACGCACGGTCAAGCGCATCAACCCGCGTCAGGTGGACACGGGCAAGGATGTAACGGTTGTCTTCGATCCCCGTGTTGCCCGCGGCTTCGCCGGCCATATTGCCGGGGCTATCAACGGCGCCTCCATTGCGCGAAAGACGAGCTTCCTGCGCGACAAGATGGGCCAGCAGGTTTTGAAATCGGGGCTTACGATTTCGGACGATCCGCTTATCGTTCGGGGCCCGTCGTCGCGACCCTTCGATGGCGAAGGGATCTCAGGCGAACGGCTGCTGATGATCGAGGACGGCATCCTTAAGCACTGGTTCCTCTCCACGTCGACTGCCCGTGAGATCGGAATGGAAACCAACGGTCGAGGCGTGCGCGGCGGCAATTCGGTAACGCCATCGGCGACGAACCTTGCTCTCGAGCCAGGCGACATCTCGCCGGAGGACCTGATCCGCGGTGTCGGCAACGGCTTCTACGTGACAGAGCTGATCGGTCAGGGCGTCAACATGATCACCGGCGAATATAGCCGTGGTGCTACCGGCTTCTGGATCGAGAACGGCGAACTGACGTTTGCCGTATCCGAGGTGACGATCGCTTCGAACCTCAAGGACATGTTCATGCGGGTAACACCTGCAAACGACATAGACCGCAAGTTCGGCGTCGCCGCTCCGACGCTTGCGATCGAAGGAATGACGCTAGCCGGGCGCTGATAGATTGGATTGCCGAAATGACTGACGTGGACACGGCCCTCTGGCGGAGCGATCTGGAATTGATTGCAGATGCCGCCAGGCAGGCCGGCAAAGTCGCGCTCGGCTACTTCAATCAATCGCCGGAGGTCTGGTGGAAGAACGAGGGCAGATCGCCTGTCAGCGCCGCCGATTTCGCGGCCAACCGGAAACTTGAATCCATCCTGCGTGCTGCCCGGCCCGACTACGGCTGGCTCTCCGAAGAAACCGATGACGACGCCGCGCGCCTGTCGCGCGAAACGCTGTTCATCATCGATCCGATCGACGGCACGCGGGCATTCCTGGCCGGCCAGGATTTATGGTGTGTCAGCGTCGCGGTCGTGCGCCATGGCCGGCCTGTCGCCGGCGTTCTCTACGCTCCCGTTCTCGAAGAACTCTACGAGGCGGTAGAGGGCGGCGTGGCTTTAAAAAACGGCCGGCCGATCGTTGTTTCGACGACAGCTCTCTTGACACCTGGGCGCTTTGCCATCGCCGAGGACGTGCTGAAGGCGTTTCCAGACGCGCTCAAAAATCGCATCGAGCGTGTCCGGCACGTACCGTCTCTTGCTTATCGCATTGCCATGGTTGCGGACGGCCGGATTGACGGTACCTTCGTCAAGCACAACTCCCATGATTGGGACCTCGCTGCTGCCGATCTGATACTGGAATGCGCCGGTGGCCAGCTGGTGGATCTGCAGGGCAACGCGCCGCTTTATAACCGCGAGCAGGTCAACCACGGCGAGCTTTGCGCTGCCGCGCCAGCACGGCTTGCCGACTTGATAACCGGGATCGGCCAGCGACGAGGCAGTTGACGTTTCCGTCAAAATCCCTCAGATGACACTGTGGGGGAGAACAGAGCAGAAAGAGAAGAAAATGACTGAATCCAGCGGCAAGAAGCAGCTCCTGCATCTCGTATTCGGCGGCGAACTGGAAAGCCTGGAAGACGTTCAGTTCCGGGACTTGAAGGACCTGGATATCGTCGGCATTTTTCCGGACTACGCCAGCGCACTGACAGCCTGGAAGGCCAAGGCTCAGTCGACCGTCGACAACGCCCACATGCGCTATTTCATCGTCCACATGCACCGTTTGCTGGACCCGGAAAACAAGTCTGCGCAGTAACCCTCCCGCGGTGGCGGCTGGTGTGACCGCGAACTGACTGCCTGACGCATTCTGGACAAACTGATCGGCCATTGCGGCCGCAACAATAATTGGGAATGGGTTGATGTCGATCATTTGCGATCGGAGAATTGGCAGATGAGCGGTCGCATGGCGCGGTTCGCGCTGGGCGCCTATCAGGCAACAGGGACGTTGCTGACTCCGTTCGTCGGTGGATATCTCGCCTATAGGGCGGCCAAGGGCAAGGAAGACCGTGCCCGCCGTTTGGAGCGCTCGGGCTATGCCAGCGCCGACCGCCCGGCCGGACCGCTGGTCTGGTTTCATGCCGCGAGTGTCGGTGAAACCAACGCGGTCATTCCGCTGATCCGCGAAATTCGCCGTCGCGACGTCCACGTCATCCTGACGACCGGAACGATCACCTCCGCCAAGCTGGCCGCTGAGCGTATCGGCAATGAAGCGATCCACCAGTATGTGCCGCTCGACCTGAAGCCGGCCGTTAGCCGCTTCCTCGAATACTGGCAGCCGGACTGTGCGTTGATCGCCGAATCCGAAATCTGGCCGGCGACCTTGATGGAACTTGGCCGCCGCCGTATCCCGCAGATCCTCGTCAACGCCCGCATGTCCGACCGCTCCTTCGAGCGATGGGGCCGGCGTCCGGCACTTGCCGAGGCCCTGTTCGAAAACCTGGCGCTGGTGATTGCGCAGTCGGATGTCGACGCGGAGCGCTTCCGCGATCTCGGCGCGCGCCACGTCATGATGTCCGGCAATCTCAAGGTCGATACCGACGCTCCGCCTTACGATGCCGCAGTGTTTGCCGGTTACAAGAAGCAGCTCGGCGACCGCAAGACCTGGGCGGCAATCTCCACCTTCGACGGCGAGGAAAAGGCAGCGGGCATTGTCCATCGCGCGCTGAAGGAGCGAAACGGGCAGTTGACGATCATCGTCCCTCGCCATCCGGAACGCGCCGATGAGGTGGAGGCTGAGCTCGTCAAGCTGGGTCTCAAGGTGGCCCGCCGCACGCGCGATGACGTGCTCACCCCTGATGTAGATGTTTTTCTCGGAGACACGATCGGCGAAATGGGCCTCTACCTGCGCTTGACCGAGGTCGCCTTCGTCGGACGCTCGCTGTTTGCCGAGGGCGGGCAAAACCCGTTGGAGCCGGCGATGCTGGGTTGCGCGGTGCTGTCGGGCAGCAATGTGCAGAATTTCCGAGAAGCCTATCAGAAGCTGGCGCGGCGAGGCAGCGCGCGCATGGTCCGCGACACGGAGATGCTCGCCAAGGGCGTCCATTATTTGCTCACCAACGACGGCGCACGCCGCAACATGATCGAGGCCGGCATCGGCGCCGTGCAAGAAATGCGTGGCGCGCTGACGGCGACGGTCAAGGGCTTGGAGCCCTATATCAATCCGCTGACGGTGAAGGCGAGACTGCTGCCGAAAGCGGCTGTGCAGCGCTGAGGGCAGGGTGGATATGAAGGCGGTCAAGGGAATACTCTTCGATAAGGACGGTACGCTTCTCGATTACGACGAGAGCTGGCTGCCGGTGAACCGCGAACTGGCGCGCATCGCTTCAGAGGGCGATCTGGAACTTGCGGACCGGCTGCTTCTGGCTTGCGGCATGGATCCGCTCACCGGCCACATCGATCCCGATAGCCTGCTTGCCGCAGGCAACACGCGCCAGATTTCGGAAGGGCTGATCGCCGCGGGCTCGAAGCTCGACGTAATCGAGCTGACGATCAAGCTGGACGAACTCTTTTCGCACGCCGCCGACTTTTCCGTCGCGGTCACCGATCTTGCAGCTTTTTTCGGTCGCCTGCATGGGCGCGGCTTTCGCCTCGGCGTCGCATCGAGCGACAATGAGCGTTCGATCAGACAGACGGCCCAGCGTTTCGGCTTTGCGCCGTTCATCGACTACGTGGCCGGATATGACAGCGGCTTCGGCACCAAGCCGGAACCGGGAATGGTGCTTGGTTTCTGCGCCGCGACCGGCCTCGATCCCTCCGAGGTCGCCGTCGTTGGCGACAACAACCACGATCTGCATATGGGCCGCAACGCCAAGGTCGGCGTCACCGTGGCTGTGCTCACAGGCACGGGATCGCGCGAGTCGCTCTCCGCCGCATCGGACTACTGCCTGAGCGATATCACCGAGCTCGAGGGGCTGCTGCCCGACCTTCAGCTTGCCTGATTGACCAAGGGCTTGCTTTTTCTTGAAAATTACCCTTTCTTTTCGCCCGGTCGAGGACATAACCCGTCAGCATGACGCTCGGGGTCCGAAAGGCAGGGCGGGGAAAATGGTATCCGAAGCGCCACCCTTCTGGTGGTCGAAAGCCGATTGGCGTGCCTGGACGCTCTATCCGATTTCCTTCCTGTACGGGCGCATCGCCGGGTATCGCATGGCCAATGCCAAGCGCGCCTCGGTTCCGGTGCCCGTCATCTGCGTCGGCAACTTCACCGTCGGCGGCGCAGGCAAGACGCCGACGGCGCTGACCATCGCCCGTGCGGCGAAGGCGAAGGGGCTGAAGCCCGGTTTCCTGAGCCGCGGCTATGGCGGATCCCTCGATGTCACGACGGTCGTCGATCCGGCTCATCACCGTGCCCTTGCGGTCGGTGACGAACCTCTTCTTCTCGCCCGCGAGGCCCTGACCGTGATCTCCCGCCGCCGCGTCGAAGGCGCCCAGCGCCTCGTCAAGGAGGGCGCGGACCTGATCATCATGGATGATGGCTTCCAGAGCGCGCGGCTGGCGATCGACTATGCATTGTTGGTTATCGATGCCACGCGCGGATTGGGCAACGGCCACATCGTTCCGGGCGGTCCCGTGCGCGCGCCGATCCGCCAGCAGTTGCGCTATGCCACGGCGCTTCTGAAGGTTGGCGCGGGAGAGGCCGCAGACAATATCGTTCGGATCGCCGCGCGTGCTGCCAAGCCCTATTTTACAGCCTCGCTGAAGGTGTGCGACAGCGCCGATCTTTCCGTCCGTAACGTGCTGGCCTTTGCGGGCATTGCCGATCCGTCGAAATTCTTCCGGACGGTCGAATCCGTCGGGGCGTACATCGCCGCTCGCCGCTCGTTCGGCGATCACGAGCATCTGACCGATGACGAGATAGACGACATCCTAACGACGGCAGTGCGCGACGGCCTTCAGATCGTTACGACTTCCAAGGATTTCGTCCGTCTTGCCGGCCATCATGGAAAAGCCGAGGAGCTCGCGGCAAAGTGCCGGGTGATCGAGGTGGAGATGGCTTTCGCTGACACGCTGGCGCCAAGGCTTATCATCGACCGTGCGATCAATGCCTGTCGCGACCGGCGCCTGAGGGAAGGGCGAAAGACCTAAACGGTATGTCTCTCGAAAGCGCGGTAAGCGAATCTGCAGCCGCGCTAGCGCTCAACGCTTCTGGTTGGGCAAAACGCCGGCGCGCTTGTCTGCCTCCAGCGAAGCCACGGCATCGGCATAGGGCTCTTGGCGCGCGACGCTCCAGTAGCGCAGTTCATCGAGCGGGATCTGCCTGCCGGTAATCGCGCAGACGACGTAGGAGCCCGGCGACAGGATCTGAAAATCCGCATCGAGATAGCGTATCTGC
>Ga0123342_1010832_pt1 | contig 10258 bp, 2 predicted proteins | sample Turbeawhitnodule_FD_89960 | JGI IMG/M metagenome (GOLD analysis project Ga0123342, IMG submission 89960) | Root nodule microbial communities of legume samples collected from Mexico - Turtle bean Mexico white nodule | ecosystem: Host-associated > Plants > Roots > Nodule | place: Mexico: Nepantla...
GAAGGATATATATATATATATATATATATATATATATATATATATATATATATATATATATATATATATATATATATGTGTGTGTGTGTATATATATATTTTTTTTTTTTTTTTTTTTTTTTTATATAAATTTATATATATATTTTATATATATATATATATATATATATATATATATATATATATATATATATATATATATATATATTACAGTATTACTAGTTAAACTCGGGCACTGATAATAACAGTGCCTTAAGCTCATTTCAATCTCTCTATGCAATTTAATGTTGGAGTTACATATACATATTGAAGTAGGGTTAATGCATACTGCACGTAAAGATCCTGCTGTAATGATAATTATTCATTTTCTTCACGATAATTTACTTATTTTTATCTGATTATTTCATTTTAGTTATGTAACAACGCTTGCAAAATGTAAGAGAAATCTGGTTTACAAAAAGAAAAGTCTTAATCTGGTTTAGTGTAATGTTTTTGTGGCAATATATATATGTATGTATATATATATAGAGAGAGAGAGTTTCTCTGGTATTTTATGTACTCAAATTCTTCATTGTATCTTTATGCATCATGTTCAACACATATACTCATGCAGTCATCAGATTATCTTCATACTGTTAACTGAGAAGATTTATATGCATGCAACATATACATATATATGTATATATATATACATGCATATAGACACTTTAAAAATAAGAAGGAATATTGCAGATGATTTGGAATTTCATTGTGAACATTGTAATGAAACAGGCTAAGCACAAGACATGAGACCCAGCAAACATTTAACAAAGGAAATTATAATGACTTTGATTATAAATTTTGAAAATGAAAACATCTCTTTATTTCTTTATCAGAACTTTGTTATAGCCACTTCAATTTATTGCAGAAGGTTGGAGACTTAATTACCATAAAACTGGCTAAGAATCTTGCTATAAACTGCACCAGATTTTGCTATGCTTTTATGATGTCAGAATAGTGATTGATCTGAAACCAAAAAGCATTGGAAATTCCAAATGATATGTTATATCTAAATTCTGTTGGTTATGAGCCTTACCAACATGGAAATAAATCCACCATAGGATGCATGATAAGATATCATATTATGTAGTAATGAAAAAATGTTTCTTTGACAACTAACATCAGTTTACAACTGCAATTTTGATTAATGTAATTTCAAATTATCAATTTCAGCAAAAATTATTTCTCATGGTGCATCATTGTCAACACCATTTGAGGGAAAATCTGAACTCTTCTTATTGATTGTACTTTCTCATGCAGAGGTTGGATTTTGCATACAGATAACTCTGTGGCACTTCTATATCAGCCATTTGAAAGCAAAGCATTTGCATTGCCTTGGAACTTGCTTTTTCCCAATACTTAAAAGCTTATATATTAAATAGATAGATTGTTAAATTTATAAAGACCAAATGAAACTACTTTGTTTGACCAACATAGCATTCCCTTAGCCAACTATGACCCAATTCATTTTCTGCAAATTGCCTCATTTCCCAGTTACTATAGTTGAATTTGGAGCATAAGAATATAAGTGATGAGTGCATGATGCTTTAGGATAAGCCAGGTGTAAGAGCATGCCCTGTTTTGTGGTTATTAAAGAGGCTTAAACATGCCACCAAAACTTTAGTAGTGTGTTATGAATAACAGATGAAGCAAACCCAATAAATTTCAGTTTTTTTTTATATGAAATGACAAAAATATCTTTTTATTTTTCATATCATATCATGAATAAAAGATTGTGTAGTGAATCAAATATATCATTATTATAAGAACAAAACCAACCCAAATGAAAAGGTAGACAAAGAGGCCAATAGGAAGAAAGAAACAACACAAGAATAACAAGACAGCATTCTACAACCTTGTTTCTTCTCAGTCAGTTCCTCATGCTTCGCTTACTTTATTTCTCTTTTTTTTTCTTGTCTTTCTTTTCAATCACTCAAATCGTGTTTCTCATCTTGCCATGCTCGTTTTCTTTAAACCCAAACCCTACCCATTCATCTCTCGCCATTTGTGTGACCCTTTCTCTTCCTCTGGAGCTTCAACATTTACCTCACTCTGCCGTTCCTTTCCTTCAACAACTCTCCATGCGTTTCATCTTTTGATCCGTTTTTTTGTTATTTTTCCCATAAATTCACCATCTTTTGCGTACCCACATGCAGATTTTGTGGATGTTAATAACTAATTTTGTTTGTATGTCATAGGGTATTGCACCTGCTCATTTTATGGAGTTTTTTCTTCGACAGTGTTTCGTTACTATGCGTATTGTGATTAAAGATCTCACATCGACTAGAGATTAAAATATCGATTAGAGATTAGAATATCGACTAGAGATTAAAATATTTGATTCTTTAGGTGATTGGAGATCCCACATTCAATAGAAATTAGAATATTTCATTCTTTACAAGTGAGTGTAAAACCTCAACTTATAAGTCAATTTTATGAGGTTGAGTTAGATTTGTTCACTATAACATTGGGCAAAAATTGGAGTTTCAGGATTTGTGGCTAGATATTAATTTAGAGAGTTGAGTTTGGGATTCACATGCAAAGTTGCAGTCTTCTTCCATGTGAGTGATGTCTCAGCAGCAAAACCAAAACCTACCTTTGGTTCCGCAATCTGAAGCTGGTGTTAAACCCTTCTCAATAAGGTACCAATGTGATTGAAAAAGTTATACCATAAACATATACCTATGCATTTCAGTTTATGATTCAGATTTTACTTTTTTCCCTTTTATATTATTGCATGTTCTATCTTTCGATTGATCTCTTCAATAGCATTATGTTGAGCTTGTAAGGTGTGAAGCACATGTTGGCATTAGATTATGATTATTCTCTGCACATAAAATTAAGATTTGCTTTTGCATTTTGCATTTCCCTTTGTGAATTTTATCAAAACTGTTCTAGATTTTGGAGGTTTCTTCAAGTTTAGTTGTTGAAAAACACCAGATAGAGAACAAAATGTTAGACAAGTAACAACAGCAAATTATAAATTATTTTGCAGACAATATGTTCTTAGTTGTCGCCACAGAAACATCTCTCAGAACTGGCCTTTTGAAGAGAAGCACTTGCAATTGTGTCTTGAAAATGGTGTCAAGTTGGAAGAGCTGTTGCCACCACTTGAACCAGGCAAAACTTCACATGAGTGTAACTACAAGGTCAGCAACCACCCTTCATCACATGAACATGAAGAGGGAAAACAATCAAATCATGAAAACTGCAGCAAGAAATCTGGCAATTTATCTCTGGCAGAAGTGTCTCCACCCATGGCAGTGAAACATAAACGCAAAAGGCGTAAAGGGAAATGCAAGAAACGTTTGATGGTGGATATTTTGGCAGTGGCACAGCACAGTACATTGGAGGAGATTGATGGGGTGAATAGATTTTGTGATGCTGAAACTGTGATTGAAGGAAGTGATGAAGCGGTGCCTTGTCAACACATTTCCATGGCTGAAGCAGTGAATGAGGATTCATGCAGAAAAGGTGGGAGTGAAGAACATGTCATGTAGTGCAGCTATCAAAAAGGGTCATTGCTTCTTTACTTTAAACTCCATTGATGTAATGTAACTAGGAATTCACCATAAATTCTGCATCATTCTTATTATTTCTTTTATAATATTGCAGAAGATTACTGATTCAAATATGTTAGTTTGGTCATCAACTTGCATTGGAAAATGCTGCCTAAACATTTTCAAACATACCTCAATTAGTTTTTTTCTTCTATAAAATCATTAAATAAAAACTAATTTTAAAGAATAAAATAATTATTGACATCTAAATTAATTTCTATTATTATTGATAAATAATTTATAAATTAGTATCTAATTCTAGCTTGGTTTTAACTATCAATTATTTAGATTTTAAAGTTGTTATCTAAAATCTTAATGTCTATTTAAATACCAATTTATCAGTTTGATAGACGGTTCTAGTTAAGAGAAGGATAAAGTATAAGTATAAAGGTTTGACCACCCTTTAAGTGATTTCTATTTATTAATTTTTTATTACTGATAAAAAAATTAGATACCAATTTAGAAACTATTTATCAATAATAAAAATTAATTTAAATTCAAATAATTTTTTTATCTCTAAAATATATATAATTTTGTCAATATAGAAATTAATTATTTTTAAATTTAGTTTTTATTTAATTATTTTCTTACAGTGTATTTAAAAATCAAGCATGCACATCTGTTATTATAATTTTAGATTACCATCTCAAACATGCATACAACAAATTTCCAATAAGAAAGAATAAGGAAGAAATGCTGCACTTAAGCAATGTCTTTATTTTGATTTGGTAAATTATGGGTCATTATTTACTTATAATTGATCACTTCGATCTTTGGTAAATGTAGTGTTTATTAGTAACTGTAGTGTTTATTAAGTAACGGTAGTGAGTATTATTAAGTAACTGTAGTGTTTATTAAATGAAAAATATATTAATTAATAAGCTTTAATTTTAAGTAATTATCATTTGTATTTATTAAATGTATTAAATGTATTAAATTTATTATTTACTTCTTTGATATTTTTATTGTATAAATTATCATAAAAAATAAACAAGTTTAAGAATATTTTTTGATCAATATGCGAATAAAATAAGTGCATCCTTTATGAATGGTAAATTATTTTTTGTATGTATGTTACGTAAATATTGAATAAAAAAAGTGTAGATATCCCCTGTGTTTTCACTAGTTAATTATAATATAAATATAAATTAAATATTTACCATTTTAGAAAATTTAAACTAGTATTTAAAAGGTTTAATGTTTTGTAACTGGTGCATTAGTCAACTCAATTTATTAAATAGTTATATTTAATGTATTATTAATGTTTTTAATTTAATAAATAATTTAACTTGTATTGAATAGTTACATTTAATATAATAATTTAAAGCATCTTATATATGTCTTAATGTGACTTTTAAGGTTTGACTACACATATATAAGAGTGTATTTTATTGCATCGAATCATAAGATTAATCGATTAATGGTTTAATTGCAAGATAATTATATTTTATTTCACATTTTTTCTAGGTAATAATTCTTAATTACTATTATTATTTTAGTATTTTTACCACCCTTCTATTTATGTTTTTATTATTTGTGTATTTTTATGAAATTTGAATCATCAATGAAATCTTATAAGAGTGATAAAAGTTTCTCTCAGATATGCACAGTTTTTGTAGTGTTTAGGATTTAGAATTTAGTTTTTTCTACATATAATTGAATTTTAATTATTTTATATTAATAAATATTATTATATACCATAATAATTTAAATGAAAAATATAAAATAATCAAAGAAATTCCTTAAAAATTCTTATAAATTGAAGTGGATTGCATAACGATGATCTAACAACACTATGAAATCCATATTTTATATTTTTAGAAAACCAGTTATTTGAGCTCTTATAAATTTTAAAAAAGAAATATTACTATTTTATCTTAAAATTAATTTTAGGTATAAAAAATATGAAAAAAAATATGTCGTTTAACACTCACATTTTTCTCATACTCCCACCTATATCTGCTTTCAATAATAAAATTATATTTAACTAATAAAAATAAATATAAATTTTGTAAATAAAACAATTATATTATTAGTTGTCAAATGGAAATATAAAAAATAAGTATAAAAAAACATAGTGTCAAACTATCATCTTCCAAAAAATATTTATTTGAGATTTTTTGAGAAGATTGAAAGACTCACAAATATATTTCTTTATATATATACTAAAAAAATGAAAACAATATCTTGTTATTTATTTCTGAAAATGAGTTCTCATCAGCTTTCAGATTAACAGCACAACTCATCCACAGCATTGCATTAATTTCAAAATTTGTGAGGATTAAGCTTATAATTTTATTAAAACCTTAATAATTCATATTTTTTTTATACAACCACATTACAATTTTCAATATTTTTCCATATTATTTAATTATAAATTTATCTTTTATTATATATATTTAATTTTAAATTCATCACATAAAAAAACTTGTATACAAACTTCTAAATATAGTTAAAAAATCATTTTCTTATCTTTTCAGCTATATATGTATATGTAAGTTTACTAAAAAAAAAAAAATCCATGAAATAGAAATCAATTTTTAGAGACCAAAATAATTAGTTAAAATAGTAACTAAATTGGAAACCATTTTAGAAACTAAACAAAAAATTGGTTTCTAGATTAGTTTATATTATTGTTAAAAAGTTTCTAAATTGGTATCTAATTAGCAACGAAAGTTTTAACTACCAATTATTTAGTTTCTAAATTTGGTATCTAATTTAGTTACTATTGCAACTAATTATTTTGATATTTCATGATTTTCTTGTAGTGGTTAACTTGGGCAATGATCATTCATGTATAATAATATACATTATATATTTATGGATTTTGATCAACTTCCTCATTAACTCATCAGAATTATCTTTATTCTGTCATTCATTATTGAAAAAAAAAAAAAGCAATTAGCTGATAAGCATAACTCATTCATACATCAAGTTCCAAATTTTCTAATTTCATTCTCAACATTGTAATGAAAATGGCTAAGCACCAATGATAAAATTCAGAAGTATATATATATTAGAATGTTGTGGAACAAGCTTTAGGAAATGAAGATACATCAGAAGACATGATACCAAGCAAATATTTAACTCTGACATTGATCACACAGTGAAACAAATTATAAACTTTGAAAATAAAAACAAATCCATTACATATAGTAAATATTCACATTTTTCTCAGTCTTTTGCTTCACTCTTATGTATCAGAAACTTTTAACCACGTCAAGTTATTGCAGAATGTTGGAGACTTTACCACTAAACTGGACTAGATCCAAATCTTGATGCAACAACTGCACCAAATTTTGCTAAAATTGGCCTTGCTGGCTATGTTTTTATGATGTCAGAATACTGTCATTGATATGAAACCACTAAAACATAGAAAATTATAAAAAAAATGTTACTTCTGATAACTGCATAATTGAAAGACACTATCTGGTTAATGTAATTTTAAAATTGTTGTATTCCAGTAAAATATTATTTTTCTTTATAATTGTAATTTGATGCAGGGTTTTCAACATGATTCAATTCCAAAGGGTAATTTGTCTGTGTTTTATAGTAAATCAAGTAAGTTCTGTAGGTAATTAAGCTTTTAGACTCCAAATATGGACCTAAAACCATCATAGGATATAGAATAGGATGTCATATATATCACATGTAGCCATCACTTGAGCATTTACCTTAAAGAAGGAAAGTCTAAACACTTCTTATTCTTTGTACTTTCTCCTGCAGAGGTTGGATTCTGCATACAGATACCTCTGCCACTTCTATATCTGCCATTTGCATTGCCTTGGACTTTGCTTTTTCCCTGGATTATATATTAAATAATATAAACCCAAATCACAAAATTAGTTATATATAGACAGATTGTGAAATTAGTTTGACCAACATATATAATACATAGCATTATTCCTTTAGCCATTTATGGTCAAATTCATTTTCTGCAAATTGCCACATTACCAAATTTTCATAGTTGAATTTGTGGCATAAGAATAGAAGTGATGAGTGCACTCATGCCCTGTTTTGTGGTTATTAAGGAGGTTTAAACATGCCACTAAAACTTTAGTGTACTATGAATAGCAGCAGAAGCAAACCCAATTAAAAGTTACTAAAAATAAGAAAAATAACACTCTATTACACTGTTGAAAATAGTTACAAAAAGTCAATAACAAAACCAACTAAAGGTAGACAAAAAAGGCTCATAGAAAGAAAGAAACAACACAACACAACAACAATAGCAAGACAGCATTCTACAACCTTGTTTCTTCTCAGTCAGTTCCTCATGCTTAGCTTACTTTATCTTCTCTTTCTTTACAATCACTCAAATCGTGTTTCTCCTTTCGCCATACTCGTTTTCTTCAACCTCAAACCCTACCCTACCCATTTATCCCTCGCCATTTACATGACCCTTTCTCTTCCTTTGAAGCTTCAAGGTTTTCCTTCAACAACTCTCCCTGCATTTCATCTTTGGATCCATTTTCTTGTTATTTTCCCCATAAATTGACCATCTTTTGCGTACCCACATGCAGATTTTGTGGGGGTCTATCTGATTTTTTTTTGTATGTGTCAAAGGGTATTGCACCTGGTCATTTTATGGAGTTTTTTCTTCGGCATCTTATCTGTAGAGTTCCTTTGATCATAGGAAGAAACTGGGGTTGCAGGATTTGTGATTAGATATTAATTTAGAGAGTTTAGTTTGGGATCCACATGCAAAGTTGCAGTCTTCCATGTGAGTGATGTCTCAGCACCAAAACCAAAACCTACCTTTGGTTCTGCAATCTGGAGCTGGTGTAAAACCCTTCTCAATAAGGTACCATTGTAATGGAAAAAGTTACCACAAACATGTACATATGCATTTCAATTTATGAATCGAGTTTATAGTTTTTTCCCTTTAATATTATATGCCATCCATTATTTCATGTTCTAATTTTAGATTGATTTGTTAAATTGCATTCTGTTGAGCTTGTAAGGTGTGAAGCACAAATTTCCAATACAAGTACAGAAATTAAGATTATGATTATTCTCTGTGCATCAACTCATTAACTCCTTTTCTTGTTTTGCTTTTATTATAACCATAAGTACGGTTTTTATCATAGTCATCCTTTTTTTTCTGAATCTAAAGACAGCTAAATAATCATATTTTTCTAACATAAGACTACATGTATATAAAAACAATTAGAAAGTCACTATTTTATAGTGAAAATAGTCGCTGTTTTTAAACCTTTCTGCACCAGTGTTCCTTTGTGAATTTTATCAAATCTGTGTCTAGATTAATTTGGAAGTTTGTAAGTTTAAGTTTAGTTGACAAACACTAGAGGAAATATACAACAAATTGTGTTTGCAGACAGTATGTTCTTGCTTGTCGTCACAGAAATATCTCTCAAAACTGGCCTTATGAAGAGAAGCATCTGCAATTGTGTCTTAAAAGTGGTCTCATGGAGAAAGAGATGTTGCCACCACTTGAACAAGGCAAAGCTTCACATGATGAACCACTCAAAGGTTTCTCCAAAATGCATTCTCCAAATGACAACAACTACAACAAAGAAACTGATTCTTGCAATGCAGAAGTGCCACAAGACATTGATGATGAGTGTAACTACAAAGTCAGCAACCACCCTCATGAAGAGGGAAATTACTCAAATCATCAGAACGCTTGCAATGATTCTGCCAAATGTACCCTCTCAAGTTCTACCAATTTTCATGATAACAGTCCACTATTGCCACCATCCAAGGCAGTGAAATATAAACGCAAAAGGGGTAAAGGGAAATGCAAGAAACGTTTCATGGTGGATATTTTAGCCGTGGCACAGCACAGTACTTTAGAGGAGATTGATGGGGTGAAGAAGTTCTGTTATGCTGAAACTGTTGTGGTTGAAGGATTCATGCAGAAAAGGTGAAAGTGAAGATGATGGTATGGCTAATGGTGATGTAACATCAAAGGGTCATTGGTTCTTAAGTTTAAGCTCAGTGGATGTAATGTAATTGGGAATTGAGCATAATGCATTCTGTCCAATTTTCTTCTATAAAATTATTGTTGTTCACTGCAGAATTTCCTCTCACATTGTCAGGATAAACCATGAAGGATGGATTAGAGATATAATACATTTGATAGTATATATCTTATGCAAAACTCAACTTATAATGGATGTTTCCAGAAGATTGATAAGAGATAAAACATTTGATAGTATATAATTGATGCAAAACATTGAATTAGGTTTAAAGTCTACTTCTTAAAATGATATCAGAATCATTTAGAATTGATATCATTTAGAACAAATTCTAGAGTATTTATTTGAGTTACCTATCACCTATTGTCGCTATCGAATCATTCATAAATATATAGTTACCATGAGAGCCATATTCATTATAAACTAATCGATTTATATGAGCGGGTTTTAAGTTTTATTTTGCAGAAAGTTACTGATAAATATGTTAATCTGGTAACAGTTACATTACAGACTAAGAATCACACAAAAAACTTAGATATCGTGATCTTTACTTACAAGAATTTGAGCTACATATATTACTATCATATTTCATTTAAAACTTGTCTTTTTTTTTTTTTTTTTTTAATGCAACAATGATGAGTAAGTTTTTTTTGATTTTTTTGAAAAAAAAAAAGAAAATGCTATATTTTTTTTTTTAACTTTTCTTTTTTTAAACAA
>Ga0123342_1010833_pt1 | contig 10256 bp, 3 predicted proteins | sample Turbeawhitnodule_FD_89960 | JGI IMG/M metagenome (GOLD analysis project Ga0123342, IMG submission 89960) | Root nodule microbial communities of legume samples collected from Mexico - Turtle bean Mexico white nodule | ecosystem: Host-associated > Plants > Roots > Nodule | place: Mexico: Nepantla...
GGTTGAATGACTTGGGTGATGAGTCTAGATTGCTTCCACTTTGGAGACAGGTATTTATTGTTTTTATTTTCTTTGCCACAAGCCTGGTAGTATTAGAGATATTTATTTATTTTTTTAAAAAAAGGTGCTGATGCCATCTTAGAATCCTCCCCCATCCAGCATACTTTATTCTGAATATTATTCCTATGTGATATAGTTTGATTGACACTCCTGGTGTCTATGCAAAATGCTCTCTCTTAATTGATTTTTTCTGCAGCTTTTGGTTTTCCCTATTTTTCTGCTTATGATATTAAATTATTGATCACAGGCAGAACCTCGATTCCTATGGAACAATTATATGTTAGAAGTGCTCATAGATAACAAGGTAGGTTTGTGGCAATTTTATTTTTACCTGTTCAATGTTTTAAGTACTTATGAGTTCTTTATATTACTAACCAACAAGTGTGCAATCATGTGCTTTCCAGCTTGAACCATACTTGCTCCCCGTAGTCCAAGGCAGTATCCTTATTTGATTAACTATTTGCAATGCTATTGCACGATCATGTAACTGTTTCTTTTCAAGGTTATCCTTAACAAGTAAATAGGCTTTCATCACTATCAAGCAGCCATTGGGAAAGATATTATTGATGTCACTTTGATTGCTAGGAGATGCACAAGAAGAAATGGTATTTAAAACTTTTACATAAGTTTATATTTATTTCCATGCACCAAAACAAAGTAAAAATCTGTTGTTTCTAGATTGATTTTGCACTTTAAATATCATATATATGTATGCATGTTCCTGACCGTTTATAAAATCAAAATCTGAGGCCATGAAATTAGTTTAACAGTTAATGTGGTGGTGATATTGAAAACAATTATGAGATTTGTTTGCAGTTGCTCTTCTTTATGGTTCATCTTTTGGTTGCACTAAAAATGGATGGTAGAGGGTAGAGAATATGTTTTAGTTATTGACAGTTTAGGCTGGGGCATTTAATGAAGACCATGCCGAATATTACAGTTTTCTCTGCTACTCCATCTCCCAATAACATGACAACTATTTTGGTATTTGACCATAGAGTAGAGATTGATACAATGAAAAGATTCCCCCACGTTACACTGATTATATTAACTAGGGCCATGAAAGCAATGTTTTAGTGGGTACCAGTATTGAGCAATACAGAGCAAATTGTTTATCAATTAGTTAAAATTTATATAGCTGAAACAATCAGTCTTCTGCTTTGGATGAACCATTAAAGTATTAATCACAATTATATAGAGAAATAAAAAGCATTTCATTCTAGATGAAGATCCTCATGAAAATTATGTATTGAACATGTTAATTTGATACTATGATTTTAAATCATTTGTACCATCTAGGCATCTTGAAATATTTTGTATGAGAAACAAATACCAAATACATTTGACCATCTAGGCTTTTTTAACACTTTTAGATGGATGCCATCATCTTTTATTGGTGGTTGACTGATACTAAAAATATAATTTTGTTTCTTGAAAGGAACTCGGATGTGGAGAAGAGGAGCTGATCCTGATGGTTATGTTGCCAATTTTGTGGAAACAGAACAGATTATGCAGTTTAATGGGTATACCGCTTCATTTGTTCAGGTATTGCTTTCTATGAGTGTGAAATCAACCAGTTACATGATGGGTTTGGCATTCAAGATATGAATGTGTTGATGACTTAATTCTGATTAGTGATCCTATTCTTAAAGTATTTCCATTGTTTTGAATTAAGTTGAACACGACCTTTTCCAGTTATAGGCAAGTTAACAGAAACATAATTAATAAACTATTGGTATCTGTCTAGATTTTTTATTATAAGTCGGAAAAAAATACTTATTTTCATGTTCGATATATTTGAAAAATTCTTTATTGTCTACCCAAATTAGTATTAAGTATTTTTGTTCTCTTCAAATTAATGGTGTTGAATTTCAAGAAGCAAGCGTCTTGGCTAGTTGGTGCTTAAAAGTAACCTTAAGTTTCGTAAAACAAGTGATACCAAAGCAGCTCACAGAATTATACCTCTGATTTTGTTGCCAAGGATACTTGGAGCAGATTTCTGAATAACGACCAAATAACGTGCTTTTCTTTCACTAGAGTTTTGTAGTGGAGAATCGTAGTTTTGGTTCTATCTATTTTAGAAAAATTTCTCTACAAATTTCTCAAGGAGATAAGATGAATAAAAGTTCTTGCATAAGTTAAAATTAACTTATGGATTTCTTTAGAAGTTTTACCAGGTACCTTCTCAACAAGCACCTACAAAATTAATTGAGCTCAAGAATCTTATCTTAGAAATGTTTAACAACAGGGTTTACAATTGAAAAGCTCCTATAAGCTACAAGCTAACCCAAACAAAGCCTAAAATAACTTTCTTACATTCGTCCTTTCTATTGTATTTACTGTCCCACATTCACCGTGACACAATCTATCAAACATTGTCATTGTTTCTTTTTCTAGAGTTGAAAAATACTGGTGGGGAGAATTACAAAGCAATCTCACGATAATATATTTTTTTAAGGGATAAATCCATTTTTTGCTTAGAAAATTACATGTTCATTTATTTTTTACAGAAGCTCATTTCTTGCAAATTTACTTTTCTAGTTTCAAGATGGGTTGATATTGAATTGTAAAGATTACTAGATACTCTAGGCCAAGTATTACCTCATGCAGTGACTTGTAGCTTTTAATTGAACAGAAAATAGCATTACAACATAACAATGCTTGGGTATTTTTGTAATTAAAATATATGGTCCCCCTAAAAAGATTTGTACGTAGTCGGATTTAAGGTTATCTTGACACTTACCTTGTGATATTCATAGTTGGAATGTTGGATGCAAACTAGTATTAGCAGGTTTTTCATGGAGATCTGTGCTGCTATCTTATATTAGAATGGGTGATTTTTGCCATTATATGATCCAAAAGTACATGACTGTGATAAAAGCAAAGCAAGAGGAGCTTGGATGTTTGCTTTTAGTTGTGAGATAAATGCTTACTGTAGTGTACCACTAACATTGTGTCAGTCAGTCAATTAAACATGTACTTCATTTCATATCAAAGTCATTTTGGTTGAGTTTTTGCAGGTGCGTGGTTCAATCCCACTCCTCTGGCAGCAAATCGTTGATTTAACTTATAAACCGAAGTTTGAGTTGTTGAAACCTGAGGAGGCTGTAAGTGGTTGTATTTCTAAGGTCTACATATATTATTCTATGTGTGTTTCACTCATATTTCTTTGTTTAATATGCAGCCACGAGTCCTAGAGAGGCATTTCTTAGATTTAAGGAAAAAATACGGGGCTGTATTAGCTGTTGATCTTGTTAACAAGGTAAATATTCTTTCATTTCATAATGAGTTGAGAATACTTATATAATGGTTGACAATTTTACCGGATGGTGTATGTAATTGCATTGTAAATTTTTTATGATTGTAAAGAATGTGTGCAACCTGTTTGCACCAACAAAAATACTATAGATATATCATGCATACGTTCCTAAGAATGTGTGATAATGAGCGTGAAATTTTTATGTATCAGCATGCATACATTTGAGCCCTCTATTTTTTCCTTGGTATTTTTCAGCACGGAGGAGAAGGGCGATTGTGTGAAAAATTTGGTGAAACAGTGCAGCATGTGGCTAGCAATGATGTAAGGTAGAAGTCTCTTTCAGTTAACTTTTAGGCTAATATACATACATTCTTATGTTTTTGGGTTACCCATGTAAATTTGATTTTTTTTTTGTAGATATCTGCACTTTGATTTTCACCATATCTGTGGGCACGTTCATTTCGATCGTCTCTCAATCCTTTATGAACAAATTTCAGATTTTCTGGAGAGAAACGGGTATGGTCATTTTTATTGGTTAAGCTATTAGATATTGACTTTCTTGAGGATTAGTTACAATTTGATTCATGCTTTTTCATTGATTGGTTTCATTCTGGGAGCTTTTTATGAACTACTTATCCTTGAAAAAATACCATAGTTTATATATTACTTATCTTTGATTCATGCTTTTACATGGATTGGTTCCATGCAGGGAGCTTTTTATGAACTACTTATATTTGAAAAACTACCAATAGTTTATATTACTATGTATGTTATGCTGCTTAATTTGGAACGTCTGCTATAATAACTTGGACACTTTCAAGCATAATGTCATGAGCTGTCTTACAAATATATGAAGCTAGTTTTTGTATAACTGAGACATTTAAAAATAAAAATCTGAACCTGGGTTGCATTTTTATTTGGGAATTATAGATATCTTCTGCTGAATGAAAAGGGAGAGAAAATGAAGGAACAGCTTGGAGTTGTTAGGACCAATTGTATTGATTGTCTAGACCGTACAAATGTAACTCAGGTTGGTTGATTCACTTAGCTAAATGTATGTATCTGTGTTTATGACATAATTTTCCTGCATACTCATGTTTAAGTATGTATGCAGAGCATGATAGGTCGAAATATGTTGGAATATCAGCTTAGAAGGCTTGGTGTCTTTGGTGCTGAAGAAACCATTAGTTCACACCCAAATCTGGATGAAAGCTTTAAGATCTGTGAGTGCTTATTAATTTTCAGATTATGTGATTTCAAATAGATATATGTTATATTTTGTTGTTATCTTCATTTAATACTATCAAATTTCATTGTTTCATAGCACTTGAAACTAGATTTCTGACTGATTCTCTTTGGTCAGTGTGGGCTAATCATGGGGATGATGTAAGCATTCAATACTCAGGAACTCCTGCTCTTAAAGGAGACTTTGTCAGGTATTTTTTTGATGAATTTTTCTAAAGCATTTCATTCTCCTCAAATATAAAGAAGATTGAGAAATCATGATGCCGTGAAGGTTCTTCTATATTGATTTCTTTTTGGTGAAATTCTATGCTGAAGTTAAATTAGCATAGGATAATTTGAAACCATCTTGAGAGTGTCTTGCATTATATACTGCTGGTTATTATTGTATTGTCAGTGGCAATGTAGACTCTTTTAACTAATAATAAGATAGGAATTAGTTTTTGTTAGAGATTCCGCATCAACTAGAGATTAAAACATTTCATAGAATATAAATGTGTGCAAACCTCACCTTAAAAACTAGTTTTATAAGGTTAAGTTAGGCTATATATTTATATAGCGGGTGACCTGATAAGTCCAACAAACTCTTGTTAGGATAGAGTTTAGATGACTCTGATCCCATATTGAGAAATAGATTTTATAAAACCGACTTATAAGGTGAGGTTTATACCCACATAAACTATGAAATGTCCTAATCTCTAATTGATGCGGGATATCCAATTCTGTAATTTTTGTGCCAGATGTTTTTTCTTCGTTCATCTTGGCTCATTCTCTATAGAGTTATACTGCTTAATTTTATTGACTATTCAACTAGAATCACAAATCGTATCATAACTAACATAATTATGCAAATGTTGTGTACTTTCAAGGTTTAATAACTTACTGGCATTGATAAGAGTCGTCATTTCTTGTTCTAATTAGGTTGCTGTTATGATTTTGAGTTTAACCACTGTGGCTTCTCTAATTAAATTTTGTGTTGGGTTCAGGTTTGGGCACCGCACAGTTCAAGGGATAATACAAGATGGCTGTAATGCTCTTCTACGATATTATTACAATAACTTTCGTGATGGAACAAAGCAGGTTTGTGAGGCTAAATTATCATTATGTACGTTGTACTCCAGCAGTCTAGCTATTGTGTAGAATCTCTAGGTTGTCCACTGATCATAACTTATCATATCTAGGTTTTTGTCCTTTGTACATTTGATCTCTAAGTCTTTGCTACTCTATAATGGTTAGTAATGGTTATCTATAATATTATTTGTTCAATATGCTTTAACACCACCTGAATAGATCTTGTGTAAATTAATCTTTTTAAATGTTAGATTAAAGAATTTATTGATATATCAGTAATTGATTTATGCTCTTGATGTTTTTTTATCATGCGAAGGATGCAATTGATCTCATACAAGGACATTATATAGTTTCTGTCAGCCGAGATGCAGCTGCCAGTTCTCAGAAAGGAGGCCTTGATGCTATAGCTGTGAGTACTTTTTAAATGGAAGTCTTGTCCTGAATAAGCTTAAGACATCTATTTTGGTCTAAGAACAGTTTTTAGAAATTTCACAATTTTATAAATATTTTTTAACTTCTGTAATGCATGGCTAAAATCATTCTGGTTATACTTAAATTAATTGGAAACTAATTTTTATGGATATGGTGTATGTCTCGTGTACGAAAAAATAATTAAATAAATACTTTATTCAGTGTTTGATTAGACATGTTTTCTTTTCAAGGCTTACGGAAAGTTGGTCCCTGATACTACATGAAAGTGGTGGGTTGTAATGGGCCATAGGCACAAAATGCATGAAACCAAAGTCACTCATGTTTTATTTATTTACTCAAAAGCGGCCTTTTATATTCAGGAACAACCGGATTTTTCAATCAAGGAAATATTTGAGTGATTAAGTGGCTGGATTTGAATACTAATGATTTTTTTTGTGTGCATATTTTGCTGGTATGCAGTTCATTAATGTAAAATGCTTCAATGTAGTCATATGCATTAAATGCCAATTGATATTAATGTTACTCCATTTTATCTTTGCAGTCATTTCCCATGGCTTTTGCTCTGGTTTTGACTGGATTCCTCTTTGCAACCATGTCCTTGAGGCAAGGTGAGTTGACTTTTGTTTAAGTTGAAAATTCAAATATACCTGAAGGCTATTAGCTGGGGGGTGTTAGAAAGAAGTAGAATAGAGGAGATAAAAGAATATGAAAATAGAAGGGATGACCGCTACCTAGAAGCACAGAACTTGGGTTCAAAGGAATCCTTAGCTAATAACTAGTTAGTCAATAGTTGTAAAAAAACTTCATTAATACATGAAGCTCGGACACACCTCATCAATGGATATACCTATGTCCGTATTGGGCAATGACATATGTATGTCACTCGCGCGACACATATAGGTGAAGTGTCTAATTTACAAAATATTTATCTAGGTGAAATGTCTAATTTATAAAATATATTTTTTGGTATGTGAAAGCTCAACCCAACGTTAATAGGGATATACATGGTGATTTTTTTTTACAAGTTAAAAACTCAAACTTATTATATAAGTTTTTATTATAATTATAAAAATAAGGAGTAGATCTTATATAATTAAAAATATTTAGGTTATATATGTATTATTAGGAACGTTTTTATTTATTTTCTTATCATATTTTCATATAATGTGAAATTTTTTGAAGTTGTTAATTTGGTTTTAGATGAATCTCGATTAGTATCTTTTTCAATGATGATGATCAAGAAAGGAATGAAATGTCTTAAATGAATTAGATTTCATTTCACTTTTTGAACTTTAGATAGATAGATTAGATTCATTTTTTATTAAGTAACAGTATGTTCAGATTGTTATATTTGATTAATTTTTTATATATGATTTTTATTATATAAATCTTGATTGTCTATTTAAGTAATTTATATATATATATATATATTCATTTTAGAGATTATAAATGTCGTATTGTGGTGTCCATGTGGGTGCTACATAGAATGCATAAAAAAAATGAGAAAACCTTACATGACACCATTTTCCTGTTCTAATGTTACATCTAACTTTTTGTAATTTGGTAAAAAGTTAAAAATATAAGGGACTGGGTCTTAATCAGAAAACATGGATGAGTAATACCATACAATTTTCGTGTGATCCAATTTTGTACAATTTAGCATTTTTCATAACAACTTCCCATACTACTTCCCCTCAAGATAAACCTACTTCAATTTGCGTTATTCTAATATATACTTCAATTAGACTATGATAGGTCTGTTAGTTGAGGGCCCTGCATGCTGCCAATAATTAGTAAGAGGGGTTGAGAGGAATTAATCAATTGGTGAGTTAGTATTCTGGCCAGGAGAGTCCTGGATCACTCAACTGTCTAGGAAATTTGTGCATTCTTTCTGTTGATCAATAACAATAATTTCTTGGTGTGCTTAGTATAGGTCATATTTTTTAACGAACCTGTGAGCGTAATCAAATTAATTTGAAGTGGTCAGACGTCTTGTCACTGATGCTGCTGCGTAATTTTCTACTCTAGGGTTTCCAGATATTTAAACAAAAATGTGAGATGAAATTTTGTTAGAATTAATGCGCTTACCTCTTTGCTTAGATACTGTTAAAAGAATGGCATATGCCTGTCCTTGTTACATTATTTTAAGTTGTTTTGAAGTTTGATTAGCATCCAAAGAAGTTTTGTCCGTGTCTTGGTAACAGATACTTATGCTATACGTTGACTTTGGTAGGCTGGGTTTAGGTTTATGAGTCTCTACAAGTGGGGGATTAATTAACTATGTACTTCATGTGGTGTGAAATAATCTTTTGTTCATTGTTTCAACAGTGCGATACGATTTTCGGCATTTCTTCTTTTCACTAATGTGGGCGGGTATTAGTGTCGGTATATCAGCATTTGTGAGGGCCAACGGCCGTGTTTTCTGCAACAGACCTCGCCTACACAATCCCCGGTGATAATTTCTATACAGATCAGTTTGAACAATTGATTTTTTAATTTGAAGGTCCAACTTCTGCAGCAGGAATCACCGTCAGAAGACGTAGTTCTACATCTAGATCACTTTAACGATCAATATTTACATGAGGCTCCTTCTTGCAGCTTATTATATTTATTCTTGCTAATTTGTAATCATTGTAGCTTCCACATATATACTCATCATAGTCCATTCATCTCCCATTTGTGAGTCATTGCTACTTTACCGGTGTTTTCTTATGCACCGTCTCATCCCTGTATATCTGATTTGTATTTGCGCCTTCTTTAAAAGATTATGAGACATTTTAAGGTTTTTAGGAAACACACTGATTTCATTATCTACTATTATTTTAAGCAAATTCTTTATTTCTACAATAATTTTACTTTTTTATTTCAAAAATCAAGGTTCTTGCGTGTTTGCTGTAGTAGAGGCTGTCTGTGCATTCTATACTACTCGACCGGGTTTTCTAAGATTGTTATAAATTGTTGATAAAAAGAAAAGAAGGGGGAAAGTCCGTAAAATAACGTTAACAGTTGTATGTGCTATATCCACCAGACGGATCCTTTAAGCTGCCGAACATGACCTTTGTTGTTTCGATAGGATTCATAAAGTGGAATGAACCAAATTGTCAAAATCCAGAGATATTATTATTTATTTGTATGCTTAAAAAAGGAATAACTAATGTTCATGCACGTATTTTCTAATTTGTAATTTTTTTTGCTTGTTACTTAATTTATTTTGAGTTTTTTTTAACTTGTTTACCTCATTTTATTTTATTTTATTTTCAATTATCTAACGTTTAAATTTATTGATTTTTTATTATTTTAATCTTTCGATGGTTTATTATTTATTTGTTAATTCACCATCTTAGAAACTTTGTAATAACATAAAAAGTTTTAAGAGAAGAATTCAATTATAATATGGAAAAACTTTGAAGATAAAAGATTTTTTAATAAATGAAAGTAAATAATAAATATTGAAAGAATATATTTTCATTTTTTACGATTAAATTATATATAATGGTCTTTTTAAGCAACAAAATAGGGTTTTTAATTATTAATTAAAAACATGTACTTGTAATAATGAAAGTAAATAATAAATATTGAAAGAAATATTTTCATTTTTTATGATTAAATTATATATAATGGTCTTTTTAAGCAACAAAATAGGCTTTTTAATTATTAATTAAAAATATGTACTTGTAATTCATATATTTAAAAACTTGCGGCATAAAGTAACTATTGTTGAACCAAGTGATGTTCAATGTTTTGAAGAATCCAAATCCTTTGAAGGATGATGAAGCCTCTGCTTTGCTTGATGCTGCTGTGCTGGTTTTAGCCTTGTTCTGGGGTAGTTCAATGTTGTAATCAACCCTTAAATTAAATCTCAAAGCAATTAGCATCTCAATTTTAACAAAGCAAAATGTTTTTAAAACTAAGTTGAAACAACCGATTGTTTACACTTAGGTGTTTTGAGAAAGTTTGAAAACTGTTTTTGAATGGTGTTTTTGTTAAGTAACAAAACAATCGATTGATTCGAGGAAACAATCGATTGTTTGTTTTAAAACCATAACAGAAAAACTGTTTTCTTTGATTAAGCTTTAAATGCTTTAACAGAATACGCTCCAGTCATTAAATGCTTTGACCAATCAACTTTAAATGCAATTAAGAGTTTGTTAAGATTTGATAACAAACTATATTCTTAGATATATTCTGAAAA
>Ga0123342_1010834_pt1 | contig 10256 bp, 4 predicted proteins | sample Turbeawhitnodule_FD_89960 | JGI IMG/M metagenome (GOLD analysis project Ga0123342, IMG submission 89960) | Root nodule microbial communities of legume samples collected from Mexico - Turtle bean Mexico white nodule | ecosystem: Host-associated > Plants > Roots > Nodule | place: Mexico: Nepantla...
ATGAGTTAGACGCCTCAATAAGAAAATATTTGTTTTGATGAGATCTTTGCATATTCGATATGTATTTGATTTTTCAAATACTTTCTCCATATATATAAACTATGTCTATTGAGGCTTGATCTTCTTTAGACTTTTTTCGCAGGTTCATCTTCTCTTTCCTATTAGATATTGAATTAGGAAAGTTCAAATGTGTCTTTAATGCAGTTTCTTTTCTTCAAGAATCTTCATAATATTTCGCTTGATGTATTCCTTTGTTTAAATTCTTTAAATGTTGCTTCACTCTTGATAACTGCAAATTTCACTTATTAGCTTCATTTTTCTATCAAACGCTAAGACTGAAAACTTTTGGTTTTCAACTTTATACGCGTCTTTTAAGTCCCTTATAATTTAAAAAAAAATATGTATTAATGAAAACTATAATTTACATATAAGTTCACGGATATCTAACATTATTTGTGAATTATGGAGACTTTCTTCTTAGGTTTTTCACATTTAAATCATTTTCAAATTCTTCTACTTGCATTGTTTTCTTATGCATTCACGAGTCAATCTTGGTCTAATTCCAATACTTTACTTTGAATAACAATAACAAAACTATACTGATAAGAAAAGATAAACACTTCAGCCAATAAAACTCATGGTGGTTCAACATCAAGTGACAATTAGCTTCACACACATGACAATATTCACGAGTGCCAAACATTAAACCCTACCTACATATGATACAATTATAAACACTCATAATTCTATTTGGTACAGACTGTGCAAATATATGAGTTATGATATTGAGAATTTGATATGAAGTATACGAAAAGGAAGGCATGCATATATATATATATATATATATATATATGTTTATAACAACCACCTGGCTTAATACTTTGAATGACGTGACGAGTTTTGATTATGTGGTGAAGTTGAGTTTCACAGAAGAAAAATGGATTTATACTTAGAAAACCCCATCCACTCATGGTGAAGTCTAGACCAATAACTCTAAATTCATATCTGGTTTCTAGGAAGAGCTCCTTATATGCACATTCTTCTATTATTGCAGCAACACCACCACTTGTTGGTCCATCTTTTAAGGCTTTTTCATATTCTGACATGGAGATGAGAGGAACAAGCCTGGATCTGTCCATGTGTAGTTCCTCAGACAATTTTCAGTAAAAGTATCTCTCTGGAAACCAATGCGGCCATCACTTGCTATTAAGCTTTCAATTCCCTTAACGTGGGAAGAGAGTTGTTCCACAGTTAGGATTGGGGTGAGGATGATTTTGTTATTGATATGGTATTAAAGCATTTAAAAACAAGGATCATAAATTGCAATATTGCAGTCCATCTTCACAGTTAAATAGAATTTTTTCCACAAGATAAAAAGGAGTTTTTTATATCCTCTGATAATCACGTGTCTTAATCAAGGTTATTATAACCACTATTAAAAAAACTCTTATTAAAATTAAATTTTTGGTAGAGGAATAAAAAAACTATGAAAAAAAACAATGCTTTAAACGAATTAAAAAATGAAATTTAAAAATACTCCAAAATATATTTTTTATAAATAAAACTAAAATTGATATTAAAATATGATACTAACATGTATTGGTTTTATTTTAAAATTACCAGTTACTTGTAAAAGTAATTTGACTTAGTTATTAGCCATAACATTAAACTATTGCCTGTACACTTTTTATACTTAGAAATATCTTGAAGTGAGAAATTAAGAAATTTTTAAAATATATTAAAATTGAAGAACTCGTAGACATCCCCTAAGTATAAGGATTTGACGAGGAAAAGGGGAAGGTGGAAGGAAGTACGCGTTCGAAGGGGCAAAAAATAATGGGAAGTGTGGGGGATGTGTTACGTATGGATTGAGTGGTTGCGAAATAAGGAGGAGATACATATAAGGCAAGGGAAATGGGGTATGAGCAAGAAAGAAGATTCTTACTATGGAATAGCAAGAGAAGTAATGAATAATTAAATGCAAAGGAAGCTAGGAGCTTTATTCCAAAAAGGATTAAAATAAAGAAAGTTGAGAGAATGGAGAGGGGACGAATAATATGTGGGCTATTGTTGTGGCTGGTGTCGGTGGTGCGGGGTGAAGACCCCTATATATTCTTTACATGGAACGTTACATATGGCATCATCTCTCCATTGGGAGTACCCCAGCAAGGCATTCTCATCAATGGCAAATTCCCAGGACCCAATATCAATTCCACCAGCAACAACAATCTAGTCTTCAATATATTCAATAATCTTGACGAGCCGTTACTTTTTACATGGTGACTATATATATATATATTATTTAATGAATGGGTACAATATTCAAGTATATAAATATAGAATTAATTAATTAATTAATTAATTAATTTGCATGATTGATGCATGCACGGTGCAGGAATGGCGTCCAACACAGAAAGAATTCGTGGCAAGACGGAGTCCCTGGAACAAACTGCCCCATTACTCCAGGGACAAACTACACGTACCGTCTTCAGGTGAAGGACCAGATAGGTAGTTTCTTCTACTACCCGAGCACAGCCCTGCACAGGGCAGCAGGTGGCTTTGGCGGGCTCCGTATAAACAGCCGGTTGCTGATTCCTGTGCCATACCATGATCCCGAGGACGATTACACGGTTTTGATTAGTGACTGGTACACAAAGAGCCATACCACTCTGAAGAAGTTCTTGGATAGCGGTCGCTCCATTGGGAGGCCTGAAGGTGTTCTCATCAATGGTAAAACAGCTAAAGGTGATGGAAGTGACAAGCCAATGTTCACCATGAAGCCCGGAAAGACTTACAAGTACAGAATATGCAATGTAGGGATGAAGAATTCACTAAACTTAAGGTTCCAAGGCCACTTGATGAAGCTTGTTGAGATGGAAGGCTCCCACGTGGTGCAAAACAATTACGACTCTCTTGACGTTCATGTAGGTGGCTGCTTTTCTGTCCTTATCACAGCTGACAAGGACCCAAAGGATTACTACATTGTTGCTTCCACGCGTTTCAGCAAGACTGTTCTCACTGGTAAAGCCATCATGCGTTACACAAATGGCAAGGGTGCTCCCTCTCCCGACATCCCCGAGTCTCCACTTGGCTGGGCTTGGTCTCTCAACCAGTTCAAAACCTTCCGCTGGAATCTCTCTGCCAGCGCCGCCAGGCCCAATCCTCAGGGTTCCTACAAGTACTCCAAAATCGATATCACCCGTACCATCAAGCTCGTCAACTCCGTTAGTAGGGAAAACGGAAAGCTTCGCTATGCCCTCAATGGTGTCTCCCACGTTGACCCCGAAACTCCACTCAAGCTAGCTGAATACTTTGGAGTTTCTGACAAGGTTTTCAAATATAATACTATCCAAGACGAGCCACCCGCTGATCTTGGAGCCTCTGTTAAAATTCAACCAAATGTTCTTAACGTCACCCATCGTAAATTCATCGAGATCATCTTTGAGAACCCTGAAAAATCAATCCAATCATATCACTTGGATGGTTATGCGTTCTTCGTAGTCGGGTCAGTATTCTTTCTTTCTTTCCTTTTCTCTTTAATTATCTTTTTGTTTTTGATTACTTAATTGCTTGCTTACAGCATAGAACCTGGCACATGGACCCCTGATAAGAGGAAGAGTTACAACCCTTTCGATGCCGTCAGCAGACACACTGTTCAGGTCTTCCCAAAATGTTGGGCCGCCATCTTGTTGTCAACCGACAACGTTGGAATGTGGAACTTGAGATCGTTGACGGCTGAAAATATGTATCTTGGCCAACAGCTATACATCAGCATTATGTCCCCCGAGGGTTCTCTCAGAGATGAGTACAACATGCCAGACGACAACCTACTTTGCGGTGTTGTTAAGGGTTTGCCAAAGCCACCACCATACACCTAAGAATGACTCCTCTGTATGATAAACAAGAGTGTAGATTAAGGATTGGAGTTGATCAATTCCTCAACCCCGTTTTGCAATTTTCCAACTTAATTATACTAGTTCTCCCCACTGTTTTAGCAAAAAGATAGCCTCATATACCATTTCATTTTTTTTTAACTCTCACTATATTTTATTTTTTAATAAACTTAATGATGCATGTGTTCATAGATTATTATTTTTACAAAAGTGATGCAATTTTTTCTCAAAATTACAGAAATTAGTAGATTTTTAAAAATTATAAAATTTGACAAATTGTATTTGTAAACACCACTTTGAAATTTTACCAGGAATTTATTTTTTTTAAATGTTGTTTTCATAAGTGCTGGTAACAAATGTAATATTTCCTTTAACACAAAGTTAGTTGAATGAGGTGTGTTCACACCTCTTTGTTCCACGAAATGTCTGAGTCTATTTCTCTATTCGTTACATAAAAAATAATTTTAAATAGAATTATTTATAAAAGGTTAATATAATTCCAACCATAAATTTAATTAATTGAGATTTTTCTTAACATTATTCATTCAATTCTAACGGTTTATTAAGGTTTTTTTAACATTCATTCAGTTTTAAGGATTTATTACATAACTTTAAGGATTTAATACACAAATTTATTTATTTAAAGATTATTTTTCATTATTTTTTAAAAAAATATATTTTTTATATAAACTAACCTGCTAACCCACGAAACATTTTTTATGTTGAGACAAACCAATAAAATCAACCTCTATTTTCTATATAAAGCGGGCTAACCCATTTTCATCTTACAAACCAAAAACAAGAGGAACAAGGACAAACAAAAAGCATTGTCATCATAACGAGACAAGAGCTCACCGGAAATAATAAAAGATTTTAATTTAAAATCTTATCTTTATTATAATAAAATTACCAATCAGTAGTAGCAGGGAACTCGGAACAGTTTCTCATTGTATCTAACTTTTAAGTATTAAAAGTTGAAAAAAAAATGTGTATATTTTGAAATTAGAAGAGATAGTTTGTATTTATGAAATAAAAATTGTATTAGGATTTGTGGTTTTGAGACGTTAGTTGTGAATGGATAAAATGTGGCATTAGGGCGTTAAAGTACGTGGCGTGCTCTAGAGCAGAGGAAAGTGGTGACGAGAAATGAGATGTAGAAAGCAGGGGGAGGGGCGAATGAGTGTGGAAAAGAAAGGCCATGGTCACGAGCACAATGACCATGAGCTTGTGTGTGACATCAACCACCACAACCAGTCTCAGTTACCCTCGCTACCACTCTCGCTGTCACTCTCCAATTCAAAATAAAATCCATTTCCCCCGTCGAGTCGTCTCCAAATTAAACATTGATGCAGAGGACGAGGTTCAGACCCGGTAATTTTCTTTCTGAATCGCATAATAATTATTTTATTCTTTCTGATTTTTGAAACAGTGAATGAAAGATTCATATCTTGTATTGTACTGGTAGCGTTTGGAATTGGAGAGGGTACTCTATTCGCTATCAACGTTCAGGGAACAATGGCCCTGCGCTACTTTTAGTCCACGGTTTTGGAGCTAACAGGTACTTCGTCTGCGGTCTGGATGGACGTCATATGTTTTTGTTTTATACCAAATCGAAATGTCTTCTGTTTGCTTCTGCACTTATTTTGACTTTGTCAATTAGTTTGTTTATGCCACAATCTAGAGTTTACTTCGTTGCAGTGACCACTGGAGGAATAACATTTCAGTTCTTGCCCAATCTCACCGGGTCTACTCCATTGATCTCATTGGATACGGATATTCAGATAAACCAAATCCTCTTCAAATAGGAGACCGTTCCTTTTACACTTTCGAAACGTGGGCCTCTCAATTAAATGAGTTTTGTCTTGATGTCATAAAGGATGAAGCATTCTTTTTATGCAATTCTATTGGAGGTGAATTTTTTCAACTACCTTCCCTTCCCTTCATAAATTCATAATCAATCACTGCCTTGCCTTCATGTTTCATATTGTTCTTTATTTTTGTACAGGAGTTGTTGGTCTTCAAGCAGCTGTGTTAGCACCACACATTTGCCGGGGCATTGTCCTTCTCAATATATCTCTGCGTATGCTTCATATAAAGAAGCAGCCTTGGTATGGAAAGCCTTTCATCAGATCATTCCAGAGATTGCTTAGGTAAAAGTGAAACCCAAGTTTCTTAACCTGGACTTAAGATATTTCAAGCCTTGAGCAGAGGATTTACCCATATTATCATGTATTATGTTGTAGGGATACTGCTGTAGGAAAATTCTTCTATAAAACTATTGCCACTAAAGAATCTGTAAGGAACATTCTTTGTCAGGTACTCCTCTTGCTTAACTTTCAATTTCATCTCTTTAAAGCCTCATGCCTTGAACAAAGTAGGCTGGATAGGAAAACAAAAGGAAGTGTCTGAGGATGAGACTGCCAACGAATTGGAATAAATCTAATTGATAAGCAATCCAATTTGACTACAAAAGGTGGACATATGCAAAACGAGATTCACAGAAACTTGGAGGGGTAGTGGACTGGCTTCCTCCCTTCCCAAACATTACTCACAACTCTCTGCCTTTCCCCTCTCCACTCTTCTCTGTTTATCACATGCCCCTTTGCCAAATCTATTTTTCAGGCCCTACCTGCCAAGTGGACTGGTTACTAGGCACTCTCACTATGTGCTTATTGCACTTCCCTTGCACACTACCCAAAACAACCTCTAATCTCGTACATTCCCTCCTATTTTTCTTATTCTACACCCATGTCATTAGGATGGATACCTATCACTGGAGCTGCAAGTGGCTAGCTCCAAGGTGGAATCATGCTTTGTAATCTGACAACTGAAGATGCTATTACCCACAACTTATGATTACATGTGAATTGCTTTGACAGTGTTATCATGATACCTCCAAGGTGACAGATGAGCTAGTGCATATCATCCTTGGTCCAGGTCTGGAACCTGGAGCTGCAGAGGTCTTTCTTGAGTTCATTTGCTATTCAGGTGGTCCTCTTCCCGAGGAACTACTACCCCAAGTAAAGGTAAGCCTCCAAACACCAGTAGTTGAGGAAGTGGGAATAAAACAAGTGAATGTAAGTTTGAGAAGCCAAAATCCAACAAAGATATAGTATGTTTAATTTTTCTTCTTTCAGTGCCCGGTTCTGATAGCATGGGGTGACAAGGATCCTTGGGAACCAATTGAGATTGGAAGAAATTATGAAAATTTTGATTCTGTTGAAGACTTCATTGTCCTTCCTAATGTTGGACATTGCCCCCAGGTTCTCTCTCTCTCTCTCTTTTAGCATGAATAATCATTTTCCCTCATGCCTTTCTTAAGTTAGTAACAGCTCAAAGTTGACATATATTGCCAACATATTGACAGTGACATGTTAAGAATTGAAAACAAAAGAAGCCATAGCAGAAGCAAAATGGAGTTAGAAAGACAGAGAATGTCTATTTATACAAGGTGTTTAGAATATAATACATATGAATATCTATTGATATTCCTAATTAATATTAATTTCCGCATTCATCAATGACTTACAAATGACAATTAGTTCAACTAATATTTACAACTATTTAAGTTTAGGGGAAGCTATTAATTAGTATTAATGTCATTGAGCTAAGGAAGTTTCCTTTATTTCCTGCTTAACCAATTTCATATTTTGGCTCGGACTATCTCCACAAAGGCCTTGCCAAATGCAATTACTTTTGTCCTCGAATTTCAATGCTTTAAATTGTGATATTTGCTTTCTTATTGTACATTGTTGGTGATTTGGCAAGAGTACCAATTGTAAGTAACAAAGTGATAAGCCGTGTCCACTGGGACTTGTGGCGATATTTTTGGATAGTTAAAGACTATGAGAATTAGAGAATTAAAGTGACTAAAATTAAATGACAAATGCATAAAAATTGAAAGGGAAAAGTGAGACATTTGAATTTTGGGATTGTGTTGAACAATTGGCATGTACAATAAAATGGGTTTAAATGAGATAAATGAACTTGTTAAGGTTTAATTTCATTAGACTTCCTATAATGCTATTATTATATTTTTATTCAAGCAAGGTTATGCGTGAAAGACTCTAGATGAAGGCCTTTCTTGGTGTGACTTTAAAATAAAGATTGACATTGTTATGCATTTGGAATGTGATAACAAGTCAGCCATAAACATTATTATCCATAAACCAGTCTAACATGATAAAATCAAACATATTGAATTAGCAGACACTTCATCAAAGATAGTATTGATATAGGGGCCTAGTAGTTACAACTCATGTCCTTTTGTAAGATTTCAAATAGCAGACATTTTCATTAAAGGGCTTCCTCACTGTAAATTCCAAGATTTTGTATGCAAGTTGGGAATGATTGACATTACCGACTTGAGCAGGGTGTTGTTAATACCAGATTAGTAGAAAAAAAATTATTCTCAATATCTCTATTGTAATTAAGAAAAAATATCTTTAGAATTTTTCTATTCATTTCAACCTATTTTTATTTTCTTTTTAATGGTTTTGATTACTACAAATATAGATATTGAGAATGTAATTGGTGTGATTGTTATCAATAAAATAAATTTTTATTTCTTACATATTTTAAGTGAGATTATCAAATAATTGCTTCTAAACTACTTCAAAAAGTATTCATAGATGACAGTTATTATAATCTTAATTAATTTGTGTGGAATCAATTACATATTATCCCAATCTCATAGTTACACTGGCCTCCTGCTCCTACTTATTCTCATGCTTCTTTTCTAATCCTAATTTTTTTGGTATCCTTTTAGGATGAGAAGCCTTAAAAGTTCCCCTTTTTTTCAGGAAATACTATTAAAGAATAATGAAGTATTATAGAATCTTAAGAAAGAAGAATCCTTAAAATTATTATGGACTCTGAAATTTTAATCAAAGAGAACAGTGAAGAGTCATTTAGTTTCATCCCATTGTAGAATTTAGAGTTAATAAAATCTCAATAATCCCGTCCATATTATCATTATGAAATTTTATGTCTTTATTTTTTGTACATGCATTTTCTGTCTTTGATTTTTGTCCTTACATTAGGATCTGTTCCAACAGTAAATGGTGATATATCATTAAATATATAATGTTCATGTTTTTGACAATCTTTTCACTTTATTAATTGTTCACTTCATGAAGGATGAGGCACCTCATCTTGTGAACCCACTTGTAGAGTCATTTGTGGCACGCCATGCTAAATCCTCATCCAGTACCTCAAGTGTTAATTGATTCACTATCTCTCAGTTTGTTGATGCTGCTCCACTCATTGAAATAGTGTACATATCTCCATTTGCTTCCATGAAGATTGAATTTCATTTTTTGTTCTGTCTAAGCATTATGTCCTTGTATAGTTACAAATTATGGCCTGTTGATGTAAGACAATTTATCCAATATGATTACCAACCTTAGAACCCTACAAAGTTTTGTAATTGTCTCCTGTTTCAATGACTAATATTTCTCAATCTAGAAAACTTTGCTAGTTTTTCTTTTATTGATTTATTTATCTTTGGATCATGGTCATCTGGATGAAAAAAATTGGTCATGGATCACGGTCTCAACATCTCGGGCATGCTTCAGGTTGTCTAGATTTCTAGTGTATGCATCCGGTGCAAGGAACTTTTCTTATATTAAAGAGATACATACGTTCCACTTTTATACATATAGGAGATATTGTCAGAGATAGTTAGATTAAAGTGGTTGGTATAACTAGTTGGCATTCTTCTATTTTTGGAACTTATTGTATACCCATTCTCATTTATTCAATCAATTACCATTTACTATTTTTTTTTTCATTTTCTTGCCTCTAAATTTTGGAGCTTTGTAATGTTTGTTAACATGGTATTACAGATAATGTGATATCTTATACCAAAAGGAGGAAAGTTTTCACCTCCGTTGAGAAAATCTGATTACAAAACTTTCAGTTTCTGTGTATTGTTCTAATTCATGACACAACATAGTGGACTGATTTGACGGTAATGGATGGTTAGGATTCTTTTAGTGGTGAACTTTAAGACTACAAAACTTTCAGTGTAGTAAGTCCCAAACTGAGAATGAACCAAATCGATCTTCTGAAAACAAAACGTCCTGACTTTTTTTCCCGTATCTTTTTTTTGTGATTCGTTTATGGACGTGCCTCCTTGCCTGGGTGCAAACAACATACGAAAGTGCTTGTGTGAATTTTTTTCAGCGCAATACGGACGCAGAATGAAATTGCAGAAATTAGGCCGGAATTTCACAAGTTTAGCCTTGGTTTGCAAAAAATTTCTGAAAAATTCTCCCGGAATAGTTTTTTCCTGAAATTCCACCCAAGAATCTCCACTGAATTTGGGACAAAACGCGACAAATTTCAGGTCAAACGGATGAG
>Ga0123342_1010835_pt1 | contig 10255 bp, 9 predicted proteins | sample Turbeawhitnodule_FD_89960 | JGI IMG/M metagenome (GOLD analysis project Ga0123342, IMG submission 89960) | Root nodule microbial communities of legume samples collected from Mexico - Turtle bean Mexico white nodule | ecosystem: Host-associated > Plants > Roots > Nodule | place: Mexico: Nepantla...
CTCACACTCTTTGATCAATCTCAATCTCTAAGCAAATCTCAACTCTTTCAAAATCTCAAAACTTGTGTTAATTGAAAAACTCAAATCTGTTTTCCTGAATATATCAAAGTTGTTGTTTGTTATCAAATCTTAACAAACTTTTCATTGCATTTAAAAATTGGTCAAAGCATTAAAAATTGGAGCATAAACAGTTAGAAAATCATTTAATGCTCAGTCAAAGCACAAAACAGTTTTCAGGTAAGGTACCAAACCAAACAATCAGTTGTTTCCACGAATCAATCGGTTGTTTTGGTTTTGACAGCTCAACCATTTGAAAAACAGTTTTCAATCTTTTCTAAAAACACCTAAGTATAAAACAATCGGTTGTTTCGGCAAAACAACAGGTTGTTTTTCACTTAGCTTGAAAAACACTTTTCTTTTAAAAAGATTGAGAATGCCTATGCTTTGGATTCAATCAAGAGTGGATTACAAAACTCAATCTACCCCAGATCCTATCTAAGTCAACTCAGCAACAGCAAGCACAACCTAGCCTTCAACATCCTTCAAAGGGTTTGGATTCTTCAAAGCTTGAACACCACTTGGTTCAACAGAGAGGTCAAGAGAGGAAGTGCCCATACGAGCCCAGAAAGCCTCAGGCCAGGGGACGCTCAGGGGAGAATAGGCTGGTAAGGCACAATTTTGTGGTAGAGCTGAAAGATCTAATCGTTGTGCCCAACATAGCGGATAGGTTGAGGATCCCGACGAAGACGGATAAGGTGTTGGGACCACGCAAGGATGCGTGGTGTGAGTTCCATCAGGCGTTCGGGCATCCGATCACCAACTGCTTGGCTTTGGGCCATCAATTGGACGAGCTTGTGAAGAGCGGTTTCTTGAACAATTACCTGGTGGGGTCATCAGAAGCCGCGACCTTGACGACATCAGCAGAGGACCAGGCCCATGAGATGCCTATCCATGGGGAGGTCCACAATATCTCTAGCGGTTTCTCGGGTGGAGGATGCACTGCCTCTCAGCGCAAGAGGTACGTGCGGTCAATAATGTCAATAGCAGAGCAGGGGGCGGACGACTCGCTAGACATCGACCTCACATTCACTAAGGCCGATCTTCACGATGTTGTTCCGCACGATAACGACCGCGTGGTGATTTCGGTTGTGACCGCGGGAAGAAAGGTGCACCGAGTGCTCGTGGACTAGGGCAGTTCGGCAGATGTGGTATTCTGGTCCACGTTCAACAAGCTACAGTTGTCTCCCGACCTGTTGAGACCATACACAGGATGTTTGTATAGCTTCACAGGGGATCAGGTGGAGGTGCGCGGCTATCTAGAGCTGAGGACGACTTTCACAGATGGCACCGCGTCTCGCACCGAGAACATAAGGTACTTAGTTGTGAACGCTAACTCGGCGTACAACATTTTGCTAGGAAGGCCATCCTTGAATAGACTAAGGGGGTGCCGTCTACACGGCACATGAAGTTGAAGCTGCCCGACCTTAGTGGGAAGGTGATCGTGATTAAATCTGATCAGAAGGAAGCCAAGAAGTGCTATGAAAATAGCCTTAAAACGAAGAGGGGTGTATTCATGGTGGTGGAGCGCCCACCCATGGAGGAGACGCCCATGGAAATAGTACCCATGGAGGAGGCACCTGCGCAGGTATTAACCATGGAGGAGACGCCTGTAGAGGCCATACCCAGGGAGAAGGGCCGCATAGGCGTATCTCGCGCAGAGAGCGCTCGGGAGAGGCGGTCCGAGCCGGTCGAGAATGTGGTGGGGAGACAAATTGGTGGTAAGACGTTTAAGCTGGGTCGATCGTTGGATCGAGAGGAGCAGGACCAGGTAGCGGAAGTGATCTCAAGTCACCTGAACGCCTTCGCGTGGACCGCCTCGGATATGCCAGGCATCGACCCGGACTTTCTGTGCAATCATCTCACCATGGACCCCAAGGTTCGACCCGTGCGCCAAAGAAGAAGAAAGTTCAACGAGGAGAGGCGACTGGTCGTGCAGGAGGAGACGAAAAAACTGTTGTGCGTTGGCCACATCAGGGAGATCCAATACCCTGAGTGGCTGGCCAACGTGGTGTTAGTAAAAAAGGCGAATGGGAAGTGGAGGATATGCGTGGACTTCACTGACCTGAACAAGGTGTGCCTAAAAGACTCGTACCCGTTGCCAAGCATCGATGCGCTGGTGGACAACGCCTCGGGTTGAAAAGTGCTTAGCTTCCTGGACGCGTTCTCTGGGTACAACCAGATTAAGATGCACCCTCGCGACGAGTGTAAAACGGCGTTCATGACTGAGAGGCGCTGTTACTGCTACAAGGTGATGCCGTTTGGGTTGAAGAACGCAGGCGCCACCTATCAAAGATTGATGGACAAGGTCCTTGCACTCATGTTAGGTAGGAACGTGCAGGCCTACTCTGCTCACCGAGAGGGAAAGAGGCGAACCCTGACAAGTGTGCGGCGATCCTTGCGATGAGGAGCCCCATCTCGGTGAAAAAGGTGCAGCAGTTGACAGGGCGGATGGCGGCCCTGTCCAGATTCGTGTCCGCTGGAGGGGACAAGGGTCACCCTTATTTCCAGTGCTTGAAGAGAAACAGCTGGTTCGTATGGACTGCGAAGTGCGAGGCGACATTCCTCAACCTCAATGAGTATCTGGCTACTCCTCCCGTGCTATGTAAGCCGCAGATAGGCGTGCCCCTCCGGTTGTATTTCGCGGTAACTGAGTGGGCAATTAGTTCGGTGCTAGTTCAGGAGTAGGACCAAACGCAGAAGCCGATATACTTCGTAAGCAAGATCCTACAAGGGACAGAAGCGAGGTATCAGACTTTGGAGAAGGCAGCTCTGGCCATGGTGTTCTCGGCCAGGAGGCTCCGTCACTACTTCCAAAGCTTCACGGTGGTGGTAATGACGGACCTCCCTATTCAGAAAGTGTTGCAAAAGCCAGACATGGCGGGAAGGAAGGTCCATTGGGCGGTGGAGCTGTTTGAGTTTGACATCTGGTACAAGCCTAGGGGGTCTATAAAGGGACAAGTCTATGCGAACTTCGTGGCGGAGCTCTCGCCAGGGAGTGCGCAACAGGAAGAGGAAGTGGGCTCCCAGTGGGTGCTTTCGGTGGATGGATCCTCGAATCAGCATGGAAGTGGAGCCGACATAGTCCTGGAGGGGCCAAACGGGTTGTTGATTGAATAGGCCCTGAGGTTCGCCTTCAAGGCAAGTAATAACCAGGCAGAGTTTGAGGCTTGATAGCTAGAATGCTTTTGGCCAAAGAGATGGGTGCGCGGAGTCTGCTGGCAAAGAGTGACTCGCAGTTGGTCACGGGATAGGTAACCGAGGAGTACCAAGCCAAAGATCCACAAATGGCTGCGTACCTAAGTTATGTTCAAGTTCTGAAGGGGGCATTCGTGGCGTTTGAGCTGGTGCACGTCCCGAGGGAGCAGAATGCCCGTGCTGACCTGCTCACCAAGCTGGCCAGCTCGGGCAAGGGGGGAAGGCAGAGGACGATCATACAGGAGACCCTCAAAACGTTGCAAACGTTTGTGGTAGATAACAGGGTGAACGTCCTCCAGATCAGCACGTCTAAAGGAAGGGCGAAGAGTCATCGATCGTTGACTCAGGGCACGGTAAGAACCCCCAGCGTGAGCATTTACCCGATCTCACCAGGAGGAAAGGACCCCATGCAGGTGTGCATCCTGGAAGAAGGGGACACGTGGATGACGCCCTATAGGCGCTACCTTGTTGATGGGATACTCCCAGTAGAGCCCGAGGAGGGCAAGAAGATAAAAAGAAATTTTGCGAGGTTCTGCAGGTACCTCCCCCATTTGGCATTCACCCGAGACCGAGTAACACGAAGGCGAGAAGGATCCCAGTGAAGCCCTAGCAACCTGCCCGACCGAAGGAGGAAGACGAAGACTTCAATAGTTCTCTAGGTCCCATCTCCCTAGCAGGAACACAATGTGATCATACATTCTGATGAACAAAATAAGATATGAATAATAAAACATGTGACATTTTCTTTCACAGTTTAGTTATATTTTATTCACAGTAAAGACGCAATTTATTTTATTGTAAATCATAGAGAAATTGGTTGGGGAAAATGGGTTTTTGAGGTGAAAGGGGTATCAGTTATTTACCAAGTGAATTGACACTCTCCTTGGTTCTTTGAAATTGTAGTTTTACTACCTGCTATGTTAACTGTGTTTTATTTAACCATGAATAAGTGATTTATTTTGTCTCCTTTTATTTTCTATAGCATGATATATACATATCAGTAGAAGCAACCTAAGATATAGAAAAGGGCATAGTATGGTAGAACTGTAGATCTACAGAAATACAGATAACAAAACTTGGTACTGGAACATATTATTGAACATTAAGAAAAACCAAAGAGTTACTCTTAGTCACACCAGTACTAGCCCTCGTGGTTGTAACTAATTGAGTAAAATTTAGTAGCAGAAGATATTTGGGGACCATCCTCAATACCATCAATTCGTGGTCATAAATATTTCTTGACCATAGTTGATGACTATTCGAGGTACATAAGGATTTTTCCTTTAAAACAAAAATCTGAAGTTGTCAAGGTTTTGAAAAATTTGTTGTTTTTGTTCAAACACAATTTGAGACAGCAATAAAAATAATAAGAAGCGATAATGGGACTGAATTTTTCATGACTAATTTCTTTGTCAATAATGGAATACTACATCAAACATCATGTGTCAATACTCCACAGCAAAATAGTATAGTTGAAAGGAAAATGCTCATTTATTAAATGTAGCAAGAGCTCTCATGATACAATCTCATTTACCCAAAATTTATTGGTCATATTCTGTGATGCATGTTGCGTATATTATAAACATGTTTCTCACACCTGTTTTAAACTATTCTTCTCCTCATGAAATGCTTTACAAAATTGAAGCAGATTTTAATGGATTAAAAGTGTTTGGTTCTTTATGTTATGTTAGCACTTTGTCAACAAATAGAAAAAAAATTGATCCAAGGGCATCAAAATGTGTTTTTATTGGTTTTAAAAGGGGGACAAAAAGATATATTTTGTTGAATATTCAATCAAGAGAAATTTTTGTGTCTAAGGATGTTGTCTTTTATGAACATGTTTTTCCATATCAAAGGGTTCAAGATACTAACAATGAAACTAACAGTCCTAACATTCATGATCAATTTTTTTTTACTAAAGATCAACCTGTTTTGAGTCAGCCATAACAAGCCATTTTCGCACCTTGTGATAATGCTGAAAATAACATTAATAATAAATGTGAGTCACACATTGAGTTTCCAGATGAAGTTTGTTCCCATATAGACCAAAACCTCAATGAAGGTCATGCCATAGAACAAAATTTTGAATCAGATCAATTTATCTGAATGAGTACAAGAATAAAAAGACCATCTATCATTGTAATCTTAATGTTTCCAATACATCTTCAATAGTTAAATATCCTTTGAATTCAGTTTTGTCTTATAACAATTTATCACTTTCTTACACATCTTTTGTCATGTCTATTTCTTCACATGGTGAGCCAAACACTTATTCTGAAGTTGTGAAACATGACTGTTGGAGAAAAGCTATACAATGTGAGATATTTGCTTTGGAGTCAAATCAAACTTGGGAGACTGCTCTTCTTCCTAAGGACAAAGCTGCCACAGGTTGCAAATGGGTATTCAAAATAAAATATAAGACTGATGGGACAATTGAGAGGTATAAAGCAAGGTTAGTGGGAAAAGGATACACACAAACAGAAGGCATTTACTACCTTAATACTTTCTCTCCAGTAGCAAAGATGACCACCATAAGGTTGCTTCTTTCTCTATCTTCTATCTATAGTTGGGAATTGAAACAATTACATATAAATAATGCCTTTTTAAATGGAGATTTGAAAGAAGATGTATACATGGTTGCTCCTCCTGGATTGACTTCCATTCCACCAGAAAAAGCTTGTAAACTAAAAAAGGCTTTATATGGCCTTAAGTAATCCAACAGAGAGTGGTTTGTCAAACTGTCATCTTTTTTGCTTTCTATGGGATATACTCAATCTATGAATGATCATTCCTTGTTTATTAATTGTACCGTCCCGTCCCCGGGCGTTGACCAAAGTCAAAGTCAATGATTAAGTCAAAGTCAACATATAGTGGGACCACTCGAGGAGTCCAAGGAAGGAAGTCAACAGACTGACTGGTTGAGGTGTCGCCAAGATGAGGCGTCGCCAAGAGAAGGCGTCGCCAGGAGAGGGTGTCATCAAGTTGAAGCATCGCCAGGTTAAGACGTAGCCTAGAACAGTAACAAAGATAAGAGAAAGGTGGCTTCAAGGCCATAGTTCTAGTACCAATAGGGAGTAACCTGACTCGTAAAGTACTCATGCTACCGCTGGGAGGCCCTTGGGATAGATACGACCCATGAGAGGGCCACGCCTAGGGGCAAACCACGTGCGTAGTGCGAGAGGAAGGTAGATACACTCCCAGGGGAAGTGACTAGAGGATTGGGGGGGTCTGAGTTGGCACTCAGAAAGTCACCCCACGCACCAGATGCACTTCAAGGAAAGAGGACTCGCACAATGGAATAACCCTAAGTTGGGTTACGACGTTATGAGGCTCTCCGCGTAGGATAACGATCAAGTCAGAAGAACACGTGGCAATAAGTACTGGAACATCAATATTCTCCTGAAAGTTCGCTAAGGTACGCGTTAATTTAGTTTACGTATCAAATATTTCAAGGCATATTTTTACACACTTTCAATGCGCTTCAATGCGCTTTAAATGCGGGAGGTGTATAAAAAAGGGGCCTTGGGACGTTTGAAAGAGGATCCGAGTTTTGACCTAATTCTCGCAGTTTTACACACACGTAAACCCTAGTTGCTTCGTTGTGCACCCACTGTACGCACAGACAATTAGGGCAACACAGTATTAGTTCCTCAGTATTTTCGAACACCTTCAGAGCAACCCTTCACGGTGTTCCGATACGGGGGTGTGTCACCCTTTGATGTTTCTCACTAGCTGACTTGATCGTCGGAGTGCAAACGGCCACGAGGGCGCCCCTTTGTTCACTTCTTTTCAGGTACTCACAGACGGAGCAGAACGAAGGTGTCCTAGCTCGCGAGGACAAGCCACGCACGAAGACGCACCCTGTCAACCGGCGGGAACATTAATTCTTCTGAAGGATCTTTTACAACATTATTGGTGTATGTGGATGATATAATATTGGCAGGAAATGATAAAGAAGAGATTGCTCGAATTAAAGAACCCTTGAATCAGAAATTCAAGATTAAAGATCTTGGGGATTTAAGATATTTTCTTGGTCTAGAAGTAGCAAGAAGTAACAAAGGATTAATGGTGAATCAAAGGAAATATGCATTGGAATTGTTAACAGATGCATGCCTTTTAGCCTGCAAACCTGCACTCATTCCTATTAATAATCATGAAAAAATCTCTTCTACTGGAAGTGTTCCTTTCACAGATATTCAAGCCTACAAAAGATTGATTGGAAGACTTATATATCTTACTAATACCCGACCTGACATAACATTTTTCGTGCAACAACTTTCTCAATTTCTTGTTAAGCCTACAATTGCTCACTATACTGCAACGATTAGAATTCTCATATATATTAAAGGAGCTCTAAGTCTTGGTTTATTTTTCTCTTCCAACACTTCTGCTCATCTCAAAGCCTTTTGTGTTAGTGATTGGGGCACCTGTAGTGATTCAAGAAAATCAGTGATGGTTCTAGTGTGTATCTTGGGAATTCTCTCATATGGAAATCAAAGAAGCAAGGAACAATATCAAAGAGTTCTTATGAAGCTGAATGCAGGGAAATGACCACTGTTACATATGAAATTTAATGGCTAACTTATCTTCTTCAAGATTTCAAAATTCCTTTTGAGCAACCATCTCTTTTATATTGTGACAATGACTCAGCAAGATATATTGCAACAAATCCACAGTGTTTCACGAGCGTAAGAACAGATAGAAATATATTGTCACGTTGTTAAGGAAAAATTAAAGAAGGGTCTCATCCATTTGCTTCCCATTTCCACCACAGAGCAACTGACTGACATTTATACCAAAACTTTAAGTCCTCAATCTTTCAAGAGTATTTGTTCCAAGCTGAGTCTCATCAATATTTGTTCCCCAGCTTGTGGGGGATATTAAAGGATATGGATAAAAGAGTTGTAGAAGGATGCTAATATTAATTGTGTCTTTTCTAATTCTTAGTTGTTTCTCTTTATAGAGGTGAATAACCTTTATTTTTGTCTTTGTCTGTTATGATTCTAGTATTTATTGATTAATTCTTTCTCTTTTTAGCTAGACCTAGAATGAGTGTACTGCTTGTATATATTCAAACTATTTGATTTGATTTCAATCAATAAAAAAGATATATTGATTCTCATATCATTTGTCTTCCTTTTACTCTTTTGTTCATCTCTATTATCTTTTGTTCATCTTTATTCTATCTTATAATATGGTAAGACTGTTGTTAATCTTGTAAATTATTTGAGAGTGTTTTATACTTTGATAAGTAAGTCAACTTACTTCATTGTTGGATAGAGTAATGTAGATTATTCAGTAATACTGTAGAATTCAAAACTTGTATGCTAGTTATGCTCTGTCATTAACATATATACATTCTAGTGTAAGTTGACCTACCTTAAGTAGAATTTTTCCAGCTATGCTACTTTCATCTTTGGAGGTCTTTCAATATATCTACCACATTCTAATTTTCTTTATTTAAAAGAATTAGGATATAAGTAAAACCACGAAATTAATATGCTATATGGAACCTTAACTGGGACATCCACCATCCACTACAAGAAAAATTAGTTTTAGTGACAAAAGATTAGTGATAAACATAAAATTTGTCACTATTTATCTATTATTTGTGACTACTCATTTTATTTGTCATAAATGTTATTTATAATAGTGACAAAATTAAGAAATATCACAATAACTATATTAAAAGGTTAAGAACACATCATAAATAATTACTAAAAAATATATAATATTTTTTTATAATAAGAATATAATTAATATAAATTTATTAAATATTTATAAATTAATAGTTATTTTTATCAATGATAAGTTATTAATTATTAGTTTGTTATAATATGTCTAACATTATTTTCATTTTATGATAATATAATTAACAATGATAAGTATAAAAATTATGACTATTTTTTTACTTTGTCACAAAAAGTTAAAAAATAATTGTTCTACTTTAGATTTGAACTCAAAACCCTTGAATGAAAAAAATTCATTATTTCCACTATACCACTTTAGAATTATAACAAAGTTTGTATCAATAGTAATATGTTATAAATTTATTGTTACGAAAAAAACTATTAAATTTATGTTATTTTATATTTATGATCTTATTTTTCATAATTCAATATTATTTTTATTTTGTGATAATGCAATTAATAGTGTTATATATAAAATTTGTCACTATTTGTATATTAGTTGTAACTATATTTTAAGTTGTCACTATTTGTATATTAGTTGTGACTATATTTTAAATTGTCACTATTTGTATATTAGTTGTTACTATTTGTATATTACTTGTGACTATATTTAAAGTTGTCACTATTTGTATATTACTTGTGACTATTTTTAAGTTGTCACTAAATTTTTATTAAAAATAAAGAATATACATGTTATAAATAATTATTTATTAATGTAAAATACATAAATTTATTTTTATTTCAATAAAAATATGATTAATAAAAAATTTATTGAATTTTTATAAATTAATAATGATTATTTAATATAAAATATCATAAAATACCAACTTCATTATTATTATATCACTAGTAATTGTGAAAAAATATTAAATTTTGTCTATTTTAAATTTGAACTCATAATCTTTTATTAAAGAGATAATTTTACTTTCATTGTGTCACTTTACAATTACAATACTTATTTTGACACGATTGGTCGGTCACTAAGATCGAGTGACTGACTCGTCTAGTACCCACCGATACATTAACAATTTAAGAAATTATACAACTAATGTGTTAAAGTGAAAAAGAAAACATATAATCAGAATTCATAAAATTATAGAATAAATAATTAAAAGTACATAATTCATCGGTCAACAATTTTTTTTTATCTTATCTTTTCAACTTAACACTATTTTTATTTGACTATGTTCTTTTTTCTTCATACTTTATAAATGATATAGACTTGTACTATTTATTAAATTTTATCTCTTTCTAAAAATAAATATAATTATAAAATATAAATGATTAAGTACAAAGTTTGTTATTATGTA
>Ga0123342_1010836_pt1 | contig 10255 bp, 3 predicted proteins | sample Turbeawhitnodule_FD_89960 | JGI IMG/M metagenome (GOLD analysis project Ga0123342, IMG submission 89960) | Root nodule microbial communities of legume samples collected from Mexico - Turtle bean Mexico white nodule | ecosystem: Host-associated > Plants > Roots > Nodule | place: Mexico: Nepantla...
ATGCTTCTTGTAATCCTTTGAGGTGGACTTTGACCTCCATGGGCGTCCTCCATTTGTGCCTCCACCTCTTCTTGAGCTTGATGAGTGGCCTCCATGTTCTCTTGAGCTTGATCTCCATCATTTTCTCTCCTCCTCGAAGGGTTTTGGTGCCACTAAGATTTGTGTGGGTGGTCATTCATTCTCCAACTTGGTGGTGGACGGTGGTGGCGCAGGGGTCGTGAGTGCTAGTTGGTGACGGTGCGGCAGTTTACCGAGACGCTGGTAGTGGCTTTCCAAGGTTTACATCCAAGGTGTATTATTTCCTTAAATTTCTTCTTGAAAATTCTATTGCACACAACCAAAGTTGCCACCTTTTTCATGTAGCCAGTTCTAATTTGTGGTAAAGTCACGATTTTTATTGAAATTTGTGGTAAAGTCACGAATTTTATCAACATTGGTGGTAAAGTCAAGATTTTTAGGTGGTGGGCTAGTGGGAAGGTGGCGGTTGGGGTGACCTGGTCGACAACTTGTTAGCTATTGGGAATGGTGGAGGGTTCTAAGGGTTTCCTTATCCCATGGAATTGTTTGATGGATCGAGAAGTATCTCTTGATAACAACGTATATGTTATGCCTAGTCAAAGGAAGACATTTGCTCAGACTTTGGAAAATACATGTGACATTCATTTTTCCCAGCTACCTACTCCTTGTATTAAGGGAGACAAGATTGTTGTCTGGATTGACGAGACAAATTACTTTGCTAGTCTTGAGAATTGCAAGACCCATCTTCATGGTTGAGTTATTCTATCTAAGGGAGATAAACCTCTCACACCTGGATTTAACTAAAAAGTTGCAGCTGGTGTGGAAAGTCATTCCTCTTGGGAAGGGTTTCTATAAGTTTGAGTTCTTCTTTAAAAGACATGCGATAGGTCCTCTGGATGGTTCCTCGAAATTATCTCATGGTTTCTTGATATTGTTTGTCTGGACAAAAGACTTTGTTCCAGCTACCATGAAAAGTACCAAAGACGATAAATTATGATAACATCAACATGAATAAATGATTGTTTCATTTCTTTTTAGTTTTTTTTTATCTTTGTACGTGTAAGAAAAAAGTTAAAATAATGATGGAATATGTATGTATCATAAAAATATTCATGAATATTAGAAGAAAATAAAAAAAAGTATCAAGTTCAAAACACAAATTTAAATAAATTCCATCTTTTTAAAATATAAATAAATAATTAAAATTAAAAAGTTTTCAATTGACATTTCTCCTTCAACAATCTCAAATTGACCATCTATAATTTGAAAGTATCTAAAAAGAAAAACAAGGTCATAAAAAATGTATTATTAACACAAAATTTTAATTAAGAGATTAGTTTAATCACCTAAACATAAGAGTAGTTATTGATTTTTTTAGTAAAAACTACCATGATATTTCCCCTACCTACTTAGTACAATGATGAAGAAAAGCTCATGTATGTGAGGGGTTAGTTTAAAAAACTCATTAATATTTATTACATATTTTATCCACAGTTATCACATATATGAACATTTTTGTCACCCTTATTTTAGAATAAACTATTTAACAGAAGATAGGTGTGAATACTAACCCAACCTGTACTTATTATTGAGAAAAATTAAAACTTCACAATAACTATATATTATCATAATATATATATATAATATATATATATATATATATATATATGACTCATCCTCATTTTATAAATCACTTTTATGAGATTAATTAAATCTAAATCAATTTAAAATATAATTTAAATATAAAAATAATTATATTAAATAAATACATTTGTAGTATCGTTAATGTTTAATTATGACATACATGTAATGGTTAAAATTATGTTTGTTTGTAATATTATGTTTGAGTAATTAATTATAATGTTTAAATTTATTTTACTATTTGAATTTTAAATTAAGAAAACGACATATAATTACAAAACAATGATAATTATAAATAAATAATATTCGGTTTTTTACTTTTATGAACAACACGATATTTTGTTGAACGGGTGTTACTATATAAAAAATCAAATGTTTTTTTAGTTGTTTGTTATGTTTGGATAGTTTGATGTCATATTTAAGTAATGTAAGTTTGCCGACAAAAAAAAGTAATTTAAGTGTTATATTTTAAATTTTGTAAAGGTGATTTTTTTAATTAAAATAAGGTGTGAGGTGTAAATACAAGAGTCAATATTTGTATTAATAAAATTTAGCTTAATTGGTTGAATATGGTGTATATGTTAAAAAATATTCAAATCTGAAAAAAAATTAGAAGAATTTAAGTGCTGAATTTAATTTAATTTTATCCCAATAAAATGAAATGAAATTGTGGGCCTAAGGCTGAGCTAGTGATCAATCATGAGTTTACTAATGGACTCTAAAGCCTTTTAACTTTTCAGGGCTTCATTAAATAGAGAGTTTAATGTTGGGAGATTTCTCTTTACACCCTATGCCTTCCTCCTACACCCTTTAAATGTTAAAATTCTTACTTTACCTTTATTAAAGGTTTTAGCAATCCATAATAATAGGCTTGCAAAATCTAGAATTCACTTAAAAATTGCACAATTTTCAAAAATTAATTTCAGATTGTATGATTGCATGATTCGAAAGTTATCTTTTACACAATTCACAATAGGCTTCTAAATCTAAATCACTTCCGAATTTTACATTTTAAAAGTTTTTTTAAAAATTATTTTAAATTCTATAATCTGCAAAGTTCTTCACTCATCATATAATCTTAAACATAACAGTTGAGACAAAGAGAATAAAGGGAAAAAATACAATTAGAAATGTTCAGAAATTTCATCTTTTACACAGTTCATGTAATGCCTAAAAAAACTGAAAAAGGAAATTCTTTTGCATGACTAAGTCCCATGTGATACACTAATGTAAATAAATAAATAAAATGGCCCATATGGTGTTGTAGCATTTGGAAACTTTTGACAGTCACAAAAATCAAGAAGCAAAATAAGATTCATGACATCTTTTACAGAAAAAATATATCACGTTTAAATTATTGTATTTTTATTTTATTCTTGGAAGTGACTTAAAAGAGTTTGAGGAAAAAACATTTTTACTCCAAGGAAGAAAACCTGTCAGTCCTTTTTATTATGACTTGTTGGGTGAGTGACAGAATATAAGAGTTTGATAAAAAAAAAATGTGATGAATCAATTTTGCATTATAATTGAAAATGAGAATTCGTCATTCGAAGTTTGTTAATCTTCGTGTTAATGTCTTCGTGTTAATGTCTTAAATTCGTTGAGATAACATTATTATATGGTTAATTACTGTATTTGAGATATTATCCGCTTTCAAACTCTGAGTTTCGTCAGAGTTTTATTTTTAAAAGGTGTATGGGTGAAATAAGGGAGGATAGTGTATTTAAATTATTCTTAACTTCGACTCCTAAATGATGTTCTGGTATGTTCAATAGTTTCATGTCACTTAAGAATCAAGATTAAAGCTAATTGAAATACATCTTCCTTCATTAATCTTTCAAGATGTCTTTTAATGACAAAATTATGATGGAGTTTCGAGTTTCAAAACAGACAACATCTCAGATGCGATGATTCACCTAACGATATTGTGAGGGATTTGTTATGAAAAAAAAAATCATGAAAAATTAAATAATAATTTGTAAATGAGTGTGATTTATTTGAAAAAAAAAAATATTAAGAGGCTGTAGTTATTTTTAAAAAAATTATAATAATGTCTTCGAATTGATGTATAATAATAAAATAACTTCATGTTACTGTAACCATAGAGGGAATAGTAACTCTAACAGAAGGGGCAGTTGTCATGGTTCAGTGTTCTTTTGTTAATTTTATTTGCAATGTTCACATGATGAAGAAGTATATGAAACATTGTGACCCACAAAAATCATCTTTATAGTTTACCTTCATTCGAGGAAACCCAACAGAAATGTCTAAACTATATTTTATCCCTCTTTTTCCCTCACCCACATAACCAAACATAAGTTACATACTATTAAAAATGTCTTATATATTACATAATTAAAGTGAAAGACGTGTGATATAAGTCTATTTTTATAAATAAAAAGTTACTCCTCTTGTAGCATTTCACTTATCGATTTGGTATGGATAGTAACATGAAGACTTTAAATACATATATATTTCATTTAATATTTTCTTTATGTGATATCTGGCCTTATATATATATATATATATAAAAATACCTTATTTGCTAAAACAGATAAGATACTTAAATCAGCCAACTTTAATTAACCATATTCTAAATTTAAATTTTACCCAATAAATATTCTTAAATGTAATTTTTTAAGTGATTATTACATATCATGAGCCATTATTTAAGGAAATCAAGCGTTAACCAATATTGTTTAAAGGAATTTTATTGAGATGATGAAAAAAAAAATGTGCTTTGATCTAGTTTCAATAAAAAAATATTTGTTTAAAAAAAAAACCCTTCTTTTTAAGGATTAGTTTTTTCGTCTAATGGTATTACGGTAATGAAAAAATTACATTTACATTCATGAAAAAATTGATAATGTATCATTAAGACCGAATGGTCTCAAAACGCGTCGATATTTGATATTGACCGAACAACATTTGAGTGTATTAATTAAAGTATGTGTTTACAGTAAAAGAGTTCATTAGATATTATAATTAGGCACAACAATTAAGATAAATGTACGTTATTATTATAACATTAATTGCATCCGAATATTAAATACTCACCTGAGCGTTAGAGAACCTTTTACATGTGCATTCTGACTAAGAGTCTAAACCCGAATATTAATAGAGAAAGAGAAAGGAAAGTGTAAGTGTAACTGAAGGAAAGAAATTAATTGTTCAGTTGGTAGTAGTTACTATCAACAGATCACTTTGTCTTATTTATAAATTTTCAATAAATCAATTATTTAAAGTGATCTATATTTCATTATTATAATCAGGAAAACATATTTTCATACACATAAAAAGGAAGAAAAAAAAATACTATTATAGGATTTATACATTAATATAACATTACCAATTTTATAATGGTGGTGTTCTTTATATTGGATATCACTTTTGAGTGTGTGTGATTGTGAATGAGGTTAATTGAAATATGAAAGATAACTGCTTCTTTATTTGTTGAGAGACACAAGTCAAACCAAAATGGGGACCAAACCTAACTAGGATTCAAATTATTCATCACATAATAAGCCTACACCTAAATGTATTAATATAAAAACACCATTTTGGCAACCAACCACAAATTATGGATAAGAGAGTTATTACATTTGATTTTTCTCTTACTCTCGTTTTTTTTCTTTTCTTTTTATTCAATTATGTAAATTAAATATAATCTTCCATTATTTAAAAGTCGATATCAATTACAATTTATATATATATATATATATATATATATTTTTAATCTTTCAAAATGCTTTCTAAAAAATATTATGATAGAATTTTAAGTTTAAAAAGAAAACAATACCTAACTAACAATTGGAATAATCCTTGTTATTTATGATATGATCTCACCAATTTAAGCCACCTAACATAGCATATTTGTTTCTTTGTCGGATTCAAATTTTGTCAATTTAAGTGTGAATAGATTAGGTTATAAAAAAGCAGAGCCATTAATAGCAAACCAGGTCCATAAAAACACGTCTAATTAATTTGTCGATGCTAGTTACAAACAAAAAGAATAATAATGGTTTGGTGTTGATGAAGAACAATGTGCTGCACTTTAACTACTTCATGGTCTCTTTCATATATTTATCTTCATATCTATAAAAAAAAATGAGCAAGAAGAACTTTTAAATTGAATTTTCAGTTATTGATGGTTTTTAGATTCTAAAAGTTAATAAATTTATCTGAGTTTTTCATTGATTTAGTTTTGTGTTTTATTTTACATAAATATAATTGTTATAGCATAGAATTTAGAAAATCACTTAAACAATTCCATTCAGTTTAGTGTCTTGTTATTTTTTAAGTCTTAAACTCTTATTTATATAATTTATTATAAAAAAAATTCAAGGTTTAGAATTAGACATTGAGAATAATAATCCTTAATTTCTCTGTTTTCGTTTAATGGAGTGGTTTCTTTCATTATTATATTAATTTCATGGTATTTAAATAATTTTTACAAAGTTTCCGTAATAGTTCATATACATTCTTTAATTATTATTGAATAATAAATAAATTCCTGTTTAACTGTAAATTATATACAGAGATACTTTTTCTGATTTTCGTCTAAATTATTATATCCATAAACTATAAAATACTCACTAAATATTTAATGTGTTTAAATAAAAATTTGAAATATATACAATTTTTAAAATCTTAAATAAATACAAATTTTAAATTATTTAATGTTCTATTTAAATAAAAATTTAAAAAATATAAAATTCTTAAAATATTCAAATTTTTAAATAAATACAATTCTAAATTATTTAATGTCCTATTTAAATAAAAAATTTAAAATATATAAAATTCCTAAAATATTCAAAATTTTAAATAAATAAAAATCTTAAATTATTTAATATTGTATTTAAATAAAAAACTAAAATTTCTAAAATATTCAAATTTTTAAATAAATAAAAATTTTCAATTATTTAATGTTCTATTTAAATAAAAAACTAAAATATATAAAATTTCTAAAATATTCAAAATCTTAAATAAATACCAATCTTAAATTATTTAACGTCATATTTAAATAAAAATTTAAAATATATAAAATTTGTAAAAGATTCAAAATCTTAATTAAATACAAATTTTAAATTATTTAACGTCATATTTAAATAAAAATCTAAAATATATAAATTTTTTAAAAGATTCAAAATCTTAAATAAATATAAATTATAAATATTTAATTTCATATTTAAATAAAAAACTGAAATATATAAAATTTAAAACTTAAATATATAAAATTTCTAAAATAACTTTAAATTATCATAAAATTTGATTATGGTTGTGGTGAACATCAATTTTTTCAAAAAATTATATCAACATCGATTATGATCCACCAAATAAGTAAAGACAAAATCGATTATGACAAACACAACATTATCCAGCGTGTTTTTTCTTGAATATTTACCTACAAAAATCACAAAATAACATCAAATCACCACGATTGAACATTTAACATCAAAACACATTTATATGAATTTTCATCTTTCCATACTCATCATTATATTTAAATAACTAACTACAAATAAATACAATTTTCTTAAAATCTGTGTGGCGGAATAGTAATCATCCGGAATGCAAACTAAAACTCTAAGATGATCATAGCTCATTTCCTATGAGAGAGAATACTATCAAGGTGGTAAACATGTGATGTGAGCTTTTCCATTTTGTTTTCTAACGAGGCTATTTTTTTCAATAAAGTATATTAAAAAGAAAATAGTTTATCTGATTCTAATATCTAATTAAGTTCATATACATGGTAGCAGGTTTAATAATAGAACCAAGTATATGTCTCATACGGCTCGCTGAGAGAGTAAATTTTATAACTATCTTTGTTTATGCATCCTGAAATCTTTAATTTTTTTTTCATCGTGATTCATGGTTACTTTTTCTTATTTGAAACGTGATCTTTTCATAATAATCATATACATATTTTTTGTAATTATCTACAAATATTAGAAAACCACGTTTGCTGAGATTTATACAAAAATTAAAAGCGATAATAAACATGTCATTTTTTGAAAAAATATTACTAAAATAATGATATTTTTCAACAAGGTCATTACTTTTACTGAGATAACAAAAAAATAGTTTAAGACAAGTTAACAATAAAAATGTATTATTTATCAAATTTTGATAACATCAGTCAACTTTAATTTGAAAAAAAAGTAAAACTGAGGAGTAACTATGACTCAAATGAAAGTAATTAATATAAAGGATTGAGCAGTTTGATGAATCACAAAAATTTGAGTTGATTTTTTTTTTTATATTTAAAGCCCTAGATGGTACTAATGACATACGCATGTTTTGATGTATTAAAGAAAAGTAGAGGATAAGATTTAAAAGGAAGAGTTAGGCGTATAGTGTGAAGCTTACAACACTTTATTTTTTACTAGCCACCAAAGTCCAATCTACGTTTCTAGAATTTGACCAGTGTGTAGCTTAGCTTTCAAAATCAAATTCACTGCATGACCAAGAAAATCGCCAGGGAAGAAACTTAAAATTAATAAATAAATAAAAAAGGTCAAACGAAGAGAGGGAATACACAAGTCCACATAATGAAATCATGCTAATTCTAGAAAGAAATTGATAACATATTTATTTTTCCATTTTAAATTATTGGGCTTTGTTTGTTTGGCTCAACCTTCATTTTCTGTTTCAGCTAGGTCTTAATCTTTCTCTTATATATACACCATGTATTTTACTCTATAATACACAAGTGAATAAAAGTTTATTTTATATTTAGTTTTCTTTACAATTAGGGTTTATCAAAACCTTTTTTTTTCTCCATTACGACTACGTGCGATTACGTTCGTTATATTAAAGCATCACATCAGGCAAGGAATATTCATCTTCATTTACTGTAATAGGAATCAAAATATCAAATACATTTCATATTGTTATCTATTCACTTATTAAGATATTTACAATGTTATTCCTAATCGCCAACCAAGACTTCAATCCACTTATATTCATTTAATATTTATCTTGATTTGTTCTTCATATTGATGATAGTTATATTTATTTGGTTTTGGTGTTTTTTATTGATGAAAATAAAAAATAGTTAGGAATCTAAGTGTTTAGATATAAAAAATTGAACAACATATAAGAAAAAAGACTTACAAATTTTTGATCTAAAAGTTTTAAGTTGAAGATGGTGTCATGATTTCTTATATGAATTGACTCATGACTCGTTGATATCAAATCTCTTTTATTTATCCTCTCAAAGGACCCAACAAAATTATGGATGGATAATTGAGTTACTTTACATTGATATATATGATACTAAAAGACTTCAGAGACCTAGAGTTAAAAATTTCAATGTCAATTAATGTATATTTTTATAATTTTTACTACAAGAAAATCATGAAATAGAAACCAAACTTTCTTGTAGTGTTTGATTTGCCTTAGGTTACATGATGATTATGTATTTGTGCCTTTTTAACAAGCTAGCTTATAAGTAAAAATATCATATTTATTATAAACACTTAACCATGGCATGGATGGTATACACATACACATAGCTAAATAATTGAAGAGGGTGGAATTCGAAGTGAAGTCCATTGAGTGACCAAAGAAGCTTTAACCACTACACCATTTATTATCATTGTTATTATTAATATATTTAGTTATTTTTTAATTATATTTAAAATAAGTTATATACGGATTTTATCCGTATGTAATACTATTTTTTAAAATTAAATTTGAAATAAGTTACATAGTTTTTTTAATTATATTTTATTACATACAGATATAATTTGTATGTAACACTTTTTACTATTTTTTAATTAAATTTGAAATAAATTACATACGGATATTCTGTTTTTTGAATTAAATTTTAAATATATTACATATGGATTAGAATCCATATGTAAATATCTGTATGTAACATTTACATACGGATTTTTATTTGTATGTAATAATTTGTATGTAATTCCATATTTTCTTGTAGTGAGTTTGCTCAAGCGACAATATGTTGAAAATTATGATGTTTTCACACGCTTCATGTTGTTTATTCATGTTGTGATGTATGTCTTTATATATCACTACAAGGAAATAACAATTTAGTCACCGAATTTAGCGACCGAAAATTAGTGGTCGCAATTTGCAACTGAAATAGCCACCAAATACCCGTAGTGTCAAATCTGCGACCGAAATAGCGACCGAATGAATTATTTATTATGTTAGTTAGTTTTGCGACCGAATCCACGACCGAACATGAGAGTGACAAAACCATTGGTCGCTAAAGTGGTGGCTGTTTCGAATAACTTAGGAAAAATATATCTGCGACCGAATTAGCGACCGAATATGTTTTTTTATTAGCCACCGCTGTTATTTCGGTCGCTAAATTTTATTGCTTTTTTCTGCCACCGAATATTCTTACTTTTTAGCCACCGATTTTCTTTTAGTCGCTAAATATAAATGTTTATTTTTGCCACCGAATCAGCCACCAAATTTATTTATGTTTTAGCCACCGATTTTGTTTCGGTCGCTAGATATAATTGTTTATTTTTACCCCTGAATTAGCCACCAAATACGTTTATTTTTTAGCCACCGAATTTCTTTTGGTCGCTAAATATAATTGTTTATTTTACTAGTA
>Ga0123342_1010838_pt1 | contig 10254 bp, 5 predicted proteins | sample Turbeawhitnodule_FD_89960 | JGI IMG/M metagenome (GOLD analysis project Ga0123342, IMG submission 89960) | Root nodule microbial communities of legume samples collected from Mexico - Turtle bean Mexico white nodule | ecosystem: Host-associated > Plants > Roots > Nodule | place: Mexico: Nepantla...
TTATATATATATATATATATATATATATATATATATATATATATATATATATATATATATATATATATATATATCCAAAAATCGAACATCAAAAGCTTACCGTCCCTTGCCTAATCCCGTCTTCTTCAACCTCCCAAAAAAATGAATAAATACATGTAAACTAAAAAAATATCCCTCCCTGTCATGTGGAGAAGGGTGAAATTGATTCATCAAATACACTTGGTGAACTCATTCTTAGATCAAAGGCATGGTAGAATATTTAAGGCCATGAGATATGTATTGATGTCAGCATGACTCAGCAAAATCTCCCAATATAATTAGATTGGCCTAGGTGTAGAATCAATTCGGATTCTTCTCATTCTAAAGGTTCTCCTTGTAAAGGGATGTAGTGAAGGTCAGCTAACCTATGCAAATGCTAGTCCCTAATCCATAAAGACATCAACGCACAAACTCAGTGAGTTATTTGCCGATGAGCTTATAGTAAGCAAATAAACCAGAGCCCGCAAAACCCAGAAGTTGTCCCACTACATTCCACTGCAACAAAAACACAACTCATTCTATCAACAAGAAAAATACCTCAAATGATAAAAATCAGTCCGGACAAGAGTACTCACAAAATCAAATGGCAGCCCACCAAAAATTACCCAGCCAAAGCTAATAGTGAATAGATCCTACACATTTATTTTATTCAGAATAGTTAGAGTCCGTGCTTAAAAATCGAATACAACCATCAATTATGTCAATAATCTAAAATGAATGTAAGAAGGACTGTAGAAATGATTTTACACCGCAAAATATACCTTAATCCAAATAAAATCAAGATGTTGTGGTAAGTCTTAAGTAGGCAGCGTTTGGTAAACATATTCTACCTTTGGTGTATTCTAAAATAAGAAACAAAACACAATATTGTGTTGAGAAGTGGTATATTTTGGTTCTATACAAAAGGGAGGAACCAAAGATAAAATCCTACCTTAGCACTAAGTCTTAATTAAAGGTTTCCAATGTCAATCAAAGATCATTACTATGCCCCATCAATCAGAAACAACTATTCTGAACTAAAATGCGAAGTTATGTTTCTTTTTCACCAATTGTTCATTACTTCATTGATCAAATTTGACTATAACTTTAGACCAGAAAGATTATCTCCAAATAGAAGATAATTTGACGTCATTTTTCCTCTTCCAAAAATGTTTATATGTGAAACTGCTGCTATATTTAAAAGATTTAACTATTTTAAATTTAGAACGGTGAAATCTGTAGAATAAAGTATGCTTATAACCTTTGATTGAAACCAACGGTTAAGATTTTAACAATTTTGTAACGTTGTGTATGCACAAGGATTCGTATCACTGATTTTTTAATGAACATTTATAATTACAATTTATCCTCTCTGTCGCATACTAGAGTCAAATTCATACTTAAATACCCCTCACTATTCAGAGAGTACATTTTGAATTGCCTCATTACCAAGTGCACCCTACCCTCTTAACACGAACCAATGTACATAGGCAATTAATAGTTCCTTAGACTTGCTTTCTCTATCTCTCATTCCACACCAAAATGTACAAGTAGATTTCCCCCATTTTCAAGTTGCAAGAAGCGCACCAACGCACCTCTGTTTCTACCCCAATATTGGTCAAATTTTTAATTTACAAAAAATATCCACTCCACCTACATAGTCCTTGCAAAAGTCAATGCAGTAATTGGTACTATGATAACACCATGAAATAGAACGCTTATACATCACATATTTATGGCAAAACAACTAGCGAGTGAACAAACCTTCACATTACCACATATAGTCTGTGTCACAGCCGAATTGAGTGTTGTGTTCAGAAAAATACTGTAATTTAGGAAGAAAGCAAGTATGCAGGAAAAAAGCAAAACAACCTGCACCGCAAAACAAATAAAAACTACAGCTTGTCAAAATATCAAAAGTAAGAGGAATCTGGATTTAAAACTTGAACCAGATATGGACCTTAACTTGCTGGAAGCAAAATACTTCCGTATATAGAAGTCTGCCCCCATTAATGCAAAAAAATTACAAGGAAGAGTAAGACACATCTGGAAGCAGTGATAATTTCCATAATGGAAATGTAATATACTTTTTAAACAGTGTATGACAGGATAGACCCCTTGAGATCAACAGATATAGTGTGAAAACTGAAATTTAAAATTTATTTGGATTTTACTTCTAAGAATGACAAAAATAAAAATCAAATAAAACAAATGGATTACTAATAATACTCATGAACCAAGTCTGAACAAAACATTTAGTCTGTTTTATCATGATAGATATACCCCCTGCCCATTTACATTTTGGTCACGAGGTTAAAATGTGGCAAAATGCCCCAGCAGATTGCTACAAAATACCATCAAATTGTCAACAGAATAGCCATGTGGAACACATGATGGAAATACGCTAGGCCTGTTTGCACTTTTTCCTGTGTACTTTACTACATAAGCATATAACCCTCTTTCCAACAAAATGAGGCAGCAATAGCTCAAGCTGGCAAAGTGCAAAAGAGGGAAGAAGAAATTTGATTATACGATTAATTCTAGACAACTTTGAAGGATATGAAAAAAATATTTTGGCAAGTAACTAAGGATCAATACTGCTAATTAGTAAAACGAGAAAGCATAAGCATAACATACAATAAAACCAGGGGAAAGAAGGTATGGAAAGTTGAGTGTCATCTTCAAGTCACCCCGTACTAATGTCCAAATAAGCAAAAGGGGTCCACATACGATACCTGTACACAAAAGAAAAAATATTTCAAAGTGCAGATATGTTTAAAGGAAAACAAACATGTTTTCTTTTACCACGAAAATAAAAGTTTGATGGGCCATTTTGTACAATCCATCAGCTTACCATTGCACCAAATAAGGCCAAAGCTATTAAGGCCACTAGTTTTTCCTGAAAAAAGACAACACAAAATAAATAAGAAACAGCAGTCCAACTACAAGGACAAAGGGTATAGAACTTCCAGTTTAATTCCTATGCACTGTCAATTGATTAGATAGGATACGAATACAACCAACACGGGCTATCGTTGCAAGATATATGGCTGTGGTGATGTTTGACAGGAAAACAATGGCATAGCCATAGGCATCAAAGGAGAAATCCCGTGCTCCAGCTATAAATGCACCGAAGACAATCAAGCCAACACTGATAACAACCTTACAAATTTCAGTTAAATGAAGGAATCAGGGAGATGCTCATTCAAAGAACAATTTTGAACTTTAACTTCATTGAGTTAAAATGGGAAAAAGGGACAGAAATAACTAAACGAACAGAGAACCATTTTTTTTTCTTTTGAGTAAACACTCAGTTTTTAGTCTTCCAAAGAAACATGAGTCATTACAAAACATCAGAACTCACTGGTAGCTGCTTTCTGCTCTCCTTATTAGTGCCAACCAACTCCGCTAGGTATAGGTAGTTTAGCCACCAAATTAATCCTTCAGATTCTTTTTGTCACTGCTTTAGTCCTCAAAATATTTTGTCATTAAATTAGTCTCTCAATGCCCTCTCTTGCAAAAGGCCGTTGGGCTTAAGTATTGACAATGCACAATGCACGAGCCTAAACACTTGGTTGTAGAGTGTCCAATTCTATGTTAAGTTAAGCTACTAAGGGTTTAAGTATTGATTTATTATATTTCTAGGACTATGGAATATTTTCCACTCTACCTAAATTATACATTTCACATACGTCACCAAAATTTCACATGCATTAAATCATCAAAGATTTATTTGAGCACAATATGGATCTGTAATTCTGTATTACATATCATGGCAATTGAAAGAATGTACTCTACCTGAAATTGACAGAAGATGTGTACCTATGCCCCATAAGCATATATTCTGCAAGCATTGTAAATACCACTGTGGTCCTCCTAAGGGTGGTGTACATTGGGACATTTACTCCACGAACAGACTCCATGGTGACTAACTTTTGAACAAAAGTGAATGAAAAAATTAAAAAAAAAAACATAAAATAAATGACAATTGAAATTTTTTTCTACAAATAAAAGGAAGGGCGTACCATGTAAAGTAAATATGCCCCTGACAGAGGAAGAGTGTGCTTCAAAGTCCTCAGTGACACAAACTTTTTTGAGTTATCTGCCATAATTACTGATTCGCCTGCTATGAGAGAAACCATCCTCCAGCGCCTCAATACATAAAGAAAACAACATGAACATACCATCTGCAGTGGTAAGAAGCATAGAACTATGTTTAAAAGTGTGAAAAGGGTCTAATGGAAATCCAGGATGCTTTGAATGGTATCAAGTTGCAGGGCCAAAGTGGTCAACCAAGGCATGGACACTATACACTTCCCTACACATTTTATATTTAATATATCATTTCTATATCAAATGTGTGAAAAATAACTTTTGCTTTATTTCTTTAACTAACTTGGATAATCCTTAATTTAAGAACTTCAACTACTATAAGGATTTTGTTTGATTGCAAGAAACCTAAGTTTCACTTGAGAAAGATGCTCAAAAGCATGGGTAGAGCAAAAAGGAGGAAGATATGGCACAATAGCAGACTGGGAAAAATAGTCAGAGTCAATAAATAAAGTGAAAATGGAAGCTTACTTTAGCACAGTCAATTTATAGATTAAACCTCCATAATCTTCTAAATGGGAAGGGAGGACAAATTTTTCTTTTCGAAAATATATTCTCTAGTTTGATAAAATTTTAAGATTAAAGAAATAAAATGATAGATTAGTATAAACTTAGAGTTTAATTCCTATGTACTGTCATTAGAAATCATCATCTGACATCTACGGTAGTTATTGTAAAATTTAACAAATTATTATTCATGACTGTCAATGAATAGATGATAGTGAAAGAATCATTTACACTCAGTGCATATACTATTTACTCATAAATTTGAGGTTTAATTTTCATGCAGTGGCAAAAACTTTTATACAGTCAAACAATCAAGAATAATCATAAATATGACTTAGTGCATATACTATTTACTCATAAATTTGAAAGTTTAATTTCCATGCACTGGCAAAACTTTTATATTGTCAAACAATCACGAATAATCATAAATATGACTTTCAAAGTAGTTATTAAAAAAGTAAACAAACTAATCTTTCACGGCAACTTATGATTGGATTATAGCGTTTGAAATTTTGCGACTGGAATTCAATGGACGATAATCTGTGTTTGTATCATGGAGTAAAAAGCCTTTGCATTCTTTGTGCATTCAAATTGAATTCTAAATTTGTCCCCTCTTCCCTTTTCCCCAAACATACCCTAAAGTCACAACAGTCATCATTTTGGTCCTCCAAAGAATTTTGACATCAATTTTATCCCTTAATCATGGACAGTGGCATCAAGGTGAAAGTTTAATCTAATTTTTATGCCCCATAGATTGATCCTCAATCACTAAGAAATTAAGGACTGTAAGAGGAGAATAATCGGCCAAGCATTCTTGTAGTGACAAGATGAGGAGAAAGATATTTATTTATCAATTGTATTCTTGCTTTCAAGAACAGTTGAGAACAAAGTTGTTTTGGTTATACTTTCGAGCAAGTGATGCCCGAAATTCTTAATACAACAAAGTAGTTGCATGCCTAGGCTTGTCTCGTTGGAATCATGTGAATAACACGAAACCAAACAACCTACTTGAATACCAGATAAATTTAGAGAGACCATTCATGATACAAAGGATAAGTCACAATGTTTATCCCCAAAGAAAAGTTTCAAGTGCTGTCTCACAGGTTCCTAAAACCAAGAAAAATCCAAATAAATCCTTGAAACTATTTGTTGTTCATCTAAATTCTTAAATTCAACTAGTTACTATCATTTTGTTCTTCAAACATGCTTTAATGTTATCACTTCAAATCACACGTTGCATATAACAGTGATTGATTGATTGCAGTTCCAGGGACTTTCTTTCAATTTTCTCAGTACCCAACAGTTTCAAGACCAAACAGGTGAATTACCCTTAGATCAAATATATCATGCCTGATCATAGTCCAATTCCAATAATTTGATTTTTAACCTTTGGCAAACAAAGGAGTCCTAGACACTTTCCTCCCCCAACATTCTAGTCCAGTTCATAATTTCTTATTGCTCAGTGTGGAGACTATAACTTTAATCCAAATAATAATAGTAATAATAATGAAAATGTAGAACAACCTGAAGAAGTGTAACGACACTCGCAGACGGGAAGTCATAAGTGGAAAGAACAGCTTTATTGAACAGTACCAAGAGAACTACAAGACAACAAAAACTGAGATTAGCAAAGTAATTAATCAAAACCTAAACGCACGCAGAGAATGAAATGTGGTTTTAATTTTTGCGATTAGTCTAATAAAAAATGCACCAAAAACTAAATAATAAAAGTGAGCTGAACCTGCACATAACATGTAAGAGACAGCAGCGTAAATCCTTCGTCCTCGGAAGGTCTTATTTTCGCTCTTCAAAAGCCAATCTCTGTCTTCTTCGTTGGGAGGATCCGATACCGGAAGCATCAGATTCTCCGCCGAATAGGACGGTTTCAGAGGCATTCCGCAATTCTCAAACCTCAATATCTGAGTTTCGCGATTCGGAGCTCGCGACTCGGAACTTGACTCAGTTCCTCCACTTCTTATCTGGCGCTCCCGAAACCCGCCGGCGTCTCTCTCTTTTTCGATTCGGATCGTGCAAGTTACTGATTGGTGAAAGAGAGATGAGAAATTATTTAAACTTTTTACATTAAGGAAATTATAAAAAATATTAGGGAATTGTTATATGATAAAAAAAAAAATACAGGACAAAACATGTTGAAAAATAATATTCTTTAAATATGTTGGTATACGTACTTACACTCCTATTGACACTCGTATAATATATATTCGTATTCAATTCAAAAAATATTTTTTAAATTTTTTATAATTCTAACACGATTTTAACATAATTTTAAAAAAATAAAACTCAAACTTATTGTTTGAACTTGTACTATGATTATAAAAATAAAAAACAAATTCATGAAAAATATCTTTTTCTTTAAAAAAAAAATCTAAAACATATTTGTGCACATAAATCTTTATTGTCAATTTGTATAATTTATAATTATAAAATATATAAATTTGTGTTCCTGTATCCTACATTTTAAAGATTATATGTATTTCTGTGTTCGTGTCCGTATCGTATGTCAATACACAAATCTTCACCTTATTTTAAATATTTTTATCTTTAAATTACTACACTACTTCTTTCAATTTTTAAAATTTTTTTTTTAATTGTGACTTGGCCTACTACTACATTACTTTGTTTAATTTCTAAGACTTTCTTTTAATTGTGACTCGCCTACTACATCATATGAGAGTAGTAATGGTTCAAATGTAATAATCTCTTGTTAATAATTATGGTATTAAAAATAGTTGAACTCGTGACTTTGTCTATGAATTACTAAGTCAAAACAACTTTTTATGTTATGCTTTCATTTTAATAATATTAATAACTATCTTACTCCGTTTTATTTAAATACAAGACACGGTTTTATTTAAATACAAGACACGTATGTTTTCTGATCACAAATAAATCAAAAAAGTTGCTTATTCTTCTACTACTTTTCAAGTTACAAAATCTTGAAATGTTTGACAATATTTTTATTTTTTTTAAAGTTAAAGTAATAAAATTTAAATAATTGGAAAACAAATAAGAACCCGATTATGAGCATGTGATTTGTTAAAGTTTAATTATAATGAATTTCTAATTGTAAAGGTGAATTTAACCAATCGATAATGAAATTGATGAAATAAACATGTTAAAAAATAACTTAAGCTTAACTCAACCTCGTAAAACTGGTTTAATATAGTATTAGGAGATATGACTTTTGAGCAACTTGATTTCATGTGAATCATTACTAGTCGACAGGATGTCATCAACATGAATGAGAATAACAATGAACTTTTTACCTTGAGATTTAGTGTCTGTTTGCTTCTGGGGGTGGCACTGTTCACGCGGACGGATGTCTGGGTGCCACCCCCGTTTGCTTCAAGGATGACATGCGGGTGAGGGAGCTCATGGAGAGAAAGTAGAGGGGTTGGGGAATCATCTGAAGATTGAAGAGAAAAGAGGGAGGATGAGCTGAAAGCCACGTCACACACGTGAAGTTACCATGCTAGCCTTCATTTTATTGATTTGAATTCTTCACACATACAACTACAAACCACTGCCATGCACGAATGCAATGAGATTCCATAATCGATTACAGAGTTGTTAATTGGTTCACTGGGCTTGGAGAGGTTCATGAGGTAGCAGAGTGGTAGGGGATTGAGTTTCGTAGTGCTTGTTTGATCTCAAGTTAGCTTTCTCTTACTTTTCTAGAGCACATAATCGATTATGAGTGAAAAAATAACAAATTACATAATCGATTATGCTTTTAAAAATAGTGGATAATCGATTATGCTCTTTTCGAACATAATCGTTTATTAAGATAATAATGAAATTTATATTATATTATTTAAAACTAAATATTAAATTAAATATCTTTATTATTGAGAATCCATTTGAATGAGTTTGTCTTAATTAAAATCTAATTTAAATATAGACCAAATTAATATAATTATTGTTTTTTATTGTTTAATAGGCGTTTATTTTCATATTAGTCATAAAACATTGAATTTTCTTTTCTGTTTTGAGAATATTCCTTTACTTTTTAGATTTTTTTTATAAAAGTATTTTTTGAGCATTTAATTCTTTATTAATTTTTTTATATTTTAAATTAATATTTCAACAGTAGGGAAATATAATTCAAATATTAATTTATATATCTTTTATTAATTTAAGATATTATATACAGTTGAACATATTAATTTATATATGTATACAGTTTAGTTTTTAGTAATTAAAACTGAAAATTGAATGTTACGTTTGGATTATTATTAGTAATATAAATTAAGTTTGTCTTATTAATAAAAAATAACTATATGCATTATTTTAAATGAAGAATATTAATATAGTAATGGAATTTGTTAAATTATTTTTTAAATTATAATTGAAACATACAATTATTTTAATTATCAAAATTATGTACAAAATTAATAATCATTTTATTATTATTTTTTTACACATGGAAAAAAAGTATACTTTATTATTATATATAACATGATGTAATAGAAATTAAATAATATAATATTAATTATTTTAATTAACTTAAATGTCCTTTAAATTAATTAATATTTTATTTTTCTATTTATTTATATACAAAAGGTAAATTTGTAATCTTACAATTTATTCTATTCAAAATATTTTAAAATATTCTCACAACTATCACATCATTCACGTTTTTCAATAAACTTTCTTCACACATCCACTATAACATCCTCCAATCCAAACACCCTCAACTTTCCACTCCTCCACAACCTTTAATCCAAATAAAGCCTTAGTAAAAAGTGAATAATTCGTCTTTGATTGTATGTAACCAACATATTTAACACTAGTTGCAAAAGTTGAAAACCAATCTCGTGATACTTATTTTAAACCATAAATAGATTTATGAAGGAGACATACCAAATTCTCCCCCTGTCAACGAAGGCCAAAAGGTGGAGTCATATACACCTCTTCTTGTAATGTCCCATGAAGGAATGCATTGTGCACATCAAGCTGATGGGTATACCAGTTGCAGAAAGGTGAGGAAGAAGACAGAGTAGGCAATGGAGAATGAGATGAAAATGGTATGGTTGTTTCTGGAAATGAGGATTATGGAATAGTAACATCAGAGAAAGGTGTAGGTGATTCGGGATTGTGATGAATAAAGGGAAGCGTGAAATTGGGAGAAAAATAAAGAGAGGATATCAATTGAATTGGTGTATTGAAAGAAATGTTGTGAGGTAGAGGAAAATATGGTGATGAATTTTGAGGAAACTGGAAAGATTTGGAATGAAAAGGGAAAATATTTTCTTGAAATATACGTCACGGTGGATGGATATTTTTTTGCTTTGTAAATCAAAAAAATTAAACCCTTTTGACCATGTGGATACCCAATGAAGACACAAATAGATGCACGAGGGTCAAATTTTTGTTTAGGGTGAACATTGATCACGTTTGTAAACGTGCAAGAGAAATAGGGCGGTTATATAAGACCTCAAATGGAGATTTGTTGGGTAACAATGGTGTTGGAATTCAGTTTATGAGGTAAATAGCAGTTAAGACACATCAACCGCCGCCCCTCCCCATAACACAAAGCTTACAATACTTTAACCATACAACCAAAAAAAAACACAAAACAAAAAAAATGATACTAAA
>Ga0123342_1010839_pt1 | contig 10254 bp, 2 predicted proteins | sample Turbeawhitnodule_FD_89960 | JGI IMG/M metagenome (GOLD analysis project Ga0123342, IMG submission 89960) | Root nodule microbial communities of legume samples collected from Mexico - Turtle bean Mexico white nodule | ecosystem: Host-associated > Plants > Roots > Nodule | place: Mexico: Nepantla...
CTGTGCGAACTAAAATATCCATGCCCCTAGCTACATTACCGTGGTAATTTCGTCTCGGAGTTTGGTCGGCGTTCAGACGCCGCAGGCGTCTCGCCGACACGTGAGCTGAGGAAGGTCCTCATATTGGTGTTGAGGTCGTGGCCGGTAACTGTATCCACGCTGGTCAGGTTCCGTACACTGTCGAACCAGTGTTGCACATCGCCCTCAAGAAAGTCAGATATCTCCTTCCCAGAACTGCGTGCAGTTGGGAAGGAGTACTGGGTTGAAGTGGTAGAGTCCATGGCGTGATTTGCTGCAAGGTCTGCCATTTTGTTGTTAGCTCGGTAGTGATGACTCCAACTGAGAATCGTCATCGTGTCTGCCACTCGCTTGGATTGGTAGTACAGCCGAGCAAGATTCGGCTTTTTTGGTGGATGGTGAAGCTTCTGTTGTCGGATGATCATCGCACTGTCTCCGACTACATGCAGCGGTACACACCTGTGAGAATGGGCATAACGCAAACCATGGATCAGACCCCAGTATTCCGCCATATTGTTTGTCGTTGATGGATGTCCATACGCCATACTGGCCACCCATACAATTGCCGCTTCTCGAGTAGTCGCGTTGATTTTTAGCAGCACAGACCCAGATCCTCCTGGACCAGGGTTCCCTCTAGACCCCCCGTCAAAGAAAAGCAAGAATTGTCCATCAGTTGGAAGGCACCGTTCCACCCGGAGAGGAGAGTCGTGAGTGAGGATGTTGACCAAGCCGCGCAGTACCGTACTGGCCATTACATCTTCGTCCGTTCTTGCGTTTGACTCCATGAGCAGTTGCAGGTTGACCATTCCTTTGCTGATGTAAGCGTCGCTGATCGCCTGCTGAGCAGTAATGGATGTACCGCCATCGTTGAGTAGTTGATTCCGTTGTCTCCATATGGCCGCCAGATTCGCTCCACACATATATCTCCACAGCAGACTCGCCATCGGGAAGATATGGTCCTGGAGATCCGCTCGCACATCCTTCTCAAGAAGTACGTCTTGGATCTGATTCCATGCATGCATTGGTGCGTTAGGAATGGTTAAGCTGAAAATCGCTATTGCAAAGCGGTCCGTGAGAAATAGTCCAAGCCGTTCCCACTGTGCCAACATCCGTCGCCATCTCGTTTGTGCTTGCGGACACTCCCAAAATATGTGGAGTGCCGTTGCGTTCGCCGTTGTATCACACAAGGCTACAGGACAAGAGCGGTTCTCGTCTCGGAAGTTCCAAGATGAGATTTTCCCTGCTTTCAGCTTGTAGATCACTTGGCGTTCGTACGTGTTCATTCCTGGGATTCTGTGCAGTCGGTGCCAACTGAGCTCCTTCAGTCCTTGCAGCACTAATGCTGATGCACCTGTGTCGTTCTCTGGGTAAGCAGCTGTCGCATCTCGTCGTTGTCTCCCCATTGTTGTACGTGGCTCGGAGCAAAACCGTTTGTACCGTTTCCGAGATATCTTCCACCTGCACTCTCCACCCCAGACTTGCACCAGTCGCGACTTGGAGGGATGCGCATGAAATTTGACCGATTTTGTGTTCAAGACGTCTCGGGAGCCTGCTTTGTCGAGGTCAGCACTTGTTCGCACTTTGTGAGTCGAAGCGAGCATCGTGGCGTCGTAGTGGATGAGCGTATCCACCCCTTGTAGAAGCCACTCATGGTGCTGCTTAACCTCGGTGCTGTATGGTCGCAAGACATGCTCTCGATGTGGTCGATATAGTAGATGAGGAAAGTTGTATAACAGCGTAAAGCACAGACGCTGGAATGAGCGCAAAGATGGAGCAGTCGCTGTATCGTGTCCTGGGACATACTCGAAGCACACTCGGCCATGGCTGACCCAATTCCAGCGCACTAGCTGCTGGAGAGTCGTGGTGCCGCGAGCAATGGGACTCCGCGCTAAGTTGTACGTTGTCCCTTTCCTGTCGAGGAGCCATCCATCCGATACGGTCGAGCAGCATCGCAGCCATTCTGCGCAGAAGGTACCTCTCAGTTTCCTCCGCATTGCAATGAGTGTGACAAAGTCTGGGGTCATAAACCGTTCGGCGTCGATGTAGTAACCACCATTTTGCCAGGTTGCTTCCTCATAGCCCTTGGTGAGGATTGTTGCGCACTCCCGGATGCCTCTGATTTCAGTGTCCGTGTAGCAAAGTGCGTGAGCCTGCTTGACAATGCCAGCACCTGTGTCCCAAAGCGACGCACCCACCGATCGTGTCATGCGAGAGGCAGAAACAGAGGAAGAGGAAGAGGGAGTGATGTAGACCCGTTGCGGCATTCCGCGCGCCAGCAAGATATCCCCTATCAAGGCTTCGAAGTCCGTAGCGTTCGCAGCCCATCTCGCCACAGTCACCGCGCTGAGTGTGAGCAATTCGGTTTTGATGCTTGGCATTGAGATGCCGCCGTCGTACATCGCGAGCTCCGCCTGTTCCTCGCTGAGCCAAGCTCTTCTGGCGTGTCCGTCCTTTTTACCCCACACGAAGCCTTTCGTGAAGCGCTGCAGCTTGTCCACAGCCGCCGCTGAGGGCCAAGCATGTCGCGCGATGTACAATATTTTTGGTACGATGACAACACGCGCAATCTCAGCCCGTTGAATGACCGAATGGGTCTTGGCGACCGCAAGAGAGAGTCTGGCCGCGAGAGCTTGCTCGCATGTCTTCCAATTGTCGTCAGAGGAGTCAGATGTCCCAACCTGGATGCCTAGATACCTGCAGCTGTCGCCATGGCGAAGAGTAGGGATGCCGTGAGTTGGTTCGCTCCAAATGCCATCAGTCGTTCCCAGCGGAACGCATATTGATTTGCTCAGATTGACTCGGAGTCCTGAGACATCACCGAACCGTTGGAGCACTTCGACGACTTTAGGGATTGCATTACTGTCATTCAGATAGATCGCGGTGTCATCAGCAAACCCGCTGACTCTCAAATCCGCGCGTAATCCTCCGCATTCCAGATCGACTCCTGGGAAGTCTGACATCGCTTCAATGATTCGATAAAGGACATCCAATGCGATGATGAAGAGCAACGGTGCCATCGGACATCCCTGTCGGATCCCGCACGTGACACGTATCGATTTCGATAAGAATCCATTCACGAGAAATCGACAAGTGGTTTCTCTGTGTAAGGCTGCAACCATGTCACAGAATTGTTTCGGAAGCCCGTACAAGCGTAGCACAAGGATCAGGAAATCCCGACACAGCGAGTCGTACGCTTTGGCGAAATCCAGCAGAAGGGTTGTCACCTTTGCGAGACGCGGATTTAGCTTGGCAAGTTTCCGCACTGCAAAGAACGTGTCGATGGGCGTGTGTATCGATCTTCCTGGGACAAAGCCGGCTTGAAGAGGGTGGACTAGGTCGGGCAGACAGGGGGTAAGTCTTGTCGCAAACACACGTGTATAGATCTTGTAATCCGTGTTAAGGAGCGCTATTGGCCGATGATCGAGAGGCACCGCTGCCGTCCGGGACTTTTTGATGCAATGGATGTTGACTGTACGAAACGAAACCGGAATGACGCCCGTGGAATACCACAGATTGAACAGTTTCTTGAACAGCGGCACCAGATCCTCCTCGTGATCACGGTACCAGTCGTTCCCCAACTCATCAGGACCGTGAGCTTTGCTTCTCTTACATCGTTTAATTGCCGCGCGTATCTCCTCATCCGAGATAGAGGCAGTAAGCGGTGTCAGTAGATCTCCGAACTCAGGGGGGAGAACTTGCTGCAAATATGTTCGAATCTCGTCCAACCCCGCTTGCTGTTGCTGCATGGTCGGTCCCCATCCTTCCGCCATCAGGTCTGCTAGAGCCTTCGGCGCATACCGTGAGCCAACCTTCTGAGGTCCCAGCGAGTATATGGTGTTGTCTCCAAACTTTGTGGATATCCGTCTGAAGAATTCCTTGCTGGACCTCAATGGGTGGTGCGCGTGAGCTCTTCGTAAGCGCAATGCTTTTGCCTCCTGCCAATTGAGTTTGCATTCAGCTATTTGTTTGCGGATGAGACGGCTTCGATGTGTACCATTCATGTCGTCGCAATCGCTTAACACGGTCGTGGTGGATGCATTTGGCACTGCTGCTGGAGTGTCACTCTCGTGAAGAGCTTCGTGCAGTCTTCTCAGCTTCTGCCGGTAGCTGTTGCGTAGTTTCGATGCGCATTCCTTTTTCACCTCAAGGTAAGTTACCTTCAGGCGTAGCTTGGCGTCGTCCCACCAGTCCGCGGCCAATTTGGCTTGACGTTCGAGGCTTGTCTCCGAGGCTAGAAGGGACTCTAGGTCTTCGACTGCAGTGTCAAAGAACTTGGCTGCAATGTCCTCTGCTTTCTCGGCTGCATACTCGGGAACAGGGTACACCTTCCGTGGTTTCTTTACATAGGTAATCTTGTCTGGCGCAGCCACTCTGAGTGACACACCGTTATGATCTGAGTAGGGACCTGGTATGCTTTGCGTAATACACCGAATCCATTCGTCATGCTCCGTGGAGACGTACCATCGATCTAAACGGCTAGATTCGAACTGTCCTGTTGCCATCGTATATCCGTATGTATGGTGACGCTGATGAAACGTTGGTAGGTCTCTGGTATCAGTTGCCGTATCGATGTCCCTCTGCAATGCATCCACCATCCCCCAGGTTCGAAGGAGCGTCCGGAGACTAGGTGAGTCGTGCGCCAACGCCGTTCGCTGGAGCGATCTGTCCGCCATCGGATGCAACGTGCAGTTGAAGTCACCACCGCAGAGGATGGGACCTGTGTGCTGCATGGGGAGTTGCGCCAGCCTCTGATAGAATGCTTCGCGAAGAGCTCGATCAGTTGGAGCGTATATATTGGCAAGCATGAGAGTTTCTCCGTGAAACTCGGCCGTCACCGCCATCCAATGTGAAGACCAGTGGTCTTTCATATACGGTTTCAACTCTTGCACTTGCGAGTATGGGTTTCGTAGGATGGCGACGCCCCCTTTCCGTCCTCTGCCGACGCTCCAGTGAGAGAAGACCCCTCCTTCCTGCGAAGGGTCGAATCCCCAGTGTCTACTGTGCATCGCGCTCATTTTGGAGACTTCGTGTTCCTCTACGTGCGTTTCTTGGAGGAAGATGATATCGTGAGCACCATCACTACCATTTTGTCGAAAATGATTAAGCCAAGCCGTGATGTTGTTTTTCGTCTTGGTGAGCCCCATCACATTTTGCGTATGCATCCCGATCGTGGCTTCGTGTCTCATCATCTTCTGACGCTGCACCTTGGTCCGCCGTTTCTGGCGCCGAAGTTTGCAAGAATAATCCTGAAATTGACTACGCATCAGATCAGCTTTGCAACCGGGCTCCACCGACGCGAAAAAGTCCGTCATGACCGCCTGTGATCGAGGGATTGGATTTCCAGTGACCTCTTTGGGATCCAAGAGATTTGGTTGGGTCGAGTTGGTGGGATTGGAAATGAAGCTTTGTCGTTGTGCATCTGTGCACGGAGGCGAGAGTGGCAGGACGTCCGACCGGGATAGTACGGAGAGAGCAGGCTCTCCGTGCTCGAGAGTGGTGTGCCGATCCACCCCCAAGTTAGAAGCACCAGCGGTGCCCTTAACTCCGATCTGAGATTTCTTGGCAACCGACTTCACATCGACCAGCCAAGAGACCCCAAGATTTGGTCGTGGCGATCTCTTCCACGACTTCACGTAGGAATTCAGATCCCCAGTACCGTTGAGCTTTTGTGTCCGGCATGACTGCGCCAACAATAGCATTTGCCGGAATGGTTCGCGGCATGACGATACTCACCACATTGATGATTGCCCATCTTTCAGGTTCGATTGGCTGATCAGTAGTAGCTGTTAAGAGTGAGTCGTCTAGCGCGTTCAACCGTGACCATCGTGTTACATCATCTGTCAGTCTCCACCGAGCAGAGCCTTGCTTGCAAGCGAGAGTAGCAGATGACCATTTCGTACAAAAATCCCTTACTTGCTCACTGATCGTATCGTCCGTCGCATGGTGCTGTATGAGAGCGAGTTGCGATTGGCTGTTGATGATGTTGCCAAGTTCAATTAGTTTCTTGCTTGAGAAGCTGCGCAGCACATCCACCGGGAACGGAAGGGCTCTCAACAGCGCGACTAATGCGTCCGCATAATTCGTCACCCAAGTATCCAACTTTGACACGTCCCTGGGGAGGATCGCAGGAATAGCATGTGCTTGCCGCAACCGAGTGCTGTGGGCCCAAACGTCCATTCCCGCGCAGTTTGAGGAATGTCGCTGTCTTCGAGCTATCAGGTCGGCTTTTGTGAGTTGCGCAATTTCAGCTCTCGTTCCTACCATCCTGCGTAGGAGCGTCTTGCTTCGACGATTCGACGTCTCTTGATTGCGCTCTTGCACTGAAAAATTAGCGCTCGCAGCATCGTCTTTGGTCGTCTCTATCATCACCTCCGTCTTGACGATTCCAGAGCGGAGAGCAGTGAAGTGGGATGACTCCGTTGCACCACGTCTGCATAGCAAAATGCAAGGGCGATGATGAATCTTTTCGCAAAAGGCAGTCGTCTCTGTACCACCTCGTAGGATACGCATCTCCGACGCCCAGTCCTCTGTGCCGTTACAGAATGTCCGAACCGGTGTGTACTGCACGAGGTACGCAGCACCATCATTTTGGACATCCAGCACATAAATGTTGCGGCCAAGCGCAAGTGCCGCCATTCGAAGCTCGTCAGTTCCACCCCAGTACTGCCGTGGTAACATGTCCGAGACCGGTACTGCCGCTGCTTTGCACAGGTGTTGCTCCACTATGCCAATCAGTTCTTCCTGAGAATGCTTCTCTTGGCTGGAGGAGTTGGTATAGCGATTGAACAATTGTGCTGCATCTATTTGATTCGCGCGTACCTCCCGCTCTAGTCGTTCCAGCAACATCGTTAAGACCGTTGCTCGAAGTCTCTCGGTTTGCTCAACGCGTTCAGTCCCTTGGAGAACTGACGGGTGAGCTTCGTGCAACGCATCACGCAGTGCGAAATATAGGCAATGTCCATTCGCTTCGTTTGGGATCTCAGACAGTTTGAGCCAAGCGTTCCAGTCTGAGATGTATACGGGTGCAGTGTCAGCAGGTTTCGTACCGGAAATGTCATAGTCCGAGTCAGCCTCAGCAGAGTTAGATCCTCCTGCCTTGGCAGCTGTGACTGTCACCTCAGAGGGCGGCGCTGAATTCACCCCTGCTGCTTTTATTTCCTCATCAAATTGTCCTTTGCGTCGTCGAGTGCGCATCAAGGTGGCCGCGTGGTCCTCTCGTTGGCGTTGCAAGGCGCGTTGTTGTACTGCCTCATCCAGTCTTTGGCGCCGCAATTCCCGCACCACCGTAGGAGCCGCTGGTGGGATCTCTTGGGTCTCCGCCGTGATTGGGTTCGTCTGTGCTCCAACCATTGAGATATCCGCGTCAAATACCCTGTTCGCTGGTTCGCGCACTGGTGTATTCATATGCTCAAAATGATCGAAACTTGCTTTTAGCTCGGGAGGAAACGGAACCGGCTCAGCATGTTGCGGTGGAGTCACAGTGCCTAAGTCGTTAAAACGCATGGTCTCATCCAAAGGCGTATCAGTGCGGCCTGGTATCTCTATTGGTGGCTCAGAGGGAGGAAGGGGAACAGGAACATTTGATGCCGCCGCTTTAGCTTCCTGCGGAGCCTGGTCGACTGTTGCGCCTCCCAACTCCGCACCCATTTTGGGTTTTGGCTGGAAACGATTGCTATACTTGTTAGCGAAGTGCGGCTCCAAAGTGAGTCGAATTTGGTGCAGTATCTTTGCTCGAGTGGCAGCTTCAGCATTCGCAAGCACATCTTCCGTCTGAGTCCCACCTCCATCGGCGGGTTGGATTTTTGGCTTGACTTCCTGTCCAGCTGTAACTTGTTGACTTGCTTTGTAGAGTTTGTCATACTTCGCGGCAGCTTTTTTGGCAATGGCCGTCGCCCGCACCATACCTGCATGTGCATCTTGGGCAGCTCCCGCAGCTTGTCGATACTGATGATCTAACAGGGAAAGGTGTGCTGCTAAGTCCTCGATACGTTTGCATTCAGCCTCACGGTTTGCTGTTTCCTCTTCAGCTGTCTCGAATAGCTGGCCATCTCCTTCGTCTTGAGCAGCTGCAAGATTGAGCGCTTCTGTGTGGGCAGTGGCTGCGGCGTGCTGGTAAATTGCTTTGGCGGAGCGAGCTTCCTCCTCTTTCACTTCGTGCAGCTTGGTAGCCGTGACTGAAGCTTCGGCTGCCGTTTCCGCTTTGGCTTGAGCAAGACCAAGCGGGGAAGGGACGTCCTGGGCCTCTCCCTGCGGTTCCCCAGCCCTCACTTCGCTTTTAGCCGGCTCCATTGAGTCTGTTGGAGCTGCTACTTTTGGTTCTGCGAGTACTGCTTCCAGTGCAGCTTCCGCGATCTTGCGTTTAGCCGACGCCGTCGTACCGGATCTCGTACTTGTTTGCGGTACGCCTTTGCCGGGATTTCCCACCTTGCCTTTCTCTCCTGAGCGGATGGGTGGTTTTCCAGGCCCAGTAGATCCTGATCCAGTCACTTTCGCTGCGGTAGCTTCAATTTTTGTGACTGCACGCTTGTCTGTTGGTTTGACAGTCTTGCCGTTCAGGATAGCAGGAGTTTTATATTCCCGAGAACTCGCTACGTCGCTCGGAGGCTTTGGTAGCTGAGATGAACCGGCCGTTGAGACACCTCGCTTCGCTGATTTCACCTTTTTGGAAGTGGCCGGGTCGAACCATTCGTTGTCGGAAACCAGAGGACTTTGATTTTGACCTTTGGTGGATTCAGGGGGAGGCGACGGAACGTTCTTGTCGCTTGAGAGTTTCACAAGCAAAGGGTTCTTGTCCGCAGCTGCCTTGGCCTTGGCCATAATCGCGTCGAGGTCCTTAGCTCTCCCTTCGACATATCCAAGTCTCTCAGCCGTCTCCATATGCTTGAAGGTGAGGTTGGTGACTTTCTTGCTAGGGTGGACCTTGAGAGCAAAGGTACGGTGGCGGGCTTGTTGGATCTCCCCTGCAGCGCGGGGGCACTTGGTACGGGAGTGATCGGGGCTGTAGCAATTGAAGCACGGAATACGGCTGTGCTGCTGAAAATGGTGGAGGTAGAGGGAGTGATTCCCCGCCTCAATGTGGGTAACACCTTTCAGCTGCGTTGGACATGTGTCCGAATCGAAGACCACGAGAAAGTAATTCGAATCGTATGCGTCGCTTCGTCTGACAGTTTGTCGCGTGAAGGACATCACTTTACAATCCGTGCTCATGCCGATCACCTGCTTCACCTCCGATACCGGTATGCCATGTGTTAGTACTCGAACCTGGTAACGAAGTAGTTCACCATCATGGGGAACTTTGTTGTCGACATCCATTTGCATGTCTTCTTCCTCCAGCTTCGATGTACTTAGTAGTTTTAAGTTGGTTCCACGGAATTGAATGCTCTTGTGGTGCCACGAGTCAGCGAGTAACGTGTCTTTAACAACGAAGGTGAGGCGCCGTGTAGCATCGTTATAGTCGGCTCTTTTGACCTGTCGAATGAGGTTGCACGTTTGGATGTGTCCAGTTGTATTTTCCTTTTCGGACACAGCAAGCTGAGCGAGTAGCGTTCTTTCAGCTACATGCTTTGGCATTCGGACATGAGGGGGGATGATTGCGACCAGCATTCCTTCCAAATAGGTTTCGAAGAAGTCGAGGAAGGCAACGCGATGGGACAAGCTGTGGGTGCAAACAAGGAATGCAGGAGGAGCATCGAGCACCAACGCGCCCATTATCCACGCAACAAGAGCCTCCTCTTCAGCTGGAACCATTGGGCGTAGATTGTCATCGTCCTTGACTTTCCATGGTCGTTCCGCAATCTTGGTAAGGCGTTTGACCCATTCATCGAGCTCGTCATCTCCACCCTTGCCGCTGGATTTGTCGCGCACTGCTTCCTTGAAATTCAGCGGCGATGCGACTCCAGGGTCAGGGGGGGAAGGCGGCAGCTCGCCCCCTGGATGCTGCTTAAGCATGATGCCGAGGGACAGTCAAGAGATTGTTGGAGCTTGACAAAGACGGCGGTTTCTGGATGTTTCTGGATGTTTCTGGATGTTTCTGGATGTTTCTGGATGTTTCTGGCGACTTACAGAAGAGAAGTTCTTGGGATGTGCACTTCCGGACACAGAACTGGTCTTGACTGCTTTGTTGATCGGTCGCTTGGTTGGTTGGTTACTCTCTAGAGAGCAAATTTGGAAGTTGAAAGTGATCTTGGTGCTTTGGCATCGCAATACAACAAACCTCACTCTTCGCAGTGTTAATGA